>Ga0163217_1104503_pt1 | contig 16620 bp, 20 predicted proteins | sample SynspAceP_FD_185933 | JGI IMG/M metagenome (GOLD analysis project Ga0163217, IMG submission 185933) | Saline lake microbial communities from Ace Lake in Antarctica - Synechococcus sp. Ace-P (PacBio error correction) | ecosystem: Environmental > Aquatic > Non-marine Saline and Alkaline > Saline ... | reverse complement strand
TTCTTTGAAATGTTAAACTTGATTGCCCGTTATTGATATAAATATTCTTCTTCCGAAATTTAATTTGCTCAGCTGATAAATGCGGCTCAACTTGCTTTCGCTCTTTTTACTGCACGTTCGATAAGTACCTCACGCGAAATTTTTCGGCTATTTTCGATTGTTGCCCCGGGACTTTGCCGGTTGCATTTAACTTACAGTAGAAAATTAATGGTCCTGGATGAACGTTCGCCAGGCTACATTCCCCCAAAAAAGAAGTAGTCGTTACGGTGTTCCAGTTTTTCACCCTGCGTTAACCGTTGCTTCGGGCATTGGAAAGCATCGGTCAGAGGCGGCGAGGCGGATTGTGTCGAGTTAGAAATAAAAAGGATGCTATCCTTTTCGTAGGTGTCGCGCAATTACAGTGAAAGAAAACGCATCTTCAAAAGTGAGTGGGGTGGTGGTGCCAATCCGATGCATGAATATAGGTCAATTCCTTCTGGAAATGTGATATGATTGGCTGGTGGTTGGAACGCGATGGGCGATGTTCTTCGTTTTTTCCCATTATTCTAAACAACTCAGAGTGCACAGATTGGCCAGCCGTCTTTGGATATGCAAGAAACACAATCTTTTCATTGAGTTGCGACCGTGCCGTTTAAGTTCCCCAGGTATTTCTGGGGTGTAAGGGATCTACGTGGCGGCAACATGCTGTTTTATCCCTTGCAGGAATTCGAGCACGGTTTGGACGGATCGAGATGGTCGGAATCTTGCCACGGGCGAAAATCGCCACCAGGCGACATTTTTAGTAAGAGGACTGTGGAGACTAGGCGGAAGACGCATGCGTTTTATCGTAGGCTGGATTCCCGCGACGACAGTTAGGGGGGCCAATACGGTGTTACGACAGACCATGGGCGCCTACCCACTGCTCCGTCTCCTTACACTTTACACCGGGCTGCGTATACGCCCATGTCCAATCCAGACGTCATTCCCATTGGTCGTTACTTTTTACTCTGGTGGGCGGTCTGCTGTGGAATGCGAGAGTTGTGATAATGCTCCGTACTTCAAAACCCGTCATTCTAAATCGAAATTTTATCCAAGATATAAGGCGGGGGCTGGTCGAGGACCCCATCCATTGGGTGGTTTGGCGCCCGATTGTGCATTTTCTTCCCATAGAACAAATAGCGGCCCTTTTCGGGCAGCGAAAGCAGTATCCCGGACACCTGATTACGAGAAACGCACCCATTTCGAGCGAATGTTCGTATTGTGTTCCACTTTAATTGCGGTACCTCCAAACACTGTGTGTTCGGGCAGCTTTATCTAGGGCTGCCTCGGCTAAAGCACCTCAATACCACGTTTTGCGGAGTGACGAGAAGGAAAGGTTGACTTGGGTTCATGAAAGGCCAGCGCCACGTTTTGGACGATCTGAGTTTCCAATGGATTAGGTAAAGACTTTAGGCTAGATCATTCTCGGCAAAAAAAAGGATGGCTACATTTTCGGCCTTGGCAAACGGCTTCTCCTGAGCCCCTCGGATAGCGAAGGCGTGGGTGTTCAGGGCCAGTTGCCAGCGCTTCATGCGTTGGTTGAATGAAAAAAAAGGTTTCAGGGCCAGACCGAATTGGTATCAACCAATCTGTCACGCCATATTGTCCGGCAATTTTTGGTTCCAGAATTCGTACGCTGTAGTTTCCGTGAATGGTACTGAGGGCGAGAGGAGGGAGGGCCGGGTCGAAATTTCAACGATTACGGGACCAAGCCCAAGCTTGATCAATCTGCGATGCTGAGCGGCTTATTTAACCCATTTGCGCTTTCTGCAAGCCAATATCACCTAAGGACACCGATGACACGGGCGCATTCGGCTGGTTCAGGGCACTTGATGAGCGGAAAACCGATGTAGCATTTTGAGGCGGCTCTTAACTTTTATTTTCGGCACGTATGTTGGGGATAGCTTCGGAACGGAATCTTTGCTATTCTAGAAAAACACAGATATCTCATTCAGAAGCCTCTAGAAAGTTGTTCCATTCATTCTGCCATTTGCCTGAGTTAACGTGCTTCCGCCTTTAATTTATTGATTTTTCATCATCTCAGGCAGACCAACATACAAGCCATTTTCGTTCGTTAAAGTGTTTGTAATTCTTGGAGAAAATCGGAAAAATGTCGTGAAACAGGAATTCGGTTCTATGATTTCCATTTGACTTAAACCGTTAAAATAGGCTTCGGAACTCCAGTGGGTCGCCGGCGCCCCCCACGCGCAGGAGGGAGTAGACAGCTTTCGCTTTTTTAATGGAAGTAGTAGTCAACGACCAAGTTTCGAAGTTGTCCGTCCCGCCAGAAATGATTACCATCCTGACGTTGTAGTTCGATCTTGCACCTCATTGTTCCGCCCATTCTGATAACGATAGCAGGCGGCGACCCAAGGCGTTTATGTTTAGATTTAATTTATTGTGGAGATAGGGCTTCGGCACCGCCGCCATACTGTCGCGCGAAAAGTAAATCGAAAACTGGGTAGGTGTCTTGGGCCCGTATCCAGGCCAACGCCCAATGCAAGGCGTGCTGGGTGAAATAAGCGGAATCGATTTGAAAAGTTTTGTACGTCGGTATCGTAGTGAGGGATTAGCGCTTGGATATAAGCGGTTGTTTTTTGTAATCAGGCGCGACTTTGCTTTCCGATCCAAAGCTTTGCCCGCCACGATGCTCCACGAACAAAGTTGATTTTTGCGCAGTAGTTGTAAGCCCGCCTGCAGTCCTGATTTTCTGACACCAGTCACCTTCTTCGCCGTACCCTTTGCCAAAACGGGAATCTAATTGAGGTGCCTTTTCAGTACTTAGTTGTTTAAATCGCCATACAAAAAAAACCCCATCTGTCGGTTGCGGCTGTGTATAGCTTCGGATTTAGATTTGCGGCGGTCAAATCGATAAGGTCGCCCTGCCCAAATGCAAGGTATTGAGGAGCACAGATCAGCGGAGCCGTAAATATTTCGGCTCATCGGACATTGGGTGTTCGCCAGTGGCCGACGAGGGTATTGACGTAAGCTGATAAAGTTCGGCTAGGCCCCATTTCGCGGCACCAAAGCATCGAGTTTAGTTAGTTTCCGATCGTATCCGACCCAGCGTGTGCGGCAGTTGAAGACCTTTATTCACGCTTTTTTATTTAAAGCCAGGTTTTGTGAGTTCTGAATCAAGGTCGCACGATCTTGTTGGTAACTGACAATCGCGATCAGAGGAAGTACGGCGTTTGTCGGTCGACAATTCCTGCGATTTCAGGGATGACTGTGCGCCACTGGCAGGTTCGGGTATTATCGGACGATGCGCTTGGTAGCGGCCTCCTTTTCAGTACGCCTAGCATTAAATATCGGCAATATAATTCCGTTATCGTGTCATTTGCCCGGGGGAATGGCTTTGGGGCGGAATAGATCAGATCAAGCTCGCGTGCCTGGGGAAATGGGCAAAGTCCTAGGCCCGCTTGATTACTGTGACCGATGTGAGGGATTTCGCCGCGGAGATTGCGCCAACCTAAAAAAGGCGGGGGGTGGCAGGGACCATTGCCAAAGAAATTGAAAGCGCCAGACGTAACTTTGTCCACCCAAAGTCGTGCAAAGCTAAAGATTTCGCGAAATTGGAGGCGGTGTTGTCCACGCGCTGTGGTGGAACTCGCGCCGGGAAAACGGCTAAAATTTCGTTGTAATTGCGTGTGGGACCCGAGCGGGTGGTTAGGTTCAAATCCGACCGTGTTTCCCGCCACCATGGATGCTCAGCTTACCATTCTTCGCGTAGCAAGTTGGCTTTTCGTGCTCACTTTGATGCCGTTCATGTTGAAAACGACATTTCGTCTGCAAAGGTTCAGCCTGGCCAATCTGTCTTCCGAAAGGGCCGGACATGCAGGGGAGTCGATGGCACCGACGACCTTTTCCCGTTGTGCCAAGTATAGGCCCCACTGACCGGTCCTCAGCTGCAAATGGCGGGCAAGTATCGGGCAAAAAGGGCTTTGAGCTGTTTATACAAAAATCAATCTTTTCGATTTCTATGTTGGCAGGTATTCGAGGGCTAATTCCAGCATGCCCGCCCTTAAGGAGACGGTTAATTTCATTCTGTTTCATGGACGTAAAAAAATATTGGCGCACCGGCACGGAGGGTAACATAGGTGGACGGAATCGCATCGCGGCATGTCCGTGACGGGACTACGGGCCATAATAATCAGGTAGATATTTCCCGAACTTCCGCGTGTTCTGGGGCGGGGGCTGCATTCACTATTATGGGAACAATAATCAGTGGGTTATCGGGCGAAGAGGGCCGGTCATTTCTGGCCCGCCTAATGAGATGAGGAAGCCATGATAGCGTCATCCGTTATCGGGCCGCGGAATTTTGCAGCCCTCGCGGGGTCGTTGCGCTGCCGCGCGCGTAACAACATCAATCCGGTATCGGTGACCGTTTACCACCCACAATGATGGGGCAATCTTAGTTCGCATGAAGCCGGGGACCATCACGATCGGCCGAGGACTGCATGTTTCGGGGACATCATGATGGAGTTTTCAGCGACATTGCACTCATTATTGATACTGTGTCAGGGCGCGCTGAACCCAGCGCAGGATATGGAAATGGGGATCATTGTTTGCTGGCTTCAGGGTGTACGATCATGAAGAGCGCTTAAGATGGCAGCATTCCGTTAATCGGAGTCGGTCGAATTGGTTTATGGGGCGATCCCTGGCGGCATTCCCTCGCGTCGGGTGCCGCGGGTGTTGGTGCGGATCGGGAATAAACCTGGGACGTTGTCGCGGTTAAACACAGAAAAAGCGCATGAAGATGAACCACTGAGGGCCCGTTTCACAGGCCCATTTTAAGGGTATTGCGGGCAGGCGAAAATCCGGAGGGCCCAACACGACGACGGAGCGGTAGCAGACCCCATATTATCGCGGGTCGTGCGCGGCCGTTCTGAGAAAAAGGCGTGGTTTCAAATGGGCTATATTGGTTGTCAGCGAATGGCCTCCGATTGGACCACAGCTAAGCGCGCAAGAAAAAACGCGGCTTTTGGAAATTTACAAAAGCTGTGCCAGGTGCCATTCTCTTGCTTTCGACAAGGACGCAGATCAGATGGGCCGGAAAGCCCAGTGGTATTAGAGTAAAGGAATAGGACCCCTGCCAACCATGCTTTGAAAATCATGGGTTAATTAGGTTTGCTATGTAAGCACAAGTATCACCGCGTATTTGACACGAGTTAGCATCAAAGCGGATTAACTCCCCAAATTGCGGTCCGCGTAATTTCCAATTGGGGGATTTGAGCTGAAGAATCGTTGCTTTTTGCGCTTCATTTGTTCTTACCTGTTGAACGGAACGAATTTTTAATGTGGGATTTTGCCGCCTTGGGCTACCAACATCGACAATGTGAGGGCGTTGACAGAAACCTCTTCGACATAAACGTGGCGGCCGTTTAGCTTCAGCTGGAATTAAAGAGCAGGGAACTTCTAATTTCTCAGGGTTCGGGGTTCAGTCCTCACGGCTCGCCAATTTTCAAAGTTGCCCATTATCGGCTTGTTTGCTCAGTTTTCTGCATCCCAGTGAAGAAGCAGAGTTTAGTATCAGAGGCAGTTAACACAAACGCATTGATTGAACGGTTCAGGCGGCTGCCCCGCGAAAACCTTTTACATGCACGAAGATATATCTGATTTAGCTGGCACCTAGGCCCAATTTGGCGCTTTCGATGCCTGCCGTGTTTTTATGCGCCAATGCCCGGTGTTTCATCTTGTCTGTTTACGACCTGTACGGAACACGCGTGCCGGATCACATTATTGCTCAGGCTTATCTTAGGGCGGACTGGAGCAAATGTTGTTCGCCGGCAGCGTTTGCCATCCTGACGGCGGAAAATCGGCGTCCCTTCTCCTGTCTTCGGCAGGAAAAGGGCTTCTTTCCGGAGGTCGTTTGGGGGGCATATTACCCCCGGGATAAACGTTTTACGCCGTCATCTCGCGTTTTGGTGGGCAAAGATTCACATTTTCAAACCCCACGGGCCAGCTTTGGTCATAATTCCGTCCACCTGTCAGGGCGAATGGGACACCACCGTTCCGCTTGGGACGAAAATCAAGAACCTGTCGGGACATAATTCGCCATAATATAGCATTCATGGCCCGGCGCCAACCTTACCATGCTGCGAGGATTTGAGCTGAAGCTTGATTCAGCGTGTTTGGTTCCAAAACGGGGTATGGATTCTCGGAAGAGAGGATTGTCGGGGCTGGGCGAAACAGGTCTTCCACACCATTGGTTCTAAAAGGCCCTGTGTCTTTATCTGCCCGCCGCCACAGCCGCGCGGATTTGCGCGAACCAGCTGGCCGTACCACGTCTTCCTCTGCGTGGCGCGGATGTCGACTGTGAATTCCACTCGTCGGGAATAACATGGCACCGCCGGGGGTTTTACGTCGGGACTTTGCGACCCGTCAGCACGGCGTTTCTGGGCCAATATTCCTTTGCTAAGGGCCGGGAAAGCTCTGACAAGACCGCGACCGCGGCCGAACCAATGCCATCGCGCGCGCTGTTCATCGGCGTTGTACCCTTGCATGCCTGCGGCCCCAAGATACGGGACGCGGGCAGCTGTGTCAAGGCAGGACAATACGGTCGACAATCGCCACGTCTTCGCCTGCGCTTTCGAGAACCCGGCCCTGTTTTTCAATATGCAGTTCTAGAAACGCATGAATCGCCTCTTTGGGGCAATGGGGACGTCGTCTAGCTGTTCTGGGTCCAGACCATAAGCGACGCATCCGCGTCTGTAAAACTAACGCCGCAGCGGCCTTTATCTTTGACAGCTTGCTGGCGTGGGCAGTTTCCTGTCAGGCATCGCGAGCCATGAGGCCGCTTCCAAAGCGGCTCCCTTTCTTCTTCGATCATGGCGATGACATCGATTGATCGGGTGGGGGTAATGCCTGCTTTCTTTGAAAACAGAAAAGGCTGTTCAATGCCCGCGATCACACCCGCCGGCCCCGTCAAATTTGCCGCCAAGGGGACGGAATTCAAAGGTGCAGATCCGACAAGAACCAGGGGCGAGAGCAGGGGCGGCGCCCAAACCAGCCGTCCAAGAGATTGCCAACAGCGTCCTCGCGCACGACGAAAGACCAGCCTTTTGCATTCTGGCGGCGCAAATAATCACTCGCTTGCCTGGAAACTCGGGCTGAATGTCGCGCGCGTCGTCCCTTCGCCCGGTTGTCGCGTGAAGGCGTCTAGGACCGGTCAATCAGTGACTGGATGCGGTCTGGATTGGCAAAAGTTTGTCATCAGAGCAGCCCCACGAAGATGCGGCCATGACGGACGGAACCATCGTTACAGTGACAAACCTGCGACCAGCATTGGCGGCAGCATATGGCGCGTCCAGGATCTTCGCGTTTTCTTTCGGACGTCATCGCGGTCAACGCGTTCACCGACTTCTTTGCGTGGAATTACATAGTCCGCTTGGAAAACCATAAAAGCGCGGTCAAGAGTCATGCAAAAGCCATCGCTGTGCTGATTCCGAACCAGCTGCCCGCCGATAAAAGGAGAAGGACATAACTCCCCAAAGATACCGATTGGCATTCCAAAGCACCATTGGCAACGCCAGCTCGGGCAAGCATTATCCGGCGTGGCCGCGTTTCAGGCCCATCGAAGATGAACACCATCAAAATGAGGGATCGTTGAACCCGAAAGCATTCGCAGCGGCGGAGCGGTTTCACGTTCAAGGAACCCGACCGATGTGGGCAAAATGACGCCAAAAAACCAGACCAAACGGACGAAGGGGCTGATGGTGAAGATCGGGTAACGCCTGGAAACGGCCCCCATGCAAGCAGGGCAACCAGCCCAAGCCGAAGGAATTTGAAATAAAACGGTGTTATAGGCCTCTGGCAGTTTCGCGAAACAAGCGCGGGGGCCGGTTTCGGCGTTCGCGGGGGATGTTTTGTTGGTCCGCCTAGCCTTTTTGCCAAAGTGCCTTCCTCTATAGCGGGGCGCAGCACTGGATTTCCTCGCGCTGAGCATGATGGCGCGTCAGCGGGTACCAAACCAAAGCCCTGCTTCACATTAAAATCAGGATGGCCAATTACCGACAAGGGCTGGTCAGTTCCTGCCTCTGCGGCGGCTTGTGAACATAAATGAGAGACGAAAACGACGCCGCCCACCCAAACGGGGGCGCAACGAACGGACGACGTTTCCCAGTCGAGCACCAAAAGACCCACGGTTGAAACGAAGCAGGCACGACGATCCCTGGCGATTGCCCGACAGCGCTTACGACGACAGTTTTCCATTGTCGATTCAATCCGCGAACAGAAGAAGGAAGGCGTGCCCATGTTTGTGATCCAGGCAGGGAAGGATCGCCAGATAAGACAAATCGGCGTCTGGAAACCCGGGCAATCGCCACGAATTTATCTTGCCGGAAAAAACGTCCAGTAAGCCCAAAAGAAACAAGACCGCGGCAGACGAATACCGACGGCAACCAGGACTTCGTTCGTGTCGACAACAACATCGCTAATGTATAGAATTGGCGGGCGAGTAGAGAGAAGGCAATCTACTGTGGCATAACGAAAAATCCTTTCTGGTGGCGATTTAGGCGCGGCGGGGCTGTAACTGACATGGGTCCGGGGGCCGCTCGCGCGACACAATTGTTCCATATGGATGTATCTTGGCAAGATAAAATTTCGTTTTAACTTCCGGGCCAGGGGGTATAATGATTAACGAAAGCTATAAATCCAGCGGCGGAAAAATTGCTCGATCAGATGTTCGGCTTCCGAAGCTGCCTTACCTTCTTGGCCGTGAGCTTATTATCTGTGAGCAACAATCAGGTCACCAGTCGACATAGTGAGCGTTGATATTTCAGATGCCGCGTGCACGGGATGGTCAGCGCTTTATGGCGATCACGTTCCTTTTCCCGGTCTTGCGCAGCAGGATATCCAAAACACCTGGTTTCCGCGCCCCCAGAATTCGATCAGCGCGTTCGTGCGTCTGCTTGTTCGATCGCGATCTTGTCCGCGAAGAGGTTTCGAAAGGCCGATGCCCGCGCAAAAGCTGCTTTATTGCGACGCCAAAGGAACAGGAGCTGTTTGGGCCGAAATTCCAAAGCCCAAGGGTGCTTTCCCGGCAGGAACGAGATGCTGGGGCAGGTCTCACTGATAGGCGAGCGGGAGGGATTTTCTGGAAACGTGCCGCCAAAATCGCTTGCTGCCCCAGCCTGCACCGGTTCAGAAACGATGTAGCCGCGTGTTTGGTGGCGTATTCAATAGGGATCGTGGACTGCACCCTTCGCCGTCGATCATACGCCCGATGATCCACGCCTTTTTAACCTTCGGCAACCATATTGCAAAGGCAGCCTTCGGCGCAGCGGGGGGCAAACGCCGCCAGTAGCCGCCAAGCGGTTGGGGTCGTGAAACAACGGGTCCTGCCGCCCAGTTGGCGTCGGGCGTTAATCGAATATTTGGTGAAAAGAGCGACGATTGCACGCCGCGCTTCTGGACAGGGTTCGCCGCTCGGCATAAAGCCAGGACCGCATCTGCTTTGAGATTTCGCACTTAGATGGGGATGCCCGCGCAGATTGGCGCGATATGCCCCGCAAGGCCAAAGCCGGTTACATCGGTCACTGGGCATGTGCGTGACGCAGTGAAACGCTGACGATCTTTTGCACTGCGTCATCTTCGGCCAGGACCTGAGCAAACATCCGCGCAACTGGCCGACCCCTCCATATGTGCGGGGCCCATTAAAAAACGCCTTGATCCAATGGGCCGGGTCAGCAACCAAGGACATCGCCCGGCTGCGCGCGGACAAAGAGATTCGGGCGGCGACGTGCAGCGCCAGTCACGGATAAAGCCGATTGGTCATTTTCGGCTGGCCCATTGTTTGTGTGGTCCGCTACGATCGTTGGCTCCAGCACGAGAGGAATACTCGTTTGCCGCCGCGGCGTGATTTTTCACCAAAGCGTTCTGGACTGTAGCGCCGGTGACATTATGGGGGAAAGTATGATGGCTCGACAGGGCTGCTTGCGGCTTGCGCTCCCCCATGGCCCCCCAGATGTCGCCCAAAAGCGTTGGGATGCAGCGATTGCGTCCATTTGAGGGGCCGGATCAATGGGATCAGGCGCGCAATGGTCCGGTGCTGATCCACCTGAAAGCCACCACCGGGTTGTCTTAGAAACTGGCGGCATCATCCCCCGGGTTTCGACAGAATGGTATCGTCGGGTCGGATGTTGCAGCAGCAGATAGCCGTCATTTAGAACGGTGTTGCCGATCTTTGCGCCACAGCCCCCCCACACAAGGGTTTCGATCCCAGCACCTCGCGTTGCACCGGTTGCGACAAGATCAGGCCAGTACGACAGGTCGGTGCGGTAGATCGTCCAGTTTCTTCATAAAAGCGCGATTCGATGCGCGTCTTTTCCAGCGCCAAAGCATCGGCTCCGAAAGCGGCCCAGCCCAAATTTTTCCGGCCAAAGCGATTTTTTCTCCGAGGGAAGATTAAGCTTTAGGTCAAACCTTTTTGTGGTTGAAGGGCTTGCCGGGGACCGTTGGTCAGGCGCGCGCAGGATTCGTGGAACAGAACCGGGGCCGCGCGCACGGCAAATACACCGGGCTTTGGGCCGCGGCGCAAAGGCATCCGCGGCGCAGTCCGGCCAACGGGCAAAAGACGCTGGGGGTTCATCTCTGATCGACAGGATCAGGGGTCGTTTCAATTGAAACCCGGTCGCTCAGCGGTAGGTTCCGTTAGGGCTCAGCCACTGTGTGGCACGGGGCACCGGCGGCACCCACGGTCCAATCGCGAGGGATCTTTTTCCCGTCGTGCAGGGCGGACGTGGTCTCGCGGCGACCTTTGTCACCCGGACGTCGGGTTATAGGATGTCGATATCGCGCGACGAAGCTTTGCTTCGATTGCGCTGACGGGCAAGATTGCCAAGGCCGGGAAAGCGAAGGGCCGGAATGAAGCAGGGTCACCGCAGGTCCTGATGTTTTTGGCGCGTATCGCGTTGGGCCATAGCAGAGAGGAGTTTCACAACCGGCCCACCCGCCCACCGATCACGGGCAACGTTCGGGGCGTGTCACCCTGTTCGACGGCGGACAGGAAATCACGCCAGCGGCGGGCGTAAACAGCAAGAGGCTTTGCCCCAACCCCAAAGGTAGCGAAAACCCGGATATCCATCGCTGCGGTAATCCGATATCAAAGGAGGGAACAATCATAGGCAACGGGCGTCCGTCCGTCGACACGTGGATCAAACGCTGCTCCCGGTCGATTTGCGGTACGCATTGAGAACAGGGATTCAACGCCGCCCCGGCAAAGCGGCATAGCCGGGACCTAAGATCAATTTCTAGTGTTTCACGTGATAATGCCCGCGATATGCGCCGGGAAGGCTGCCCAGTATAGGGGGCTGTCGAGCCCGATTGATCCACGTCAGGCCGCGCACCGGGCAGCGGGTTCATCCCCCATTATTGCGCAAGAACCAGCGCTGGGCGTGCCCGCACCGTCATGACCAGATCTTTGGGTCAGGGGGATATCGCTGCGGTGCATGGGTGGCCTTCCTTCACGTCGTTGAAACAGGTCTTAGCCTGCTGGACCTGAGCGGCAAGGCTGCAAGCAGGATTCAGCAGGCCCGTGCAACGGAATTGTGAACTACGTGAACAAAGCCCAGTATCTGTTTTCCCCGATCAAGGTGGCTGACCATGACCGTTCGTATTTTGCACACGCCGACCTGCACCTGATTCGCCGCTTCGCAGTCTTCGCGTGAAAAGACGACCGTTTGGCGGCGCAGGTGCGCCAGTTGCCAAGCCGGCAAGCGCTTGAAAAACGATTGGTTGCAGTATGCAGCGGGACGAGATGGCGCGGGCTTTCTTATCTCGGGCGATCTGTACGACGGGACAAGAGCGGATGCGCGAAACCCGCCGGCCTATCTAGCTGCGCAGATGCACGTTTGGCGCAGGCCGGGGTGCAGGTGTCTATTATCAAGGGCAACCACGATGGCGGAAAACCCCAATCGCGGGGCGAGATTGACTTCTACCGTCCAAACGTTTCATGTTTTCGGGAGGGGGGGTGAAAAGCGTGCAATTGGGGGGGCATCTCTTCTTATTCACGGGGTCAAGTTTTTCCGCGGACCGCCATGACGCCCGGAAAGCTTGCTGCCGAAATACCACCGCGCCCGAACCGGCGCAGGGCAATATCGCGATGATGCACACCTCGCTTGCCGGGCAGAGGGGCACGATTCTGTATGCGGCCTGTATCGGTGGGGGAATTGGTCGGGGCCGGTTTGATTATTTGGCGTTGGGACATTATTTCATAAAAACGGCGCGGTGCACAGTGAAACCCCTTGGGTTCGTCATGCCCGGCATTGCCGCAGGGCGCGATATTCGGAGAGGCAGGGCCAAAATCAGCGACCCTCTTTGACGGTTGAGCGCGGGAGAAATTTTCGGTGTCCGATAGTCCGGCAAACGTCGGTGGTAGAGGTTTCGGGCGGTTGCGGACTTGTGATCTGACTGGTTGGAAAACCGATAAAGATATGCGCGCGGGCACTGCAAGTCGGCGCTGGCAGCGGCAAGGCAGGAGTGGGCGCGGGCGATTTACGATTGCGCTTGATTGGGGCAAACATCGCTGGTCGTGCAACTTCAGGCAGCTGGCAGACCGCATTGGCCGCGCCCAAGCGGATGAGATCCGCGGAGAGCATCGGCACGCTCTGGATCGAAAAGATGACGTTCTGGACGTGACGCCTTTATCGCAGGACAGCCGCAGGGACAGTTGCTGTTTCCGAGGTGCAAACATGATGACAAGGAAGATCGCGGCAAACCGGCATCCCGTGACGGCTTTGCGGCAGGGGATTGAGCCAAAATTCTGGGGCTTTTGCCCGCAGAACAGTCGCGCGCTTTGCCCCCGACGCCGAGGCAAAGAGGACTGTTGCAGGCAAGCTCACCGGACGATGCGGTTGGCTGCATGGCGGCGCAGACTGCGGGGGGCGGGGACATGATGCGGCTTGCAAAACAGCTGACGCTTTGATCGCTTCGGGCCACTTCACCGGGACCGATGTGCTGGATTTTGGGGCGCGCCCTCTGACGGGTCTGATTTCCACATCGTTTTTGGCCGAAACGAGGGGCCGGCAAAACCACATTGATGGAGGGATATTGAGGTTGCTTACGGGTTTGCTGCAGCGCGTAGCCCTATGGCTTTAACATCGCGCGCGAACCTTCGGTCGTGAGGCGGCACCCTGATATTTCGACGGGAGATCCCACCAGCTTGGCGGCGTTTGCCCAAGCGGTCGGGGAAACCTTGTGGATTTGGCGCGGGTTCAGCCGGTTCCGGATGCCCTATTGTCTCCCGCCCTGCGCGGGGTGTCCGCAAAAAGGGAATACCAGAGCCTGCTTTTGTCTCGACGATGAAACATCGAGCGCCGGCGCGAGGAGATTACTAAAGCGAGGGCGATATCGGCAAGCTTCTCTTTTCGGCGGCGGCGGGCATTCAGTGGATTTTGTCGCAGCTGCTGGGACGGGTAGAGCAGGGCAAGTTCCGCGGAGCTTTATCTAAAAAAGGCGGCACCAAAAAATCGATTCGCGGCCTAGTTGGCCATGCGGAATCTGGTCCAGCAGATCAAAAGAGCACCACATCAGCGGCCTTGGGCCTTTCGCGATTGCGTCTGGCGCGAACAAACGCTGCGCCGCAGAAGAGGGGACCGTCTGCGCAAGAGCAAGTCCGAGCTTTTCCACTTCGAAAATTCGTCTGGAAACCATTCTGGAAGCGCATCCGTTTGGCGGACAGAGTGGCAGGCACTCAGGCTACAGTTGACTCCGATCTCGCATTATCCTGAGGCGCTGGAGCTTGATGGCGAAGACTTGTTTAAAATTGATGACCAAAACGGAATCGCGCTTGTCGCCAAGCTCGAACGCTCTGCCACGAGGCCAGCACCTTCGTGCGCCAAATATGACGCAATAAACGGTGGATGCAGCCGATACTGACCCGAGGGGACGAGGTGGTATTGCGCCGCGTGTTGCGAAGAGTAAGGTTAGAGGCTGGCAGTCCGTATCTTGCCGAAACGCGGAAAGCCAGTTGTTTGACGATACGGCCGATATGCGCGGCAAGCCTGCGGCACCTTGGGCCTTCGCCGCCGGACGGTGATTTTGGCGCAGTTCATCCTCGCCGATTCCTGCCCTCGCAACGCTCGAGGACGCGCTGTTGTGCAGCTGAACGATGCGCCAACAAGCACCTGCAGGCCGCGGAGGGCGAGGCAGCAACCGCAGGCGAACCAGGGCACGAGGATGCCGGACCCCTGCCTTGAATGGAAACAGAGCAAGAGAACCGCTGTTGATCCGGATATCCGAGCGGCTTGTTCCTCCAGGTCGAAGCCGAGGATTTTAATAGGTAGGATATAGTGACGCCCTGGTAATCTGGCAACGGCGTGGGGGCAAGAGGCGGGGTCACCGTCCCTGCGCGTTTGACGCGGCAGGGGGTAACGTTTGTGCGGGTGCGGTGCCTCCCTTGTCTCCCACGTTCGGGCGCAAGCGTGGCGAAACCTCTACTTGATGCGCAGCTGCTCTGCGTTTGCTATGCGAGCAGGCTGAAAACGCTGCGGCCGATTACGGCTTGCAGAGGCCGAACACAGCGCAGCGCTGCCGCAACGTTCTGACGTGGTGGTAAGCGATGATGCCGCGCCGTGGCCGCCAGAGCGGGATGCGCTTTGGGCGTGCATAAGGAAGGGTTGGACGGCGGACCTTCGGCCCGGCTTTTGAAGCCCGCGATGCAGAGCGAAATGACGCGCAATCTCTTCTGCGTGCCGGCAAAGTCAGTCGCTTGCGGAAATTGCGCAACGCGGAACGCAGGGGTGTAGAGGACCCGCGAAGCGGCCCCATGCAGGTGCCGCCCAGCAAAAACGCGACCGGGCAGAGGCCACGCTCCAAGATCTGAGGGCCGAGCTGAGCTCGCATTCTACAGTTCAAATCGGCTTGCCTGGAAACCCTCTCGGCTGAGGACTTGTTAGACTGGCTGCCGATGCTGAAACGGCGCAAAGTGCAGCAGGAAAAAGTGCGAGACGATTTGCGCAAGACCATGCCGGCGCTTTTGCGCGAGGCCGAAACAGATGCGCGAACGATCTTGGCCGCCCCGTTTAACACGCGGCGGGGAGGCCTCCTTGCGGACTGTTGTGCCAAATTGGCCAAGGCGCAGGATCACCGCGCTGCAAGCCCCATAAGAACGCGCAAAAAAGCTGGCGCAAGCCACTGTGGCAGCACGCCAGCCCACAGAAGTGGGCGCGCCGCGTGCTGCGTCTTGGAAAAAGCGCAAAGCCGCGCTCGGCCGACGCGCTGGACCACTGGGCCGCAGCATGCTAGCGTCGCTGAATATCTGCCCGCGCTGATGCAGATGTGGATTACATGAACGGGCCTGACCGGATTGCGCAGGCCTGCGCGACGGTCGACGCTCGGATGGTGCGGCATTCAGCGAAGATTCGGCAATCAAGCTTGATCGTGCGCTTTTATTGAACGGGCGGATGCCATTGGACGGCGGCGCGGACCGCCAAAGAACAGCCGTTGATCCGCTATGGCCGCATTGCAAACAGCGGTGACGGCGGCACGTTCAGGCAGAAACGTCGCCGTTGATCTTGGCCGCACGGAGAGCGGATTGCGGAAGAGGCAGCGCAGGAGGGCACAGCGCGAGATCGGCCGTGCTTGACGATCAGGCCCATCTTTTGGGCCCCGCGCGTTTGATAGCATGATCGGACCCTCGACGCTGGGATGGCCTTGCGAGCGCGCGACCGCGGGACGCGTCAAAGCAGGCTATCGCAATTTGCGCCGCCAAAAAGCGCCGATGTCCTGAGCGGTTACGCGCAGCGCTTATGTTTGCAGCTGGGGGGCAGGCGCATGATATATTAGCAGCCCACCCCGATAGAAGCAGGCCAAGGCGAGGTTTGCGGGATCTTCGACGATCTGTCGCGGCCTCGGAAAACTGAGGCTGCGATGCGTGCAATCGCAAAACCCGGGCCCGCGCGCAGGCCGCATTGGACGCGGTGGGCGGGGATTGGCGATATTTGCAGGCGCTTGACCTCCAAAGGGCGTTACAGTAGAAGAAAAAACAGATGCAGGCCGTACTTGCTGCGCTACGTCAACCGGGGACGCTTTTGTGGTCACCACGCTTGGCCGAGGGAAGCGATCCGCCGCTACCGAGGACACCATCGCAGTAGTTATTGGCCTAAGGGCCGCCACCGAGGCAGGCATTTCAGCGTATTCTTTACCCAAGGCGCATTTTATTTTAGACAACTTACGACGCAAGCCTGGGGCCGCAGGGCGATTGTTCTTGGATGGGCGGTCAGGCAGGCTGGGACGGGGCGCGTATCGAAAAGAAGCGGGGGGCCCGCCCATGTTCAAAGGCACGCGGTTCCAAGCTGATATCTTTGCTTTTTTGGCCCGGGGCAGGCCGGCATACGGAAAAGGCAGATGGCGGTCTTAACTGGAAACGGGTTTTTTTTGCTTGCCCGTTTTCTTTTTTCCTGTTTTTGGATGAATTTTGTGTTCGGAAAAACCCTTCCGGGGAAACCGGAGGGGGAAAACCCGGGGTTTTTTACCCCGCCGGCTTGTTGGCATTTTTGGGGGGGGCCCCGGGGTTTGGATTTTTTGGGGGCCCCAAAAAAGGCGGGGGGGGGTCGGGGGGAAAAAAAAAAAAAGGGGCAGGCTATATACTCTGGATTCTCTCTT
>Ga0163217_1110681_pt1 | contig 16626 bp, 16 predicted proteins | sample SynspAceP_FD_185933 | JGI IMG/M metagenome (GOLD analysis project Ga0163217, IMG submission 185933) | Saline lake microbial communities from Ace Lake in Antarctica - Synechococcus sp. Ace-P (PacBio error correction) | ecosystem: Environmental > Aquatic > Non-marine Saline and Alkaline > Saline ... | reverse complement strand
TTATTTTAAGTGATTTGTGAATGTTTTCGGTTGGTTTTATCAGTACCAGCTAGTTATATTACTTTTTGGTTTTTTCGTTTCTGGTAAGCATATTGTTTAGGTTATTTTCTCCTGTGCCAGTTTTTTTGCCAATAGTGGCTACTGCTGCCAAAAGTAGTGTTTTTAGGTTTAAGGAGGTGCAGATGCTGGGAACCTTTGTTTTTTTGAGGTTCAAAATTATTGGGAATTATTTTCTGGGCAGGGGTTGTATAGCGCCGAGAAATTGCTTTTAACTGGGCACTTAAATTTATTCGTTACGTCATTCACTTAGTCTATTAACTTCATTTTTGAGCCAATGAGTGGTGCGTGGGGCGGGATATATCTGGATATGCCAGGCATGAGGACAGTGTTGCTTCTTTTGCATGTTTCATGGCTTTGGCGTTCCCGTGTCGACGTAACGGCCATTTTTTCATTTTCGTTATTTACTGCGAATAAACCGGGGTGGTGGTAGTATTTGATGGGGTGTTCTTACATGCGTTGCGGATCCCTCACTCAATGGGTCTGTCTTAGTTGCGGATTAACTGATGGGCGGCGGCCGGTAGCACTGATGAGATAGTACGACGTGCCTGCATTTTTGTGCTTAAATATGATAGCGGCCTCCACTGGAGGGGAGACAAGTTTTGTATGGGTTTGTTTGTTGGCGTAAATACCGTGACGAGCCTTTACTACGGCCGTTACATGACTCTGTCGAGAGCATATATCGCTAGTTTTGATCGGCAATTGGTCGTTGATTTCAACCAAGGCGGATATTAAATTTGAGTGTCGGGTTGTATACAAGCAATCGGTTTGAGTTTTCAAAGTTTCTAACCGAGGGCACCAGCCAGTTACCGCCTTTTTTGGCCAAATTCCCATGGCAACGCGCCCCGGGCCGAGTTGCCCATATTAATATCTTTTTTCTTAGCTTTTCGTTTATTTTAGTGATGAGTTGATGTTGCTGATTTCAAATTGCGCATGTTGTTTGGTAGAGTATGGCGCCTGCGATAACCCTAATTTATGGAACACAGATTATAAGGTCCAACTGCTAACTTAAGCTGAATTTGACGCCCAATAGATGGATAATTATCATCGGGCACTAAAGGTGAAAGCCGTTTTTGTTTGGCAATGGCCTGTGCTGAGGCACTTGCGAGCTTGAGAGTGATTCGGTGTTTGTAGCCGACGATTCTTGTATTCTTTCATGCTCCCCTTTGATCACGGTAAGCCCTTAAAACCCGTGTTCAGGCCCCTGTTTGGGGTTGTTGGCAGTACCCCATTTTTGACCCCTTGGCCGTGGCACCTTGCTTGTATTGTGCAGTTATCTTGATGATCTATTCTTCCAGCGTGCTAATGGGTGTTGTGTTGATTTTGGCCGGTACTGTTGTGCCGTTGGCTTGCGTGATTGTCGGAGTTTCTCTGGTCAATTGATATTACGTTCTGAATGTTGACCTAGAATGGGCTTGTTGTACGAGTTGGGGTCCCAGTTATTGTTTGAAGAGCTTGCTGCCGATAGTAAATAAGGTTATTTAAGTTGTCTTTGTGGCTTTCCGGCTTGCACAACAATAGTTGCACCGAACAATATGTTACAATGCGGATTTTGGGTTTGTTTTGGTGTAAACCGGTTAATTTGGACTGGCGCTAACGAATAACCCGTATCTCTAAATGCAGCTTGTCCCTTAACGAGTTTTTGTAGGTCATATTCATCCTTACCGGAGTTGTCGACTGCATTCTAAGTGGTGGGTGGCGAGGTGTCAGGTATTGCGGTTCATATTGTTGTACCAATAGGCGGGATTCGAGTCATTAAAGGATCCCTAGTTGCGAGCCTCAAGACACCTGATTATGGCTCGGGTTTGGTATCCCAAATTAATCTATAAGCGAAATCGTGTTGGTTAAACAAATTTGCTCTGATGGGTTGGTTTGTTTGGCCGGCCCATGATATTTGCGTTGGGTATTCAGTTTTGGTTACCGAAGCGTTCTCAGCCCCGATTATTTGTCTTTCCCGTATATTACTTTTGGCAGGTGGCTTATGGCGTTTGTATCTAATTGAGTTTTATGATTTAGGGCGTTTAACTGACTGGGTGAAGTATATTTTTTGGTCATGTTAGGCCTGGGATATTTGGTGACTTTTCCCGTTTTTCATGACGTAATCTGTACAATATTTCGGGGTCTCAAAATGCCTGTCTGCGGACATAGGAGGTTACCGGTTTTGTGCGTTGTAAGCGATATTAGGCTTCATGGGCCTTTGGTTTAGTGCGGGGGTGTCGAGTAATAGTCAAAAAGAGCGTTTTCTAAGTGTAGGTGGACGGTAGTCCGTTTGGGCGCCGCGAATATTTGTGTGACGCTGGCTGCGTTGCGTCGAAAGGTGTTTTGGCCTTGCTATATGTTGGTTGCCAAGATGAAGTCCTCAAGCTATTTCGCCTTGTGACTTGACCGGCGGTTCGTTTGATTTTTTAGGTCGTTTGGGCCCGATTTTTTTAACTTTTTATTTTTTTAATAAGCGTTGTTGGTAGTAACGGTTTAAGCGATAGGCAAAATCGACTTCTTTTGATCATTTTAAATCCCCATTTGCTCTTTTTATGATTGCCTGACTTCGTGCATCCTTCGTGGGTGTCCGTTAGTGGGACTAAGGTTGTGACGGGTTAGTGATGCGATGATTGACAGTCGGGTGGGCAAAAGAGAAGGACATGAATTGTCACATGTTTGGAAGCTCCATACATGGTTTCCCGAACTTCACTACTGCGCTTATGGGCATTGTAAACTGGCCTGTAGGGGATGGGCGTATACGTTGTGAGCGGATTTTTATTTGGCTATGTGTTTTGCGCGAACGGGGACAGGTTTGGTATGGAACCGACCCATAGGTTGTAGTTTTACCCTTGCCTGTTCTATATTTCTTTTCTTAATGGCCGTCCCCGCTTTCCCTGCATTGTTCTTATAATCTATGTACCAGCGTGCCCGGATGCCTTGTTAGCTTTCATATCGTTTGCTTGGTAATAGGCCAGGCTGAAGATAGATATCGCGTGCTTTAGAAATGGGGCCCCGAACCTCATTAGCGAGTCAGGTTTATCGCAAATCAATTTGCCCGTGCCCGGCTGTGTTTTACAGCGACAACTGAGGCGCCGCCGGTATTAAGATTGCTGCCGGCATGTTTATGCTGTATTACCGGTAATTCTAGCGTGTTCTGGCTTGTGACCTATCGGGCGATCAGGCTTAGCGTATGAGCGCGCACCTGAGCCAACGAGGTGGGCTCACCCAATGCAGCACCTCGTGGATTTGTACGCTCCATATCAACCACTTTTTAATTTCTAGGCAGCCTTTATTGCAGTTTTCTGTCATGGCGTGTTTCCACAATTGTCTATTTTCCCCTGCCGTAGGGGTATTAGGGGCTGACACATGCCTGGGTGCTTGCGTGCGTTCGCATTGCGCCAATTTGCGAGGCGACCAAGCCGTGCGACTCCCTAACGTTGTTGCTAGTCTATGCTTTTCCAGCCATTTACAGGGCACAGTTGGGTACGGTGGACTAACGCTGGGCCCCTGCAGTTGACTAACCCACCCAGTAGTTTTTTGCGCACCCGAATTGTTAGTGATTTCACATGGCAGGAGGCATATATTCTCTAGGCTTGTAATGGTTTGATTTCCCCATACCGTGCGACAGGCTATCTGTGTTGGGCTGTGCTGTCGTTTTCTGGTTAGGACCCAGCTATAAGAATAGACTTTAGATTGGGATGCCAGATGTGGTCACCATTTTTTCCATTGAGCCATAATTATGGTAAGTTACAGTGGCTTGGTATTGGTGGTCCCAGGTGGCGATCCGGGTCGTATGCCAAAATGAGTTTACCGGGTAAGTGGGTTTAAGCACTGTATTTGTTTGGCCTGATCCAAGTGGTAAGGCATTCTATTGCTGTTATGGGTTACAGAATGAAATTTCTGAGACTTACGGGAACATGGAGTAAGGGGCAATTTAAGCAGGCTCACCTTGCCTAGTTCGTGAGGCCAGAATTTCTACCTGCGCTATATAGATTTTTGTTGTGTCAATCCGGGTGCAATTGCAGTTAGCCATTACTCAGGGAATGAGTGTGGGTTTCAGTTTTTGGTTCGGGCGTAATTGTTTCATAAGTTTTAGGCGATCTATGGTACTGGGTTCGTTTTGTGGAGTTTAGTGATGTTCCTTTTAGTGTTTCAACGGTGGCAGGCATATGCCTTTATTGAATGATGAAGATAGTTATAATATGTGGATATGTTCTGTGTGTGAGTGGGATGTTATTCAAAGTTGTTATCTATTAGTTTTTGGAGTATTTCAGGCCGTGTGCGTACCGACGAGTTGCTGTATTCTCCCTTGCTGTGGTAGCTCAAGCGTGCGTTGTGCGCTTAGTGACTCCCTTTATTTGTTGCGCCAGGCAATTCAAATGTTCCATCCGGTTTGCGGATGGCTTGATCATTGATATTTGAGCTTACCGGATTTGCAATTGGGTGGTTTTTATCTTTGTCCAGTACACACTTGTTTTAGGTAATGCATATGCGCTTGAGCCTTTAGGTTTGTTTATGGCCAGATTGTTATGATGTTGGCCTATACTTTTGCAGTATAAAGTGGGGGGTAATTTTAAACCGGCGTTGGGGGCATTGATGTGGTTTGAGTCGCCTTCCAATTTTAAACCCCGCGTTTGCCCCAAATTTATTGATGATTTTGTGGTGTGATTGGAAGTCGTCACTCCGTTAGCGTCGCCGGTAAGGCGAAGAGTATTTGCGGTAATATTGGTTGGTCTTGAACCATGTGGCGCGGCTTTGAGTATTTGTTGCCGCCCAGAGGGTTAGGTCCGGCATTGTATTCGCTGCAATTCTTGTGCCAGTTCGTGGAAGTCGATTATTTGCTTGCCATTGCCTGTGTTGGCCACCATTGATTACGCTTAGATGGCGCGATGTAAGTTACAAGAGCTGCGACTCCGGGTATTTGGACGATCTTTATTGGCTAGTACGGGCAAGGTGAAGGCACTGGTGGTTGGCATTCCAATGATCATTTTTTGATTGATAATTTAGTTGTGGGTAGTAGATTGAAATCTTTATTGTGCTACTGGCTAAGATTTTTGTGAATTTGTTTTGACTGTGTGAGGCTTTTTACCTTTACTTAGGTAAGTAGGATATTGCATCGTTTCATGGGCGTTAGCCGCTGTTCGTGCATTTAGGGATGTTAACTACTGATTAATGGTGAAATTATTTAGTCAAGAGAGCCGGTGAAGGTTTATGCGCAGAGGGGAATGGTGGCGAGGGATAGTGCTTTTTTAGAAGTTTTTTCGAGAGAAGTTGTTGCTGGCGTAAAGTGACCGAGGTGCGCTGGAGGGTGAATTTTTATTTGGTGGTGTAGAGCCTGCATCTGCACTTTATCGTAGTGCCAGTGGGCCGTGTATTGCTATTCGGGAGGTTGTACTCCGAGGGGAATGCCTAGTGTCTATTTAAGACTCTATTGCAGATTATTCTTGATTTACTAGCAGGCAAACGCAAAAGAGGGGTTTCCCGGTGGTTGTTGAGATCCAGCTGCAGTGTTTTTATTGATTTTTTGGTGACTGATGGCTATTATGATGGTGAGTATGGCGGTGATTGGAAAACCCGTGCTCCATTTGATGTGATGTTAGTTGTGAAGTCTTAATAGTGTTTGGGGTAGGGAGTGGGGTGGTTGTTCACCTAATGTTTTAATAGATGCGTAGACCATGGGCTTTTGGGTATGTATTGGTGTATTCAGTGATAGACTGTTATGTGCTGAATGCGGTTGTTTGGCCAACAACGGGTGTGTTGCAGTGGCGTGGTATTTCCGATGGTATTTTGGCACTGGGCTTATTTAAGAGGCTAAGCCCGGTGAAAAGGCATTTGGGCCCAGTTGATTTTGGCATTGCTTGTAGTATCCGTTTGTGCAACGTTTTCAAAGGTTTTGGCTGTCCCGCTGTGTACGTACTTTGTTCTTAATGAAGTGTATGGATTACCCACGTAGCGTATTTGTTACTGTTGGCTGGGACTTCGCTTTTCCCGTGTTTTCGGAAAGTAGGTTGGAGTTTTGATTGGTTTCTATGGTTGGTTGTGATTGGCAGTTGAGTTTGTATTTGAGTCTATTATTCGAGGTTTGTGGGGCAAGTTAATTCTCCGATAATCTAGGTTGTGCCATTTTGCTGTTTTTTTTCCATATGGAGGGATCTTTGGTGGTGTTGAGCCCCGGTAACAACGATCTTATTTGGAAGTCTCGCTTATGGTCATCAGAGTTAGGGCTCATAGTATCGTGTTTATTTAATAGCTCCGGGTGGCCGGCTGCTGATTTTCTGGCGATTAATATTCGGAACGTGAATTGAGGTGCTGTAGATTGTGCCGAAAAGCCCTTTAGCCTTTCTACCATCAATAACTAGCTTATAAGGCTTGTTTGCCCTTTGGCGGGAATGGACGTTCCATTCGTATGCCCAGTTTCGCTTTGAATAGGTGGGTGGATTTTCGAAGTGAAGTTTTACCGGTTGGGCACTTTGTGATAAGGGATCATCCGCCTTTGTTGCTAGGTCTTATTGTAAAGCGGCTCTTGCTTGGTCTCGATGTGCTTTCTAGTAATGCGCACACATGATAGTGACAGCTTTGTTTTTTCGCTGCTTATTTATTTCGTTGTTGACGAATTTTTGAAATGGTTGGGTTGTCATTTTTTTAAGGTGTTATGATTAATGTTATTAATGCAAACAGTGAGTAAGGGCAGTGCTGGGGTTAGTCGTCCGGGTTTTTGTGGCCTAACAGGACACCGAGCAACGGCCAGTAATGGTAAGATCTCGATAAGAAATACAACCGGTCTTCCGGTAACGGCTGTTACCCGAAATCACGAGTATTTAAATTTGATGAACAAAACATTGCTATTGGCGTTTATGATATATATTTATTAACGGCGATAATGGGATTTCAGTAGAGTTCGATGCCTGATAAGTTCATATCGTCATGACTTCAAAATAAGTGGTTATTTTACCTGCACCCCACCAAAGGCGACTGTATATTAACCTATACCAGCCATTTATTGCGGTTTTATTGGGTTTTGTACCTTAGGATTCCTGTGTCATCAGCGGTTTTCTCCCTTATTCTTTTTTGCTTTGCAGTATAACCATGTCCTAGTTTGACCCAAATGATAGTGAGTCTATTGCTAGTATGAGTACCATTCCAGAATCATTCGTTGCTACCAGAACGAGGGGCTATTAGAGGGATCTTAGCTTATTAATGTGCTGATTGCATGTTAGGGTGATAAGGTGTTACTGAACAAGGTTGATGTTGTTTATTTGACGTAGGCATTGCCCTAAGGCTAAAGATTTGCCTTGCCAATGCAGCGTGAGACTGATTCGGTGTGAATACCCAGCCATATACTACGATAATAGGGTGAACGCAAGTTAGCCCAGCCAGTGGAAGAGCCTGAAATAAGTAGCCCTGAAATATATTAGCGGTTAATAGATATAGAGATAAGCCAATCTTACTCTCACATTTTTAACATTTCGCGGATAGGAAGGTTTGGTTTGTTGTGTAAATCCTTAATATTTGCTGTTTCTTTTGTATTACTATTTTAGGTTATTCTTGTTAGCCCTTAAAGTTTCTTAATTTTTTTTCGGCCGTTCTTGGACTAGTTTATTCGTTTATTATGTTCCGGCGCGGAATCACGAAAGAGCTGCAAATTTGGCTTGCTGATAGGATTTATCTTAGCTTTTGCTCAATTCCCCCCGAAGTGTTTAAGTATCGAAATTCGTTTTAGGCTACCTTGTTCACCGGTCTTCATTGACTTCTGGCCTCTAATCCAAAGAATTACTGCGTGGACGGACGGTTTGCAACTTTCGTTCGAGAAATGGAATAACTTGTCCATTGGCGTAACTTCAACTTGAAATGATTCAGTAGTTTGTGATTTGGATATTCCCATATTATGATTTGTTGGATATTAGAATTATTTCACATTATGCAGAGTTAGCCAGTTTTTAGCTGCAGTGATTGGTAGTATAAGGATTGGGTGTCATTTGTTTTATTGATTCGGGTTTTATGGCTTAGTGTTGATAGCAATCTTGTTGCTTATATTTGCATACTGCCGGAATCTTCGGCGTCCGTTGGTCTCGTGATTACTGAACCATATTATGAATCTTATCGACGTATTTGTTCCGGATTGGCCCGCACCCATTCACTAAGTTTTACTCCACATATTATAATGCCACCGCCCCGTGCGGCAAGATCGTTAGTCGATAGTTGAGCATAAGATTGACGCACAAACGCATTTTTCTAACCCAAAATTCCTGCGGCTTTCGCAAAGTCCACAACCTGTAAGGCCTATAATCGTCTATTTTTGTTTGTTTGTTGCTAGGGGTGAGAGTTTGAAAATCATTCGGCAACCACCCACTATGCGCCCAAGGTATGATATATTGAACCCGACAACCCAGGACAGTCCGGTAATGGGACATTATGCCAAATCAGATCCGTTTTACCAAATAAAAGCGGAATGCACCCTTTCTTAGCGAGTTTGACTGCGGGATTCATTGATTAGTTTTGCGGACTACGTTAGCAACCTGCAAGTATCACGTACTAGCGAAAAGGATGGGTATGGGGCGAAGGCGCAGTTTTTTGAGTTTCAAAGTCCGTTACGTAACAGTAACACGGAAACTAATGCAGCATCCGCCATGGATTTGCCCGACGTGAGCCTTGCCAATCGTGGAAGATACCTTTGGTTTTTAGCCCAAGTTTGTAGCCTGTGAGTTTAAGCAATTGGGCTAAAAGTACAGCCCCATGGGGCGAGGGGAAAGGATAATTGGCCCGCTCCTCAATCGAGATTTGCGTTGTGCGAAGGTCATAGAAAAATTTACTAGTCCTAACGTCTTTTTCGTTAGAGGCAGCGGATTAAAGTCAAGTTCGTTGCAGCATAGCACGTATAAGCCAAAGATCCCGGGCAAAGTCCCGTATAATTTTGCGGCATTGATTGGTTTTTGTGTTAACCGTCGACTTAAAAAGCCAAACCTTGGTGACATGGAATACCATGATGGTCATCCCAAAAGAAATAGGTTGGGAGCTTTGCATAGGTGGAGATGGTTTTAATATCGAGCATGGGTTTTCCTGAGAATAGCGGAAAGGCGTTGACTTAAATGTGGCTGAATGCTTCTCATTTTCTTACCTGTGCGATCGAATAGCTCGCTTAGCGACGTAAAAATTTTTCCCGTCCTTTTTTACGGTCTTGGCGGTTTGTTGATAATTCTATTGGTTCTATTTCTTCGGTATATAAGTTCTAGCTGACCTTAGGTAAAATCCACTGAATATTAGCCCCGGTATGTTCGTGTGCTTTTTGCCGGGCCTAAACGGTGATCGTAAAGTTTAACCCTTATTTTACCCCGCTTGTTTACGTTCTCCTTATTTCTGTTATAAGGTTTTTGGTCTTTTTTTCATTTAAGTGGTTTTGTGTTAAAAAATTTTCGCTATGATACAAACGACTTAAGAGTGTGCTGGTGAGTATAGCGTAATGGGTAGTTTAATACATATTCATTTTTGCTTGCCGCCTAAAAGCTGGTGAGGTTTCGCCCAGCTGAGGTTTTGATATGTGTAGCATAAGTGTTTTATCCGGGCATTTTCACGTGGCGCATATGTTGTTTTATGGTTTCAATTTAGGATTGCATGGGCTTAGTGGTAACTTGTCTTATTTTTTATTCCTCGTCCAGTGTCGTGCTTGACAGTTGAGAAGTTTGTGGGCTGATCGTATTAATCACTTTCGTTGCGGGAAGTATTGGGGCCGAATCGTGAGATTGTTATGTGATCGGGCTTTTTGGTTAGGTATGTTTGTTGGGTCCCTCGTTTTTGGTTTGTTGTGCCGTGGGTTAGTGCTGTTGGACTCTATTTATCTATATGTTAGCAACAACGAATACCTATTTAATGTTCGCCTTATTTTTCAGTGGCATCAGTATTTTTTGTGTGCATGTGTGGCCGCTGTTTTGTTTTTTATTTGAATTGTTTCTTCGACGGTTTTGTATATTGCCGCATGGCGTTGTTAGGGGTGTTTTTGTTGTTGTTGCAAACCGAAAAACATATAGCCAAACAATAGTGTAAGACTCCTTGTGCTTACAGAGTCTTTTGTGGTCTGCTTGTTTCTTGTTGTTTTTATTAGCTTAATTGTTTATATATAGATATCACATATGTCTCATTTTCTCTTATTTAATCTAATTCGGTCTGATTGTTTGTCTGTTCCCATTTAGTTGGTGATTTCGTTGTTATGGATGGATAGTTGGACCCGATGGCCGTTTTTATTAAGCTGGGAACTAATGATGGAATAGCAAGACAGCCGATCGCATATTTGACATGTGAACCAACGGCATGTGATTATGAGCCAAAATTTGGGCAAGATGTTTTTATTTGCGCTATGAAGAGCCATTGTCAATGTTTTAGCCTGAAAATAACGTGCAAATGGGCGTATCGACCGTCCCCGGTGTGTGTGTCGCGATGAAAGACTGGGGCGATTGTTAGGGTTAATTTTCAATATTTTTACCTATGACCATATTCGTGAAATGATGTTTTATCATTATATTTGCCGGCCCATGCCAAGTTTAGGATTTACTGGGTTTGCTAATAAAGGTTGAGCCAGGCGGTTTCTCCGATGTAGTTTGCCGTGACAATGCCCGGGGCTCGTGGGTTATCGCTTTGGGATCCTGTCGGCCTATTGTTGACCGGCTATGTCCCGTGATGTACCGTGTGTTTATGTCTTGGCCGGTTGAGCATAGTAAAATTCCGTGTTACGTTCCCATGCCGGGATGATAATTCGGATCGGTATGTCTTGATGGGGGAGTTGTTTGCTATTATTAAGTTTTGGGAGGGAATACTTTTAGTGGATGAAACTTTGCTATGCGTCCGATCTGCTGTTAGCCAGGAAGACCTTTTTTGGGCACAGGGCACAGGGGCCAGCGTTTGATGATTTATTTTCCGGGGTATACCCAGGCGGTGTTCAGGTGTTTATGCAAGGTTTGGTATTTTCATTTAGGCTTCTTGCTAAGCTCTGAGTTGGTGGCATTGGTTGACCCTTTTTGAAGCGGTAATTGTGCTGCGTCCTCGCTTGTGTTGCCTGATGAAGTATGCCAAAACATGGTTTTTTTGTTTTTACCAGAGAACCATTTTGCAGGTGTAACGTTTGGTTAAACTTTATGGGTCTGTGGTATGCGACACAAGCAATCTATTAGATTGCCAGGCAGCCTTGATTTATTTTTTGTTATTTGTGGTGGTTTTCGTGGTGTTTCATTTTGTATGGACTGTTGCGTGCCGTGATTGCCTCGGCCCGTAATGACCGCTGGGGGAATGAAGTCACTGTATTTTATCCCATCTTATCTTGTGGATGAAGTGTTTTTTGTACAAGGGAAGTGTAGAAAGGAGGGCCCCCGGTTTGATGGATTTGGATTTACCAAATCCCTAATTTGGGCCCGTTGGTGACGGCCATCGGACCCGGCCTTTTGCCTTCGGCAACGTTTTGGTTCGGCGGTGGTTTGTACATCGGTATTGGGCCTGCTTGGCGATGAATTCCATGTTGCGGATTACTCGATTGGTTGCAAGAATTTGAGTGGCCTGGAACCGACACACAGGGTTTCTTAGTCTTAAAGAGTTATGGAATTACGGGTATGTGGTGTTAGGTTGGCGTGGTTTCTTGATGGTAGTACGTGGAAGGAGGCGGACTGAAAAATTTCTCTCGCGGCTTTACCTTATTTTCAAGTTAGTCCTAGTCGCTTATTGGCGCCAGGAGGTGATTGGCTAAGAATGTAGCGTTTGTGTTAGCGAGCAATTCTTTTGTGATTGAGTGGTAATGGTCCAAGTATCCCGTAACCGAATTTGCCCGGCTGCATCAGTATTATTTCAGGGATATCAGCCACCAACGCTGTTTTGTCGATATGGAATAGGCTGGGGTAGGGTCTTTAAAAGTTGTTGTTGACCAACTTGAGGGTGCCGTGTAGTAGTGCGCATCGTGAACTGGCTTTGACTCGATAGACATATGCTTTGCGCTAACGATATGTCTTATGTAGAGTAAGAGGTGCCGTACTCCTTTGAGGCATTTGTTGCGCTGATATTGGCCTGCAAATATCAGAGATTGTTTATCCACATAGGGTACTAACTTGGTTCAGTTAAAATTCGGGCTAATTGTGTATAAAACCCGGCCTAGAGCGGTTTTTGGTGTTCGTAACTGAATTTGTCTTTGCCCGCTGACGTTTGCGTATTTTCCCCCAGTTATGTTTTACGGTACGATACTTCATTGGCGTAACTTACAATTTCCCGTTATCATATTTGGTGCTTGTTTAGGCTAGATAACCCCCCGGTGTAACAGTGATTGGCTTGTCCCCCCGTTACTGATGCCGACGTTAGTTAATGCTTGGCTTTTGGGCGTTTACCCAGTTATCCGTTGTCACGGTATGATTACCCCGATAACATACTTCATATACTTTAACCTGACGATAAAAAAGAACCCGTCTTGATGTAGCAAGGCGTTAGTAAGCGCTAGTTCCCCCCGTGGCGGTTGGCATCTTTACCGTTGTTTACGTTGAGTGTGGCTTGTGCCGGGGTAATGTCACGGTGGATATAGCCCAGACCTGAAGTCTGTCATAAGTCCGTTTGGAACCATCCCGGCTTGGAATGATTTTAAGTCTAGACCCAGACCCTTTGATCAGGTTTATTTGGCATTTGCCTTCGGAAGTTGGTGTTCATTAACTTGTGTTGTCTTCGTCAATGTCACTGTTCAAAGTTCTTCTTAGCCGTTAAAGTAGCATTTATTGTGGTTGCGCTCCCGACTTCACGGCGGCATGTTTTCGATCATTACTAGTGTTCAGCCACTGATACGCGGGATTTATCGCATTTTCGTTTTCATCACCGTAGGATATGTGTGATTTAATGTCTTTCAAAGGTCAAAGTTATTAGTTGTTGATGTCACGTATTCCTTCCTTACAGCAGGGGAGGTTGTTGGCTATGAAAGTCTTCGTACAGTAGGCTCATTCGATGTAATGGCTTTATGCTTTCAACTTTGTTCTGGAATCGCAAATAGTGGTCCGAAAATTTTGGTTCAGAACCGGTATCGCCCAATGAGTCCGCGCTAGCCGATTAACTCTGGGTGCCCAATCCATGTACCTAGTTACTTGCCAATTTTCGTGCGTTTGTGGCCGTCAGATCACTGACAGTGATTGCTTCGTTTTAACTGAACCAAGAGTAATGGCTACGCCATACGCCAACTAAGGTTGTATCAGTTGCGATTGCTTTTGGAAGGACTCAAGTCTGTCCGGTGCTTTACTGTTTAAATCGTTTCCACCAAAGCGTCTTGCTCGCTTGGAGGATCAACTTCTTTGAGCCCACATTTAAGCAGCTAGCCATTGGAATCGGTTGTTTCTGTTTTGCCTAGTTTCAACAGTCAAAATTGATCAATTCCAGTAGGCGTTGCGCTGGGCTTATAACTTTATTGTACAAACTTGGCTTTACTTGAGCCGAACGCTTTTGTGTACAAGCGGTTTGTGGCATTGGGCCTCTGAGCATTCAAACATAGTACAGAGTCGCCCATAGTATACTCGTTCACTCCACAAGTGCGTGTTCGGAGTATTTCGATTTACTGAGGTATCATTCCAGCGTTATCGCGTATTTTGGCAAGATGGTATCACGTTTTTCTATTTAGATCCTTGACCGCCCGCTTGCCGGGCTGCCGAGGTTTTCCAAGGGTGTGCTGTTGAAAAGTTATCAATAGGGGTGGTTTTACGTGTCAACGTGGGCAATGCATTGGCATTGTTGCGTAAAGTTATTGTGGTATGGTTTATCTTGTCATAATTCTTATTCAGTGTTTGGGGTTCGCTCAGGTCCTTGCCGGCAGTTTTAGCCTTTCGTGCTGTTTCGTGATTTTCGTGGGTGCTTATTTAGAACCAAAGGGACGCGCTTTTTTTTTAGTAACTATGGAGTCGGTTTTTTTTGGCTATTGCCTTGTTAGTGGGTACGTTTTATAGGTTTGTGTAGCACTATTCGGTCATAAGGTTTTTGCTGTGTCCCCATGATCCGATTCTAAATCCAACGTTTTTGAATAATTCTTGCTCCCAATTAAGTTTTGCGGTGTTATTCGTGAGTAATTTCGACAATGTTTTAAGCGTTTTTGCCAGTGCTGGATGATGCACTTTGGATTTTCCGGTAAACTAACTTTTATTTTCACGCTTTGTTGACTGGCTTTCATTAGTTTGCATATTAGCCGCCTTTTGAGTGGACGCGTATTAAACCCCGGCGGTCAAATTAAGATCGTTTTTCACATCATAAATGATTGTTGTCGTATCCCATTACACAGGGGTTGCTCGGTGTTAGCGTTGTTAAGACTGCATAACGGAAGGCCCATACTGCGCCGGTGCTTTATTATCGTCCTGTGCTAGTGCCGATTGAGTTAGTTGCCGGCTGTTTGGATGACTCCGCTTGACTGTTTATCCCGTCTGTGCTGGATATCCTTGGGCCCCGCGTCTTGTGATCCGCTTTTCAGTGGTGTCGCCTTTGTGGGTGTGGTGGTCAATAGATTTATACGTTTTCAAGATGTACCCCGAGTTTGTTTCCGGTGTGATGTCTAATCGTATTGTTATTCTTATCCGCTCTGTCTTTGGCCTTTTGTTATTGTTGCTTATGAGTTTCTTCCCGTTCGTAGCATTGGTAGTGTTGCTGAGTCTTATTTATACGTTTTCTGGCTTCATGTGCCCTGATACTTATGTTTGGCCAAAGACGAAATTTTACCGTATTTTCAAATTTTTAGGATGTGGTGGAGTTTGTGTTATGTGTTGCTTGTGCCTGCTTTTTCCGACTGGGGCTCGTGCTGCGGCTTTGTCTGGCGATACTTGATTGCGTTCTGAGTATTTCCGGTGGCTTTTTTGATGCGTGCTGACTACGTCCGGTAGTTTTCTGCTTGGTTTTAATGATCGCCGTGCTTTTGCTGTTGTGTCCGAATCCGGATCGCCCGCGGACCCCATTGTTGAGTGTTAGTTGGTTGTTCGGGTGTGGCTTGTGACTGTGTTTGTGCGGCTAACCGGCCTCATTTTGCTGCCGCCGGTGATATGCTGGTGTTTGATTGTGGTTTCAGTCTTCTTACGTCGGGAGGCTGATATCTTCATGGATGTTTTAGATTGCTGGTTTCCAAATGAATTGTGTTTCCTTGTTGCATGTAAAAAATTGTAGTTGTGTTGTCTCCTGTGATGCTAAAAATTAACTCCAAGGATTAGCCCGTACGTGGTATCGGAGGAGTGAAGGCTTTAACGTTGATGTTTAATAGTATATTGATCCCATTGCCGCTAGCGTCTAGGGTCCTTAAGATAGGGCGTGATGGGTGCTTGTGTTATCGACTTTTGACGCGTAGTTTATGCTGAGTATATCACAACCCTCTTGTGTATCCTATTTACAAAGGCCAGTGTGTATCTTGCCTTGTATCAAGTACGCGTAGTCGTGTTGTTTATCCAGTGATGAAAATGGGCTTTGTGGCCTTGGTTCAACGATAGTGTCGCTTTTCGTTGTTTTTAGTTATTTGTGGTAGTGGCGTCGCCCTAAGTATTCTAAGTAATTGAAAATTCATGGTGAAAAAGGTAAACTGGTAAGTGGGTATTACCCGCTTCCGTCTTGGAAATCGTGTTTGCGTTGGGTCCCCTGACTGCCCCAAAGGTGATTCTTACCATCACACGTTGTGCCAAACCTGACCGGTGGGGGTCGCGTCTCGTAGACGGCCGACTCAAGCTTATGCCCTGACCGTTTTGCCACCAGGGAGGTGGATAATGTATAAGGTAACGTCAGGGTTGAGAGTAAAGTCGTTTTAAACCGCTCAATTACATATGCTCCCCCAGACCAAGTAAATTCCAATGGGTACGTGTGTAGTTAGCTGTTCCTAGCTGGCGACGTAATGCCGTTTCTTTCTTTTAATCTGTTCCAAAAGGGTTTAGACATCGCTGGGTTGTGCCTTCACAGTGTGTACGATGGGATGACACATGGTGCAGTTTTGATTAGCCGAGTGATGTTGTACCTTGTAACTGAAAGTCGATTATGTGGGTTGAATTGGTGCCGTTGTGGAGTAGGTAGCAAACCAGGATCCCTAATTTTGTGGAACTGTCTTGTGCTAACTACCATTGAAAAGGGCCGTTTGATGTCTGAGGGTGTGCTTGTAAGTTGAAATCATACAAGGTCTAGCGGCCCTTTGGAACTTTGATTTAGCTGTCGGTAGAGGGCTTCCTCCAGTGGGCGATCAACCACCGTATTAATTGACAGATATATTGGCCGATTTTAAAGGCTTGCGTTTTTGTGTATGCGTGGCGTCTTGGAAGTGTTTCAATTTCTAATTTCCATTTTGCGCGCCTTAATCTTCTGGTGACGGTTTGTCCATTTGCCCGTCGACTTCTAGTTCCCTTTGTACTTGAGAACTTGGGACCATTTGAAAGTGATTCCAAGGATTGGATATGTTGCGTCGGGGGGGGGGGGTATTTTCCTGGATTCCGGCTGTTACTTCTGCGTTTGAAGTTCTTTTTGACGGCCCCGATTTTTAATTGTGAGCCGGGAATTTTTAGTCGCTTTTTTCCTGTCGTAATTCTCTTTTTGCCTTGGGGGTGGTTGTCTCGTGGCGTGGGGTGTCGGCGGGGTGGCGGTCGT
>Ga0163217_1056741_pt1 | contig 16626 bp, 22 predicted proteins | sample SynspAceP_FD_185933 | JGI IMG/M metagenome (GOLD analysis project Ga0163217, IMG submission 185933) | Saline lake microbial communities from Ace Lake in Antarctica - Synechococcus sp. Ace-P (PacBio error correction) | ecosystem: Environmental > Aquatic > Non-marine Saline and Alkaline > Saline ... | reverse complement strand
GGCAGCAGGAACAGGAGCAGCAGGCCAGGGCCAGGGCCTCCCGGTCGCCGCGAGCACATTGCAGGGCCCGGGGGGTTCATTGGCTGTCAAGCAGGTTGAGCTTTGGCAGCGTTGATGCCGGGCCGTTACCCAACCAGCACCCCTCAACCCTTGGCGCCGGAAGCCGGGCCTGATCAGGGGCTGGTAGGGGGCTCGGGGCAGGGCCGGCAGCGCTCAGCTGAGCCGGGCACCTGCCTGGCGCCACCCAGCCGGAGATCGCCCAGGCCCAGCGGGTTATAGTTCATTCGTGCCGTCCGAAACAGCCCGCTCTGGCAGCCAGGGCGGGCGTCGCGCCGAGCTCGCCGCGATCCAGGCGTCGGGCCGCTCAGCGCGGCCACCACCGCCGTGAACTCCCGCCAGAAGTCGTCGGGTACCTTCGGGCACATCCCAGCCGCCAGCCATCCACCCCGGCGCAATCCAGTTGCCGCGCACCGCAGCAGATAGGCCCGCACCGCGGGTTTGGCGTGGTTGAAGGCTGGGGCAGGGCCGGATCGTTCCACAGCAGTTGGTAGCCACAAGGAAGCCGTCCTTTGCAGCAGCGCACCGCCACCACCACCGCCACCGCCGTAGGGGTCAGTGGCCGTGTCCACGTGGAAACCAATCCACGTAGGGCGAGAGCGGGCCCGTTCCGATAGCAGGGTGATGGAAGGCCCAGAAGCCGCGCCCGCAGTGTGTTGAAAGACGCATCGAGGGATTCAGGGCATGCCGCGGCGATGCAGGCTCCGCCACCAGAGCGGGCCAGGGCGCCGTTGCCCCCAGCAGCGGGTCCACCTGGAAATACTCGAAGGATGTGATAAGCGGTGGTTGGGCTGAGGCGAAGGCCGTTATTGGATAGAGCAGTGGGCGCCAAGTTCCTTGGCAGATCGTCGAGCGCCTCGATCACGCCTAGAGATCACCGCCTTGAAAACCCCTGGGCGCCGGGTCCTCCCCCCACTGCTGGCAGGCCAGCCCCTGCTGGCCGCCACTTGCGCTGCGGAAAGCGGTCGGGGAAGAATCTGCACGAATCAACGGCATTCCGACCACCCGTCAGGGCGGGCTGGCGGGGGGTGGCTGGCGGGCGGCTAGGCCGTTCTGTCGTCGTTCGTGTCAACCCGCATTCGACCAGCCTGAACATGCGCTCAACATTCTGCTAGCACGGACAAAAACGGGCCCCATGCCCAACGACGCCCCCTTCTGACCGCTCGACCAGGCACCACCAGCTCGGAGGGCCTCCCCTCCACACCGCCGCAGGGCCAGAGTCTGCTCAGCCGCAGCGTCCCCTGAGCTGCCGGCACCCCGCGACGGCTGGGGTCGAGCAGGACGGCGGAAGACGATTGGGCCAGCCAGCTGGCGGCCCTCAAGCCCGGAGGGCAGAGCGATCAGCCCGGGAGCAACCGCCCGCGCCGTTGGGCGGGCCTGCGCATCGCCAACCAGCGGGAGACCACCCTTGTCTGCATCGCCGCAAGCGGGGGCACTGCTGGGGCCGGCGATCGTCTGGCAGGACGGCGCCACCGCCGGCCTCTGCGCGACTGGAAACGCAAGGCTCTGAGCGTTCGGTGCGGGCCGCACCGCCTGCTGCTGGATCCCTATTTCAGGCGCCAGCAAGATCTCTGGCTGCTGCGCGAGCAGCCGCAGGGCGGCGGCGCTTGCTGCGGCCGGGGAGCTCTGCTTTTGGCACCGTCAACAGCTGGCTGCTCTGGCGCCTCACCGGCGGCCAAGGTGCATGCCACGGGACCGCAGCAACGCAGCCGCACCTGCTGATGGACCTGGAGCTGGTCAGTGAGGATCCGGAACTCTGTGACGCCTTCGGGGTGCCGGCGGCCTTCCTGCCGGAGCTGCGCCCCTGCCACGCCGACTTCGCCCGCCATCAATGCGGAGCTTGCCCTCCGCCGGTGTTGCCGATCCGGCCACTGCTCGCGTTCAACAGGCGCCCACCCTGCGGTCAGAAACGCCTGCAGCCGGGTTGAAGCCAAAATGCACCTACGGCACCGGCGCCTTTTGGTGGATCAACACCGGCAGCAGCATCGGCGCAGCGACGGGGGCCTGCTGAGCACTACGGCTGGTGGCGGCGCCGACGGCTCCCGCCCACCTCTGCCTGAGGGCCAGCGTGCTCAATGCCCGGCACGCATCCAGTGCTTGCGTGACGCGGCTGGGCCTTGATCGAGAGTTCGCCGAGATCGATGCGCATGGCGGCAACAGCTCCCCGCGGCAGCGCCTGATGCTGGTACCGGCCTTCACAGGCGGGAACGCCCCACTGGGATCCCACGCCCGCGGCCTGCTGATCGGCATCACGCACACCGGCGGCGGCGTCCATGCCCGGAGCCACCCTCGAGAGCATCGCCCTGGCGTGGCCACACCTGGTGGAGCTGGCCACCGGAGCCTGGAGCTCCGCTGAAGGAGCTTGGCCACCGATGGCGGCGCCCGCCCGCCGCCGAGGGCTGCTGGAGGCCCAGGCCGAACAGCTGCGGCCTGGAGTTGCGCCGCCGCGCGATCTCAGAGCACCAGCCGGGGGCGTGGCCCTGTCGCCGCCCTCGCATGCCGGTTTTTGGTGCCTGGCCTTGAGGCCTGGGCGACCATCCCCGGGCGACCAGCCGCCAGCCGCTTTTCAACCAAGCCTCAGCGAAGGACGGACGCCAGCGCGGCTGAAGCGCTGCGGAGGCGGTCGTCGCGAGTTTTGGCTGGTATGGCGCAACCTGAGGAGAGGCCCAGAGCCGCCCAGACCGCCCCCGCAGGAATCCTTTGCGATCGCCAACCGGAATGTCTTCTCCTGGCCCCAACCATCAGGCCCCAGTCACGGCCCTGACAGACCTGGCCACGACCCGGGACAAGGTCTTCGATCTGCTGGTGATCGGCGGCCGGCGCCACCGGCGCCACCATCGCCTTGGAGGCCGGTGCGCCGCGGCCTTCTCGGGTGCTGTGCTGAGGGCCAGATACATCGCTCGGGGGCACCAGCAGCCGCAGCACCAAAGTTGCTGCATGGCGGCGTGCGCTATTTTGGGCTGGCCGTTCAACCTTTTGATCTGGCGCGCTGCAGCGGGTCTGCCGAGCCTCTGGCGGAGCGCGGCCCTGGCTGCAGGCGTGCCGTTCCTGGCGCCAGCCCCTGAGCTGTGTCTGCCCGACCCGCACCCGCTGGCCACCGCTTACTACGGCGGCGGCCTGGCGGTCTCGACCTTGCTTGGCCGGCCGCGCGCGATCAGCGCCAGCCGCTGCCTCTCGCGCAGGACGCTCGCGCAGTGCCCGACTGGCGCTCCTGGCACGGCGGGCGTCGCTACGCGATGCCCGCTTCGCGACGCCCGCCTTCAACTGCTGATCCGCCCGCAGCCCGGGCCCCTCGCCGGCGCCGCTGTACCACACCCGCAGCGCCGTTGGTTGGAAGCTTGCGCGCGGACGGCCAGGGCCAGCTTGAATGGGGCCGTGATCGCAGCGGAGACCGGATGGCGCGGCAAGGCGGCTGCGCGCCGGGCGGGGTGGTGAACGCCACGGCATCGGCGCCGGACGCCTGCGCCGCATGGCCCAGGCCGATCTTGCGCCCAGGCTGCAGGTAGCCGCGGCATGCAGATGGATGCTCGACGACGACCTCTGCCCCGGCGGCCTGGGCATGGCTGGTGCCGCCCACCGACGACGGTCGGGTGCTTGTTTTCATTGCTGCCCTTCTTCGCGCACGCTGGTGGGCCACCACCGAACACCGCCTGCCCCCTGGCGAAGCGGAGCGGCCCGCCGCCAACGGAAGAGCCTACTTGCTCGACTACGTGTGCAGCGCTGGTTCCCTTCAGATACTCCACGCCAGGTGAGCAGGCCGCTGGGGCCGGCGGCCGCCCGCTGTTGCTGCCCGAAAACAGCGGCGGAAGCGGCCGCACCGCACGGCGCGGGTGGTGCGGAGCACGCGGTGGAGCGGCTCAGCTGCGGTCTGATCAGCGTGATTGGGCGGCAAGTGGCCACCTGCCGCGCATGGCCTCGACGCCCTGGGCCCGTGGTGGCCGAGGCAGCTCGGCGGCCTTTGGGGGGAGCCTGTCGCCGGAGCGATCTGCGTTGCCGCCGCGACCCCGGCCGGCAAGCGCCGCCGAGCTTGGCCGGCCCTGCACAAACTCAGCAACGGCTTGGAGGCCCCACTGGCGGCCCACTGATCGCCAGCCATGGGCCTGGAGGGCCCCGCCGGTGTCGCCTTGCGCCCGCCGTATGGCCGCGATGCGCACCCCCCTCAGGCGAATCGTGATCCCCCTGACGCCGGCGGAGGTGCGCCCACATGCCCGCCATGAGTGGCCGGCAAACCGGAGGATGTGCTGGCCGCCGCTGCCGGTTGGCCTTCTGTCGATCAGGCGAGGCCGAACCGGCTGGAGGGCACGTGGGCGATCTGCTCGACAGGAAGCCGCCGCGGCCTACTCGCTCACCAGCCACCAGAGAAACCATAGGCGGGGCAGGTAGACGAAACACTCCGGCTCGCCGGGGCCAAAACTCCCAAACCCCCAGAGCGTTCGGCGCATGCGATGGCCCTGCCACTGGCTGGTCGAAAGCCGGGTGGAGCGCGCCCGTGCGGAAGTTGGCGGCCACGACACCGTCTCGCCGAAGGGTTTCCTGCCCTTCGCTGCGGCTCCTGCGGAACGGGCGTAGAGAGCACGCTGGGGTCGGCCGCTCCTCGATCATCACCATGTCGGCCGTAGCGCAGGGCCGGTAGCAACCGGCGACTGGTGAGCATGCGTGGTGCCAGTTTGAGCAGGGAGCCCGAGAGCTGCTGCTGCACCTCCAACGTTGACCACGCGGTAATCAAAACCGGTGGGTGATCGGCCTGCAGCACCAGCAAGGGGTTCTGGAGCGCTGGAGAAACCACCGTTGGGGGCCCGCTCCAGGCCATCGGTGTGCCGGTTGGGTCGCCGGTTCGCGCAGTCCCGGCCAGTTTCGCCATGCCCTTTCATCGCCGTAATAGAGGAGGGCGGCCGGGCAGGCTTGGTAGATAGGGCATGTGCAGGGTGTTGGGGCCTGCATTGCCATTGAGCAGGGGGCCAGGCGTCGGTTGATTCCCCAGTTCAGCCAGTGGTCACGTTGCGTCGGGGGAAAAGCCATTGAGGATGGCCTCACCACCGCATCGGGCCACCAGGTGACCATCCCCGAGCCAGCGAGCTCATCGTGGTTGCGCAGCGGCAGGGCCCAAGCGGCAGCCCGGCCCATCTCCTGGGCATTGGTGGTGAGGCAATCGCGCAGGGCATCGCTGCGCCATTGGCACGGCCGCGAACAGGTTGGGCCGTGAGCCGAAGTCGAGGCGGCATGCAGGTTTCATCGTTGGCCAGGTAGGGCGCCGGACTCATCGACCGGCTGGATCGCCTTCGGCCAACAGCAGCACATTGCCGCCCGCTGGCCTCCACCGGGGCCCTTCACCCGCCGCGGAAGGCGTGAGTTTCGGGCAGGCCCTCGCACGGCTGCCCTCCGCCCTCGAACAGAAGGGACGGCATCGAGGGCGAAAGCCGTCGGCCCCATGTCCAGCAGAAGTCGACACCTTCAGCATCTCCTCCTGCACCTCGGATTGGCGTAGGTTGAGATCGGGCTGGTGGTCGCAGGAAACGTTTTGCAGGTAGAACTGGTTGCCCGCCACTCGTCCATTCCCATTCGGAGGCTTCGAAGTGGCGGAAACAGCAACCGGCGCATCGCATCAGCCCTGGTCGTCGTCGCGCCAGAACGTTAAATCACGCTCGCTGCTGCCCTGGGGGCGCCAGAGGGCGCGCTCTGAAACCAGCGGGTGCAAAACGCTGGTGTGGTCAACACCAGGTCGAGATCACGCGGATGGCCGTGGATGTGGGCCTGCTCCAGCAAAACAGCCCCACGTCGGAAGATTCGCCGAGATCGGGGTGACGCTTGGTGAAGTCGGTGATGTCGTAACCGCCATCGCGCAGCGGCGGGGATAGATCGGCCCCGTCAGCCAGATCGCATCGACCCCGAGCATCCAGGTAGGAAAGTGGGCTGTGATACCGGCCAGGTCACCGATCATTGCCGTCGGCGTCGTGGAAGCTGCGCGGCATCAACTGATAGATGACGCAGCCTTTCCCACCAGGAGGTGGGCTTTTCGGCATGACAGTGAATGGGAGAGGGTGAATGGAGGGGGTGAATCGAGAGAATGAATGGTGGCGTCAAGCCGTCAGACGCCGCCCGCCGGCCGCAAATCGATTGCTCATGTTGTGGGCTCCCAGGGCGATGCGCAACGGCATCGCCGTGCTTCGCCCGCCCATCGCAGACCCAGCGCAGGGCGTCCGCGGGGCCTGTGTCGAAGCTGCAAGTGCTGGGCTGGCGCCCTGCCATTCCCGACTCACCACCCGAACTGACAGTCCACCTTCGCACAGCATGGAGGTGTTCGGGCCGCACGGCCAGCAGGCTGCCATCGGTTCTTGGGCACGTTGATCTGGGCCGACCGATGAACTGGGCCACAAACAGCGTGGCGGGTCGGTGGTAGAGCTGCGAGCGATGCCGCACTGCTGGGCAGGCGGCCGCATCGGCACGGCGATGCGATGGCGACTGCCATGGCTTTTTGCTGAGTCATGGTGACCGTTAGACACGGCGCCCCACCGCCGCAGAGGATCGCGCGCACGTGGCCGCAGCTCCTCGCGCAGCTGGGTCGGGTCGAGGCTTGCTCATCGGTCATCGAGCAGGACACCTTGCGGGCGCCGCAGCCAGGCCCGAGCCAGCGGCCACCCGCTGGCGCTGGCCGCCGGAGAGGATGCGGCGGGCCCCTTTGGCGCAGCCTTCACCGAGCTGCAGCAGCCGAGCACGGCTCGATGGTCGCGGGGCGATGGTGGCCGCATCGACGCGCGGATTTTCTCCATCCCCCAGCGAAAGGTTGCGGCCACGCTCAGGTGGGATAGGAGCGGTTAGCTCTGGAAACACCATCGCCACCTGACGGCGGGCCGCGGCAGGGCGGGTGATCGCCGCTCGCCGAGCAGGAATGCGGCCCCGGTCGGGGGAATCGAGGGCCGGAGATGCAGGCGGCAGGGTGTGCTCTTTGGGCCGCAACCGCTGGGCCGAGCAGGGCCAGGACTCGCCGGGGCTCACCTCAGTCGAGATCTTCGAGGATCAGTGCGACGCTGCGATTGCTGCGGCTGATCCCCTCAACTGCAACTCCGTGGCAGCGCTGGTGTGGTGTGGAAATCGTGCTGGAAACGAGTCATCGGCCCGGGAGCGGCGGACAAGGCGGTTCAACCCTTGATGGCGCTGGGTGAAGGCCGAGCCACGATCGCCGCTGAAAGACCAAGCAAGTTAGCAGCAGCACTGGCACGCTGCCAGCACCCGTGGGCCGCAGCGAAGGCGCCATAGGGAAACCGAGAACACCGATTTGAACCGCGATGCGGGCCATGGCCGGGCGCCAGGGTGAGCAGCTCCGAGGCGGCTCAGCCAGGTGAGGGCGATCGGGAACTCATTTCCAGCTGAACAGAAACACGAGCACGGCCGTGCTGCCACCGCCGGGCCGAGCAGGGGCACCAGGATTCCCCAGCGCAGACGCTGCCAGAGGCCAAAGCCTCCAGCAGTGCGCTCTCTTTCGATCTCAGCGGAGCCAATTCAGGGCAAGGCCGCCTCCAGCAGCAGCACCCGCCAGGGAAGCGGAAGCCCGCATAGGCAGACAGAGCGCCAGCAGGTTGTTGCCAGGCCGAACTGGCGCGCCAGCTGCAGCAGCGCCAGGAACAGCAGCACCGAGGGGAAGGCGGCGGCCACCGCAGGGCCCCATTCGACCAGCTGCCGCTGCAGGCCGTCCGCGCCGCTTGCAGGCGTAGGCGCGGGATGGCAGCCAGCAGGTCAGCAGCGCTTGTCCCACCCCCCACCAGGGTTGCTTGTTGAGCAGGTGCCCAGAAGGGCGGGAATCACCTGCTGAGTATCTGGCCGTTAGTTGGCCAGGGTCCAGCCCCGACCGATTTCGCGCCAGCCCGCCCAGCAGGGGCATCGGGGCTGCGCAGCGAGGTTGTAGAGCTGCCAAGAGCATCGCGCGGGCTCCAGAACACGCAGCAACGCCACCAGGTCCAGCGCGCGCGGGTTCTGGCCCCCTCTGTGAGGGCGATCGGTTGTGCAGGACGCCGAGCAGGCATTCGGATTGCGGAGGTGCTTGACAAAAAATCAGTGCAAGGAAAAGGCGCGGGGCAGCTCAAGCCCTGGCAGGACGGCGCAAAACCAGCAACAAACGCCCCCAGCAAGCGCAGCCACGCCAAAAACATCCGATCTCACGGTGCGCTGTAGCCGAAATCGAGTAAGCGCTGGGCATTGAGATAGGCGATAGCCCGCCACACTCTCGGTGCTGTGGCAGGCCCGCCGCCGGTTGAGCACCACGATCAGATCGAAGACGCCCAGGGCCTAGGGCCAGGCGGAAACAGCAGCCACAGCAGCAGGTAGGCCTGAGGCCAGGCGGCAGGGTGATGGCGCAGAAGGCCTGACGGGCGCTGCCACCTCCAAGCGGCCAGCGCCTCGTAGAGATCGGCGCGGGGGATCTCTGCAGCCCGGCCAGCAGGCAACAGGGCCACGAAGGCGTCGTCTTCCAGACATCGGCAAAACCACGGCAGGCAGCAGGAGGGGGAGTGCGAGGAAGGGGAGCGTGCTGCGTGAGGGCCCAGCGATCACGCCGTTGATCGCGGCCGTGGGGTCGTTGAAGATCCAGCGCCAGCCAGGGCCATCACCGTGGTGGGCAAGGGCCCGAGGCAGCAGCGTGAGGCTGACGCAACAGCCCGCGGACCGCCCAGCGCTGACTGAGCAGCAGGGCCATTGGCCAGGCCAGCCCCAGTCCAAACGACACGACACAACGCGAAAGCGCAGGGTCTGGGCCGCGTCTGCAGCATGCGGGCTCGAGAACCAGGCGGTGCAATTGAGCACCCCACCGGAACGGGCTGGAGATTCCAGTTGGAACAAGGTCGGGCGTGGAAACTCAGCCACAGGTTAAGAGGCCTCGGCAGAGGAACAACCAGCAGCAACAGCAGCAGGGGGGGGGGCCCCCGGCCGATCAGCACCACGCCATCAGACCGCTTCCACGCCACTTGGCGTTGAGCCACCGCCGGCTGCCTGCGTCCCGCCCGCGCCCATCGCCACTTAGGGGGCCGTCCCCGCGGTTGGATCGCGGTCGCTGAGTTGGCGCTGAAGGATGTCGCTGAGTTGGGCATAGACCGGGGTGATCGGCCGCAGGCCGCCACCTCCAGGGCCTGGCGCAGGCGGGCAGCAGGGAGGCCGCACGCAGCTCGGGATTCGATCGAACAGGGAGGCGAGCGTGGGCGTGTAGCCCCAATCACGGGCCAGGCCGCCGCTGGCTTGCTCACCGGTTGAGGGGCCTGCAGCACCGCCACGGCTTCGGGCCGGATGGGCACTGCCGCGCAGCACCGACAGCCCCCAGCTTGCCTGGGGCAGCCGGCGACTGGCCCGGCTCCGCCCACATCGGTTGTTGATCGCCACCTTTGCCGGGCCACGCCACTGCCCGGTTTCTGCAGCTTCTTTCCAGCGTCAGGCCAATTGCGCAGAAGGCGGCCTCGCCACTGGCGAAGGCCTTGGCAGGCTTTCGGGTTCGGCGAAGACTCGGCCACCGACGCGGGCGGTTCCCACCGTTTCGGACCAGCTGGCCGCAGCCAGGAGGCGGCCGCTGCGGCCTGGGTGAGTCCAGGCCGATGCCGCTGGCCGCCGCCCCCCCCACTGCCGCCGAAGCCCACGCAACACTTCGAGGAACCACACAGCTGAGCCCTCGTTCTGACGGCCTGCCAGACAGTACCCCAGCGCACTAAGGCCCTGCTCTTGGCAGCTCTTGAGGCGATCACCAATCGGCGGCGTTGCGCGGCGGCGCCGCCATCAGATCGGTGCGCAGTTAGAGCAGGCCATCGAGGCCAGCATCGGCAGGCGCCAGAGCGCTGGGCATCGAGGCGATTGCCCTCGCGGGCACCGGGCACAACTCGACAGGGATCGCCGTTCGAGCCAGTTCCGTCGAGGGGCAGCAGCAGGCCGGCCGGCGGCGTTATTTGGCCGTCCAGGTGACACTCCATCATCAGCAGGTCGTATGGGCTGTCGCCCCAGCAGCGGCTGCTGATCGCCCAGATCCGACACCGCCTCCAGTTTCAACGCGAGGTTCCGCGGGCCACGGCGATTGCGCAGCCGACGGTGGTCGCGGTGAAGGGCCGCCACCGTGTCAGCGTGGCTTCAGCGAGGAGCGGGCATCAGCACCGGTGATCGTCCAGCGGCGGGCCGCGCCAGGGCCACGGGCAGCGCAGCAGGACCCAGGATCCCAGCAGACGATCGCCAGGGCCAGCGCCCGGGGCTGGCCTGGCCACGGCCCACGATCACAGAACGCTTGAGTTCACCCAGCTGTGCTCGCCCAGTGCTTCCACGGTTTACACTCCTCGACGGGCCTGGTTCATCGTCACCATGCGCTCGCACTGTTCGGGCTTGGGCATCACCAGGGCTTCGGCAAGGCCCGGTCCATGCTGCGTGGGAGTTAGGGGTTGGCGAGCACCGCCCCCTTGCAGTATCCACCGACGCCTCCGTAGTGAATTCGGGAGGAGCACAGCACCCCATTCGCGACACGCGGGCCGCCACGTATTCCTTGGCCACCAGTTGAGGGCCGTCGGCGCAGGGGGGTGATCCTAGCAAACATCGTCCTCCCGAAACCAGGCCCACCAGCTCTATCGTAGGGAATCCGCGGGTCCGAGAGGGCCGCACCGGCGTCCAGTCGATGCGGGCAAAGCGGCGTTGATGCGGGCCGACGATTTCTTCCACCGCCCGCTGGATGGTCGTCGTAGATGCCGCATTGGCCACCAGGCAGCCGCCAACGCAGCCAAGGAACAGCTCACCTTGCCGTGCCAAGGTCTTGGGCCTCCAAGCAAACCGCTCGTAGGCAGCAGCATCTTCCGACGTTGCCTTGGTGTAATCCACCCGGGCGGCGGAGAAGAGGATCAGCTTGCGGTCGGAATGCTGCTCGAGATCTGCTTCGACATGGCGCAGATCTCGGGATGGACGCAATGCGGCGGATCTGATTCGGGGAGGTTGCCCACCGGCGAGGGCGGACGATGGCTGGCACGCGCCGGCCTTCATGCATCAGGTAAGGAACAAAACGTAACGGTTCGGCCAGGGCGCTGCCGTTTACGGCGGAATTTCTTCGGCGACCGGCACCGGATCCACCCCCTTCACGGCAGCGGAGGCTGACGGGCCGAGCGGAGCGAAAGTTGTTGGCGTAACGGGGAATGTGGAAACCGACTAACAATCACAACAGAGCAGGCTGGCGAGGATTTTCATCCCCGCCAGGGGGAAGAATGCTGAAAGACGTCTGTGGACGGGAAGGGCGATGTGTGTTAAAAAGGCGATCCGACATCGGGCGTTCCTTGCGGATGTAGCGGGCGCCCGAGCCAGAGATTGTAATCATTGAATCCAGATCGGGGCCCCCGGGCGGGTTCCAGGCAGGGCCGGCCCCTGGCGAGGAGGCAGTTCACCTCCTCAAAGGATGCACCAGTCGGAATTGTCAACGCTGAAATGGCTGGGAAAGGAGTGCAGAATCGGCCAGAAGGATTCTTCGGACGTGACGTGAATAGAAGCTGGATATTTGTTGGTGGTCAGCGGCAGGACGCCGCAACATGAAGTCGTTGGGGGGGGAATCCATTCTGGACCAGTTCGATCGTCTGACGGGCCCTCTTCGTCTTGGCGGCGCCAGGGCCACCCAGGTGCCTGAGCGCTAGGCTGCGAAACAGTTTCCTGAGGGTGGGAATGATTTGGCCGTTGGGGCTCTTTTCTGATCCACCCAATGCCGCGGTGTCCATCGGGCATCCGGATCTTTTCAATCGAACGGCCGAGCGTTTGATAGGACGAGGCACAAAGGCGCTGGTTGCCCGCCCACGCTGGGGCTGTAGCCGGAAGGTTCTGGCGGAAGTTTTTGCTGGTCATCTTCTGGCCTTTCACGTTGGGGCCTCCTCCTCACGTTGAACGGGGGCGCTCAAATTTGCGCGTTCAGGGCAAGGGAGGCGGCTTTCAAAGCTTGGTCTGGGCTTTCTTCCACCAGTGAATCCGCCACCCGCTCTGCCACCGGCGAGCCTCCCCGAGTGCAACCCGCAGCGTTGCTGCCACTTGAGGCTCTGCAACAGGGTGGCAGCTCGCGCAGTGGGGGGTGCTGCTGCCGCTCTCCACCAAGAGCCGCTCCTGCAGGGCCGCCAGCCGCCGCCAGCTTTGGTGTGCAGTTTGAGCACGGCGCTCTCGATGTGCTGGGGCCTGGCAACGGCATCGGCCAGCAGGCCGAGGGCATCGAGGCGCTGGGCTTTCTTGCAGGGCCTTTTCAAAGTTGAGGTCTCCTGCTGGGAAAGGCCCGCACCGCCGCGCCGGCCTCCGCCGCCTTGCTCAGCCAGCGGGCCGTATGGGTCACGCCTTGACCCGCTCCAGCTTTCCGGCTTCCTCGCGCAGGGCGCGGCGCAGGTCGTCCTGCTGGGGTTCGGCAGCTTGGCCAGCTCTTTGACAGCGGCGCCACAATCCGCGGCGCAGCAGGTTCTCCTGGGTGCGTTGGCGACATCTCCTCCGGCAGCAGGGGGCTGGTGCGGGCGCGTGAAAAACTCATCGGTGAGCGGCGCACCTGTTTGCGCGTGATTGGCGGGCCCTCGTGGCCGCTCGCTGATCCATCAGCTGCACCTTCGGGCGTACTGCCTGGGCCGTCTCCAGGAAGGGCCCGTTTTCGAGAAGTTGTTTGGACGCTGGCCTGCTTCCAGCAGGCCGCCCACCGACGAGGGTTGTCGGCGGATTCAGCCAGTGGATTTCAGCCATTAGGCCCCTGGTTTTGCTGATCTCGCGCTCGCGGCAGCCACTGCAGAAAAGCCGGGGTGGCCGGGCCTTCGCCCACCGCTGCTTTTCCCGATCCCGCACCGAGCCGAGGATCGCCGGCGCGCGGCCAGATTTCGGTCTGCATATCGAAAGCGATCACAGACCTGCCCAGGGCCTCCTTCGAGCCGGGCGAGGAACTCGACGGTGTGATGTCCTCCGCGTTGGGATTCGGGCAATTCGAGGCTGAGGACAGGTGCCCTCCATCGAGGGCCGACGGGCAGGGGAGGCGATCGTTGCCAACCGGGGCCCGGGCGACCCTTGGACCCGAGCGGCGACGATTACCGCCCCCCCCCCCTGACAATGACCTGGTTGGCCAAGCCCCTGCCGCTGGGTAGTTTCCGCAAGGAAGTCACCTCATCGTAAGCGGGGGGGGGACAAAGGCGCATGGCCATTTTCCACGCGGCGACAAGTTGACGCATCAGCGGAGCTGAGTCTTACTGGTTCAACGACTCGGCACTGGGCCCTCCGTTGACACCTCCGGTATCCGCTACCCGGTGGTGGTGCGTGTTTGAACAAAGCGTGAACTACACCGGATTTCAGCGAGCACCGACGGCGGCACAACACCAACAACTTTCGCCGAGTTCGAACTCGACAAGGCTTTAAGGCCGTAGGCCTGAGGCTCTAAAACCCGATTAATCCTGCCCGAGTTTCACGTGGCAGGATTTTTTTTAGCTGGTCGTTCAGCAGACGAGTCAGAGGCATTCGCGTGAACGGATGTTTCAGGACTGGTTTTGATCATCGATCTTGAGAATCGAGCCCGAGCGACCCCAATTCGGCGTTGGTCTAGCGCAGATCAGCCTCAGATACGCTGAACCATCGCCTTCAAGATCCAGCGGTTCGCCGCGCCACCCTTCCACCTGGGCCAGGCCGGTCATCCCAGGCTGAACTGGTGCCGTTGCATGTAGCCAGAATCACCTTGCGATTCAGAGGCTCGTTGTGATCCACAGCATGGGGCACCTGGGCCGACAAGGCTCACTTCGAATCACTCAAAAGGATGGTTTCGCGAGATGCAAGAATTCATTGCCCGGGAATTTGCCTGAGAAGAGCCAGAAAACTACTATACAGAGAGTGGGATAAAAATAAAATCCAGACTCGCTCTTCGCTCATCAAGGCCACCTCACATCAGTTCTACCAAACGATAGTTGGAGCTGATCAGCGGTCTGGACGGCAAGGTCAAATCCATCTAGCAAGCTACGGCATTTTGAGTCCGTAGCCTTCCCTCTCACGAGAGAGTGTGCGTGAAACTATAACGTGATTCCTGGTTCCTATCTCTGTTGTCAGTCGTAGACGCCTTTGGGCTAACGGCCACCCGTTTCAAACTTCCCTCTCCAAGAGAAGCTGCCAGGCTCGGCAGAGCAGATTATTGACGGCTTTCCAGTTCCACGTCGCGGCTGCGGAATTTCCAACCACTGAAGTGAAGACTGGCCAGGTCTTGCAACAGGAGGCCGCAGAACCTTCAACAGCGGTTATCACAGACTTGATCAGGCAGGCGTCTCGACTACGGCAGGATCCGTGTGACCATGAACGTATCGGAGCGCTTGGAGGTAGCGATACTCCGTTGGATGGTTGACTGCATAGTGTGTGCGCGCAACGGATAAAGCAGCACCGTGCACAAGCATGTCTTCGCAGAAGTTTTCAAAGCTGGGGGTCCTTGGGGAGGGCCCATAGTCTGAGGCTTGCGCCATGGCGTGCCTCCAAAAGGCTGGCGGCGGCATCAGTTTTGTTTGGCCAGGTTGTTATGGGATGCACCCAATCAGATAGACTCTTCCGGATGGCGGCATCACGCGCATCGTTTCGTCTGCAACTGACTGAAGGATGTAAGGGGCCTTCCCCTGGTGCACGACCAGAATGGACACTCCACCAACATCGGCCTCGGTGCTGCGGGCCCTTGCAGCATCCGTTCCATGAACCACTGCTTCCCCGTTGGTCGTCATGGTCAAAGAACAGAGGTAGCTTTGCCCGATGTTTGCAATTGAGCAACCGCCGCTCGGGCGCGGAAGGGCTCCCTGCCCGCTCTGGAAGCTGCCCAACAAGAAAGCGGGGCATTCCCCTGGGCCTCAGCCCCGTCCAAGGCACGGTTCCTCCTCCACACCAGCCATTTCGGCCGACCACCACCACCTCGAAATCGCGGAATGTTGTAGAACCAAGGCGGCCAGTTGCAACCTCCAACTCGCTGACCTTGCCGTGGAAGGGAATCACCACCGAGCTGCAGCGCCGGGCTGCGGCTACGGCTCGCCTGACAAATTGGGCTTTAAGTTGAGCAAGCACTTCAGCGTATCCACCAGTTGGTCCTGCCACTGCTTCAACAACAGCATTCCTGGGAATGGGCGCTCTCTGGCAGGGCCTGATATCTGCAAGGTCAGTCTCCAGAAAAAAAGCTCCCTGGCTTGCGCCCAACAACCCATTTCCGGGCAGGGGGACATGGAGCTGGCTGAGTCCGTAACACAGAACGTCGCGCGCCCGGTCTCACGGCCAGCCAGCCCCGCCGGCCTGAGAACTCTCCGCCACTGAAGCGCCCCGTAGCGGCTGAACTGTCGTTCAGATGGGGCAGCCAGCTTGGCAGGGGGCATCGCCAAAGGAGAGCCCCAGCCGATCCAGCACAACCACGCCAGACCAAACACAGCTCGGCTCTCTGGTCCGCATCCGGCTGCCGCCGGTTGTCGCGCTGGATCCGCCCCATCGATCGCGGCCAGCAGTCCACCATTGGGCGGCGATTTCTCCAGCTTCAGGCGGCGGAGGCAGGCGGTTTGCTCCAGGATGGTGGCGAGTTGATCGAGAGCCTCGCCGTCGCGGCCGCCGCCAAGGCGTCCAGGCAGGCATCGAGGAGCCCTGGCGTAAGGCTTCAGGGCCTTGCTGGCACGCCTGTTGCTGGCTCACCCACTTTTGTTCATTCAGCACCCTTTCCAGGGCCAATCCTCGAACATCAGCGCCACGCGGTGCTCCAACAGAGTGGGCACCCGCACTCGCAAAGCTGGCCGCCTCCCGGTCTTGAAGGCGATGGGTCTCGAGCGCACGTTTGGCCTGGCCGCCCTCAGGTTCCCGGGCGACGACACGTCCACCAGCAGGGAAATTCACCGACCGGCGATCAGGCGAAGGAGCCAGGTCGATCGAGCACGGCACCAGCAAGCTCAACGAGTCCACGGATGCCGTTGTTCCGCTGGCAATTGCGTCGTAGAATCGCAACGAGAGGATCGGATCGAACCGGCAGGGCAAAGCGGAGAAGAGGATGTTGTGCACAGTCAGCAACGCTGCTTCGCGCGACATCGTAAAATAGGCAATAAAACTTCATTTTCTTCAAACTGGTAAACTTCACATGCTCACTTCACCAAACCTATGCCATAGCAACGCACAAGTTCACTCCGCCTTGGTACGGACAGCCCAGTCCACTTTTAGTATTGGAAATTAAACTTGTGAAACCGTCCACGTGCTATTTCGGTTTTAGGCGTATGAGCGGTACTCGCTCGCAGACTCTGCCGGGGGTGGCGACAAGCAAGCCGTTCCAAGCGTAAGGGCATCGACCACTGGGCGACAGCAGAGTGGGCAGTGGATAGAGTGGTTCTAGGAGTTGCACATCGGCAAAAACCGTGCCGTGATGATGGCGAAGGACACAGACATCCAGCTCCTTAGCAAGGTCCTACCAATTTACTAATGTAGCTATGATTGATTGTCGACCAAACCAATCCCAAGGAGTTGTCTCGGCCCGAATCCGTTGGAATTCTCCTCCAGCTCCCCGTGTTGATTAGGTGCAGGACACGCTAGATAGAGAGTTGTCGCGCGTGGTTGGGCCGAGTTTTTCCCCCACCGTGATCCGCTCAATCT
>Ga0163217_1027342_pt1 | contig 16627 bp, 7 predicted proteins | sample SynspAceP_FD_185933 | JGI IMG/M metagenome (GOLD analysis project Ga0163217, IMG submission 185933) | Saline lake microbial communities from Ace Lake in Antarctica - Synechococcus sp. Ace-P (PacBio error correction) | ecosystem: Environmental > Aquatic > Non-marine Saline and Alkaline > Saline ... | reverse complement strand
GGTACCGACGATCTCGAGCGTAAGGCCAAAGACGTAAGCGCGGAAGAAGCGACAACCTTGCGTTCAAAAACCGGGGGGGACCCCCCCCCGGGGTGGCTAAGCAAACAGCGGACACCGGCAAAACGTTCGCGTTCAGCTTGACGACGGCAACGGACGATTAGCAGTGACTACGGCGATGTGACGTTCAGCAATATGTTCACTACCGATGCTGAGACAGGCCCCCCAAATTACAGTTCCAGCGGGACTCCGTAGCGGGCTTCACCGTGACGGTAGCGGGCGCAGAAATTTCGGTTCGTGAAGCGATGAAACGTTCACGTGACGGTTGGCGACGTAGAGAGCACGCGGCACCCATCGAAGAATACGATGCCCGGTACCGACGATCTCGAGCCGTAAGCCAAAGACGTAAGCGCGGGAAGAAGGCGGACGACCTTGCGTTCAACGTGACGCTAAGCAAATGACAGCGAACAGGCACAAACGTTCGCGTTCAGCTTGACGGACGGCACGACGATAGCAGTGACATTACGCGATGTGACGTTCAGCAATGATGTCACTTACGATGCTGAGACAGGCCAAATTACGTCCACGCGGCGTAGCGGGCTTCACCGTGACGGGTTAGCGGGCGCAGAAATACGGTGCGTGGAAAGGCGATGAAACGTTCACTGTTGACGCCGTTGGCGACGTAGAGAGCACCGGCACCATCGGGAAAATGACGATGCCGGGTACCGACGATCTCGAGGTAAGCCAAGACGTAGCGCGGAAGGAAGGCCGAACGGGACCTTGCGTTCAACGTGCCCCGAGCTAAGCAATACAGCGACACGGCACAAAACGATCGCGTTCATTTCTTGACGGACGGCGACGACGATAGCAGTGACTACGGCGATGTGGGACGTTCAGCCAATGATGTCACTTGACGATGCTGAGACAGGGCCCCAAATTTACAGTTCCAGCGGCGTAGCGGCTTCACCTGACGGTTTAGCGGGCGCCAAGAAAGTACGGTTCGTGAAAGGCGATGAAACGTTCACGTTGGGACGGGTGCGACGTAGAGAGCAACCGGCACCTCGAAATGGACGATCGCACGGTACCGACGATCTCGAGCGTAAGCCAAGACGTAAGCGCGGGAAGAAGGCGACGACCTTGCGTTCAAAACGTACGCTAAGCAAATACAGCGGACACGACAAAACGTTCGCTTCAGCTTGGACGGACGGCACGACCGATAGCAGTTGACTACGGCGATCGTGACGTTCAAGCAATGATGTCAACTTACGATGCTGAGACAGGTGCCAAATTACAGTTCCAGCGGGCCGAGCGTGCTACCGTGACGGTAGCGGGCGCAAGAAAGGAACCGGTTTCGTTGAAAGCGATTTGAAAAACGTTTCACGTTGACGGTTGGCGGACGTAGAAGAGCACCGCACCATCGAAAACTGACGATTGCGGTACGCGATTCACGAGCGTAAGCCAAGACGTAAGCGCGGAAGAAAGGCGACGCACCTGCGTTCAACGTTGACGCGAAAGCAATACAGCGGACACGCACAAACGTTCGCGTTCAGCTTGGACGGACGGCACGGACATAGCATGATACGGCGACTATTGTGGACGTTCACAAATGATGTCACTTACGATGCTGAGACAGGCCAAATTACAGTTCCAGCCGGGCGTAAGCGGCTTCACGTGACGGTAGCGGGCGCAGGAGATACGGGTTCGTAAAGCGATGAAACTTTTCACGTTGACGGTTGGCGGACGAGAGAGCACCGCGCACCATCGAAATGACGATGCTACCGACGATCTCGAGCGTAAGCCAAGACGTAAGGCGGAAGAAGCGACGACCTTGCGTTCCAACGTGACGCTAAGCCAAGATACAGCGACACGGCACAAACGTGCGCGTTGCAGCTTAGACGGACGCACGACTATGAGCAGTGACTACGGCGAGTGACGTTCAGCAAATGATGTTCACTTTTACGATGCTGAGACAGCCCAAATGTACAGTTTCCAGGCGTGGCGTAGCGGCTCACCGTGACGGTAGCGGCGCAGAAAGATGACGGTTCGTGAAAGCGTGAAACGTTCACGTTGACGGTTGCGACGTAGAGAAGCACCAGGTACGATCACCATATGATGGATGCAAGTTTGGTTAATATGGTTTGGTGACGGTTATGCTATCGAGGGTTCTGACGTTGTCCGTTACAATGACTTTTGTCGGCTGTTTCAGAATTATGTAAAAGGAAGGTATTATGTTACGGAGTTTTGAAAACTGCTAAGGTTCAGATATCGGTGAGCTTACGGGCCAAGCTACTTGTACTATGGGTGTTGTCCAATCTGTATTATATCGGAAGATGCATCATTGATATTCCTGCAGGTGTAACTGAAAGTCTCACTTACGTCTCAACAATTGATTGATTCTGTAGGGAAGGTTTGAACGTTTACAATTCTGCGAGAGGGGTTTTAGTGTTACAGGATGATACTTCAACACAGGTGATAATTGATAAACGATCTTGCCGGCTTTAATCGTTTCAATTCTGAAGATGCTAAAAACTCGATTGCTACATTAACGCTGATGAATTATCAGGAGCATCGAGTAAGGATCGATCTTCCGATGGCGTTATGGAATGGTCAGGACCATTATTGTAACTGATGGTAATACTCTTAAGCATTAAGTAACTTCAGCTATTCTAAGTAAGGCTTTGTAAACCAATCTTGCTCGGCTCCAAGATTCAGGGTAGTACCATTTAGTGTTACTTGCAACATTAACAGATAGAAATATTGTAATAAATCTTCCAGAAACGGACAGCAAGTGCCATAGTTGATCTGAAAGCCCAAGCTCCAAACTATCACCATTGCGGGTGGCTGATGAAAAATGGTATTTACAGTTGCTGCTGAGGCTGGTGATGACTGGTTAACTGTGACGGCGACGATTAGTATATCCATCGGATGCAGTTGCTGGTGAAAAGAGTGACGTATAAAATAGGTGATTGCTGCTGCAGTAGTCGTTGTGTTAACAACGGAGTCTATTGCTAGTGTAATTCAAGTTGAAATCGCTCCTGACACGAGTTATTACGGCATCGATCACAGATTCCACTGGTAATACGTCATCTGAAAACATGGTTAAAATCGTTTGCAGTGCTGATGTCTCTTATCGGCTACACCATTATTAGTTTCGAAAGCACTGTTCGGATGATATCTATAATGCCTCAGAATCGTGATGACGGCCGATCACAGCGACCATCTCTGTTGCAGGGTCTGAAGTCGGCGATAAGCTGTCTTACAGTGAAATGGGTAAGAAATACGATCACTTGGGTGCTTACATATTAGTAATGTTGATGCATTGAGGTGATCACCAGGAGCCTGAAAGTTAAAGGCAAAACTTTGTCTGATACGGCGGTAATAGCTCAAGCGAAGTCAGTGAGACAGCGGGCGAGTGCGGATACTACTGTCGCTGCCTCCTGTCAGCACAAATATTACTGATGATTCGATAGTCGATTACTCTACCGACTCTAACATCGGTACTGGCGAAGCCGTGCTGTCATTACGTTGATGGGCTGTCTCTGGTTCAACCACAGCAGGGCAATAACACTCAAAACAGGTGAATACCAAGTAACGAGCGTTACAACGACGGTATCTGCGATGGATCTTGGACGTTAGATTGTGTCTAATCTTTGCTATACACCAGGTGAACATTAATGATATTTAAGGTAACCTCAGTCCGATGCGCCGGTACACAAGGACTTCTCAATACTGCGCATTATTGGCATGGGATGGGGCTGCTGTTCAAACAGAAGCTGGTGATGATATGTTTGTTAGCGGGTAGTGTAATGATTCCATCCACTATTCAATGTGGATGATCAAATAATCCCTTTCTGTGCGATGGTGGATCTGTTAAGGATACTGTATCTTCCAAAATTTGATGTATCTAAGGCCATATTTACCCTTGATAAACATGGTAATTCTGCCAAAATTAACCTGAGTGATACCATGATGTGTTTCTGCTATTGACGTTGAGAATGTGAAGATAGGCGTTACGACTTAACACCATCGACGCGTTGTTTACACCGACCGTGTCTTATCTCGGATGATTTGAATGACGATTGGTTATTTTAATGCGGGTGGAAAACGATGGCCACAGTTACTGTATTGTTACGCTGCGATTGGAGCCTAAAGCGGTGTCTCTTTTCTATTACGGACAAGATAAGGTGAGTCTAATCGTGTTATTACCTTATCGGATTGAGGGATATTCTTAAGCAGCCTTTCTGTACAGCATATAGAACGCGTTGAAGGACGACTCTTAGCGTACAGCACAACTTTCAACGTCAGTGTTGCAAGTACAGATTCCTTTATTGATACGCGTGGCAGAAGTTAGGACAGTTACTGTTAATTTATATCACTGATGACAATAAAAAATGCGGTATGAATTAGGTCAAAACAATTCAATCTCTGGTAAGGCTGTGTGGTTGATATTTCGTAGAGTGATGGTCGTTAAAATGGACATTAACAATTATGAATACTCTACTACAGTTAAGCGGGCGGCATCTGGATTATTGCTGGTGTATTGGGCAGCGATGTTGCAGCTGATCTGAGTTTGATGTGGTGGTTACATCAGTGATGCAGCGGTAAAAGGTCGAAAGTATTGGGCCTTCTACTTCCATAGCGTCCGATCTTCTGCAGAGGCAAAGCTTTATTAGTGAGGCGTCAACAACATATTTAACCGATCTACCCGAAGGCTTGCGTTCCCCGGACCGGTACGACTAGGTTGTAACGAACTTTGGCGGACCGATTCACTTAGGATGATGGTGAGTTATCGAACGATGCCACCTGTCAGAGATCATGTGACGCGTTGGGTTTTTCTTTTGAAAAAATTTTTTTTTGTTTAAAAAAAGGAAAAACCCCCAAGGGTTTTTTTTGGGGTTTTTTTTTCCACTGTGACGCTTTGAAGATGGGGTCGTACCTTTACTGTAATCTTGATATTCAAGGACTCTGCTCCAGTGCCGTAGATGATCAAGATAGTATTGTTGTTCCAGCATGAACGAATTGAGCGGTGTCTGAAATTTCGGCAAGTTGGGTAGTATTACCCATGGCGAATCGGGTGACGACTTTTGATGGTTACTTCTGAGTTGGATGGAGTCGATAATGATTCAGCTAAAGACCAATTCGCGGGAAATCCTGCGGAGTCTAAGCAGTCCGGATAATGGCTTTATTGATAACGGATACAATTATGAAGACGTTTTGATCTTATCAAGGAACATTTAGTGTCGGTACCTTTACTCACTCAAAACTATCCGTTTATAGTGGGCGGGAGCGAATACTAGTGCTGGAAATGTCTGTGAGTTTTTCTGTTCTTGATCACTTAGCGTCAGTTACCCAGTTTACATGACTGTTAACTTGATCACAATGAAAACCTAATACTAATGACGTTAATTCATCCCGCGATTATCGTAACGTTTCAAAATTTACCCATGTTTTTACTTCTTGACGAGATGGGGATATATAACACAGTCCAATGTTTCGGTTCCGTGAAGTTGGTAATCCTGATGGTGAAGTCGTTACCTCTATTTATACCAATGAAAATGCGGCTTAACCAGTTATGAATTGGTTGTTCGGTGTGAGGGGATGTTATAGCCTGGCCTTCTCAGAGTAATATTTTGATCGACAATGGGTTGGAGCGGACTCTCTTGTGCGGATAGTTCGTCAATCGTCGTAGGTGTGGCTGTGCGTGCTACTGTCCTCCTCAAATTATAGTTGCGGCCATAGCATAGAAGGTCAGTATTGTAATTTGGTACTGAATACGATGGTAGTTATGGTTATGAAGTTACGCGAGTGTTTCTGAGTATCTCCAGCAGGAGCGACAGAATCGTTTTGCTTACTTAATTACAGAGGACCAAGATGGTAGTACTTCTTCTGCTAACTTATCTATAAATGTTGGGGACTAATTAGCCGCTCCTTAAAGCCAAGATCAGCACACCTATCACTGTTTGCTGGTCTTTTGGGGAATATTATGGTTACGAATCCCAGGCTTTAATAACATTAGGATTTTAGGACGCCTTGTCGTCAACAAAGGAAGCTGACGCAAACGTTTGAAGCGGCAATATCAGTTATGGACGAGGTTCTTCTGACGTAGGCGAAAGGCATCATCGCAGGAGTTCTTAGGGTTCTGATGAAGCACATTAAAGTACGTGATCCTGGTGACAAACGGGATGGCGGATTATTCTTCAAGGTACGTGTATTTAGAAAGCTGGAACGTATAAAAACTCAAAAGTACAGCAGGACGTGGGGATATGAGATACATTAATGGCATCCTGTTGCCGACGGTTGAAAGCAATCAATCTTGTCATCGTTACCATGCATCCTTTACTATCAGCGAGTCTGGGTATCAGGCTAATAGAGATGATTTGGGGATCAGGGGTGGCGGATTATATGTTCCAGCCAGTCTTAGTTCAGACCGGTGGGATAACATATTTGTTCTGATGGCTTCTATTTCAGCTCAAACAGGGAGACACCGCTTGCCCACTTTAGCAGAATCAAGCGGTTAGCAATAAGTGTTGAAGGTTTGCTGAGAATGATACCGAGCTGATGGTGATTGCTCTGACCTTCACCAAGCGATTTAGGTAATGTTCCAGGAATGGTTATGCGTATTTAAAACGGTCTGAGGAATGTGATTCATTTTCACGGCCTCTACAAGGCTTACTGGTGTGGCAACGTTTGATGTATACCATTTCAGATGGCAAGGCCGGAAAGGGATACTGCAACGCATCAATTACTGTAAACGGGCTGATGGGGTTGTTACCGACAGTTACGTATCGGACAGCAGAAAGTGCGCCTGATTCGATTGTAAAGATGGGAAGGACATGATAGTAATTTTGAGTCCGAAGTAGTGGCAACCATGGAAAAAACTCTCAAGGGGAAAATGATACGTATTATTTAAAATGGAGATTTGAATAATTCCGACTTAGCTCGAGTGGATGGTAGGATGAAATAGTAATTACAGGTAATGGTAACCGTACTTTAACGCTTGTGATTCAGTTGATTTGTCTGGTGATGGTTGATGAATAATCTACTGGTTAAAGGTGAGCTGAAATTCAACGATCAATATATAGTGGTCGGGTTAAGACTCTGTAAGAAATCTTGGGGAAATGCTAATGCAATATTGATTTGTCATGATGGAGGTTGATCGTTTTAGCTATTGCAGAGGGAGGTTAACTCTAATCTGAAATAAGATTAGGTGATGCGAAATTGACTCTGTATACGTTGCAACATGCCCTAAGTGGCCAAAATGATGCGGAGATGGAAATGATACTGTTGAAATTGTCGAAATATCACTTCCAGCGGTGATGTTAAGTTGCGGTAAGGGTGATGATGTATTATTAGTACAAGGCGACATTCTCTGGAGAAATTAAAGGCGAAGATGGAAATGACGCGGTCATAACTCACGGTAACGTTTGGTCTTGATCTAAGATGATTTGGGTAAAAGGGAGATGAGTAATCACTATAGACGGTAAGCTTTATAGTGATGTTGATGGAGGAAGGGAGATAGATTCCATTACTTAGGCTTCTTATACTAAAAATGATTACAACAATAACGTTGATAACATTAAGTCGAGAAGTTATCAACTTTGAAAATGTTATGAATGAGCGATGGTATTGTAAGGTTGATCATAGTGCTTTAATAATGGTATCTGCTAGTTTTAGTTATGTGTCTCGCTTGAGATTAGATAATGCGAATAGCACGACAGATACCTCCACGTTGACGCTGTTTGGTATCCTTCAACAGCGACACTTACCGCTGACCGGCGCGACGTTAACCGCTAATCTGATGGAAATTATGACATTGAAATCACCAGTGATCAGGACATTTCTATTTGAAAACCTTAACGTATTAAGTATAACCCATTGCCTGACTTAGAAATTACGACAAACCGTTTCTGTATAGCGCAAATGCTCTTGTACGTTACGAAGCGGCAGTGATGATAACTATCTTGTCGGTACACAAGTGAAGACACTTTAGTTGAGGTTTGGGAGATGACATTCTATTTAGGTGTGATGACGGAAATCACGGACACCGCTAACAGGTGGAACGGTAAAGATATCTTATATTAAAAACTACACGACGATGTATTAAATATAAACGATGTACCGACTTCATGCAACAGAAGACGCATTAGACGGACGGATCTATTTTAACCAGTATAGAAGAAGGCCCTGCGAAAGATGCTGAGACGGATCTGATTTACTTGAGTTCTTGCAACAACATGTCAAGTAACAGATGGGAATGTTAAAGTAGATGTTGAAGGCGTTGCTACCTTTTATAGAGGAACATCTTCTTCGAGGTCGGAATAACCGATGCCTTGTAAATAGCTCTGGATAGCATTAAAGTAATTTACAATAATGAAGAATACAGCATCAATATTGATGGCTAGGTGTTGCTAAACGCCTAGATACAAAAACCGGAATTAAGGCCTCATAATGAAGAGTCTAATTCGGTTTTTTTAACGCTGCATTTTGAGGGGAAAGGTTAAACGCTAAGCCTATAGGCAACTGACGCCCGTACCACTCAAACCGCAATTAACCCGTTTGGATTGTGTGAAGTATTGCTGGTGATATTCTTTCCGCAAAAGTAGTAAGGTCTAGGTTCAATTTCTTGGTGATCATGCCGGTGCAGCGGCTAATAACTCTTTTTGAACGCGGCTTGGGCTTGCTTGCTGCAATCGCAAAATCTTGCTCGTTTTGGCTGTAAATAACCGAGCGATAATTGGCTACCGATGCCGTTTGCCTTGTGCTCATTCCTTGAGTCGGATCAGGGTTTTTTCCCAGAAAACCGCTTAGGACACCTTCTAGTGTGATGATGGAGGTAGCAAAAAAACCTGTACTACTTCGCTGTCCTGTTTGGACCAGAAACAGACTTCTTCGTCTTGGATTTTTAGTGTAAACCACCGGCATAGCCAACGAAAGTAACCAAGGAACACCTTTTATTTCCCATTAGCTTTCTTTCTGCTCCCAGAACCACCCCATACCAAGAATCACTTCGGACTCTTTGTTGCTAGGCTGGCGACAAAGGACTCATTGATTTACAGCGTGTGATTCCAGACACTTTTTTAAAAGGGCGTGCTTCTGCCGGGAAGGGCGTCTTTGTCAGTTGGAATGACGGAATTTTCGTAAGAAGTCTGCAATCATTATTAGCATGTTTCATTCTCCTAACATTCGTAATTCAAAAACTATTGGATGGCTTTCTTTTTACCTTGTATAGCGACGGATTCAAGTACTTTAACGATGCGGCCATTTAGTAGAATGGGTTGTTTGTATTAACAGTTTTTGAACTTATCGCATGATAAATTACTCTATCTCTCTTGACTCCTACTTTAATTCTACCTATAATACGCACTCTTGACACGGTGAAGCAGTTTTGCCAACCTATTAATATTTAATTAAATGATTAAAGTTACGAAGATTAGGTCGCGGGATGGAGCAGTTCTGGTAGCTCGTCGGCTCATTAACCCGAAGGTCGTAGGTTCGAATCCTGCTCCCGCAACCAACTAATCAATGAAATTGTCAGTGATCTATATTAAATAATTTGTCGCGGGATGGAGCAGTCTGTAGCTCGTCGGCTCATAAGCCCGAAGGTCGTATGGTTCGAATCCTGCAATCCCGCAACCATTTAAAGAAAATTTAGATGCAGGTCGTAGGTTTCACTTTTAAATACAGGAAAAGGTGCTCCCGCAACCATTAAAATTAATTTTGGTCACATAATTTTTCAGCACTAAAAATTAAAATCTAAACTATATCAATCGTTTAGTATGCGCGGATGAGCAGTCTGGTAGCTCGTCGGGCCTCATAAACCCGAAGGTCGTAGGTTCGAAATCCGCTTACCCTCCTGCAACCAAAAAACTAGTTTTTTTAGCCACATTAATTTTATCTTTATTTTCTGTCATATAAACTATATAAATCAATAGTTTTAATCGTCGCGGATGAGCAGTCTGGTAGCTCGTCGGGCTCATAACCCGAAAGGTCGTAGGTTCGAATCCTGCTCCCGAACCATTTCCAGTAAAGTCGTAGTTCACTTTAAATTACAGAAAGGTGCTCCCGCAACCAATATCAATTTGTCATAAAATATTCAGAAATACATTACCAAAAAGTAAGCTATATCAATTAGTTAACGGTGTGCGGTGATGGAGCAGTCTGAGCTCGTCGGGCTCATTAACCCGAAGTCGTAGGCGAATCCTGTCCCGCAACATTTCAATTAAAAGTCTAGGTTCACTTTTAAATACAAGAAAGGTGCTCCCTCAACCATTTCAATAAAGTCGTAGGTTCACTTTTAAATACAGAAAGGTGCCTCCACAACCTTTCTGTATTTATATTCCAATCCAAACTAAAAAAATTCCTGATCAAAATTGTTGTTATTTTTTTTACTACTTCTTTGGTTATCTACTTTTTACTTGGAAAAGCTTCAGTGGCTAATCTGTGGGCCATATATGTGACCAAATAACATATTCACTCCTCAAAAAAAATCATCAAGTTGTAAGTAAAATGTCCTTATTTTACTTAAAATGAGGGAATTCTTGTCGTTCGGGCATTTAGGTACTGGATGTCTCTAAGTGGGATCTTGCGTCATAACCCCTTGATTAAAAATAGACCTTAATCCACCTTACCACATTCTTTTATTTATCATTTTTTATCTCCTTAAGTATCTGTATCTTAAGGATATAAATTCATAATGGTCATTTGGTTACTCGTTTGGTTGTATAGATAGATATGGAGCATGCGATTAAGGCTCGCCGTTCGACTTGATTGCATGTATCCCAGATACTACTTACATGATTGATTCTGGCTGGTGAAACGGCTAACATCACTTATCAGCGTTTATATTCTTATTTAATTATCGTTTAAAAGCCCATATCAAATTTCTTTAGTCTGCAAATTAGGTTGAGAATAGGTCTGTCATGCTTTTAATTTTCAAGTTGCACGTATTGCCAATAACTCGGATTATCGATTGTTCGTTCTTTAATTTGGCTTGAATGAAAGGCTCATTCGTTGTTAAAGTCGGCTTTTACCTCTTCTTCGTTCAGTAGTTTTCGACCGAAGAGTAAGCGTCTCTAGAGTAGTTTTTGTTTGCCTCATGCCGCAAGTTTTTGTTGATCAACTCTATTGGATACGTCAATACCTCTTTGTTTGGATCCAAAGAATATCCCAAACATTCCACGAGGCTTATACAGTCTCGCACGTATGCTAAAGCGATGAAATTTATCTGCCAAGAGTTCTTCTAATGACTGTACAAGGATCAACAGTCCTTCTGTAACGCGTTACGACGACATCATAATGATTTGTTAGTGGCTCTTTCTCTCAATGTCGAACGAAAGGAAATAGCACAAACATCTATATTGCATTTTTTGACGTGTAGGTCAGGGCGGGTTTGCTTCTTTTTCGATACTAATTTGCCAAGAAGAAGTATCTCCTTGTTTTGTCTTGGCTTGCGGCTTATTTTACCCAGATTTGCGTTTCATATTTTTGTATGTAACTTTTGAATCTCGACTTCTAAAACCATCCAAAATCAGCAGGGTTTAAAATCGTGCCGCCATTAAAGTCTAAATCTTCAGATAATCGAAGCTGTTGTGACATAAGCGAGATGATGTGCCGCCAATAAAAGTCAGTGATTGCATAACGCCCTGTTTTACCATGACCGCCATATAATCATGGTTTGCAAAAATATTTTCTTTTCATATAACAGGTGTTATCCCTGGCATACTCAGATTGTGTTAAATAATTTGCTGTTATGACTTCTTTGAGCATTGTTATGCCTCCAACATTTGCAGGTTTCGATTACAGTTTTTTAAATCCACAATAGCTTGGGATTTCTGGCTCGATACATTTTGATGTCTGAAATCGAAATAAATATTAGGGGCATTGACTCGATCGTTTTTTTGTATGGGTAACTTCCAATGACCCCCATTAAGTGTACGGAAAAAAAATGCCACTTCTCACCTTTTGTCATTCACAGTGAGTCTGCCATAACAATTTGTGAAATATCGCCAGTGTAGCTAAGTTGGCTCTCTAGGCGATATAGTAAGTACGTCTCCCCTGAGCTTATTTACATCTTGAAATTTCCCGTGATCCATTCAGGCGGAGAATTGTACTTTCAAAAATACCCGTCGCGACCCTTCGTAATACACTTTTTGTACGCAATCTGTGAGAAAACTTTGTGAAAGAAGGGGTATGTATTTTGCGCCGAGCATTAAACGCTATCTCTTTAGCCGTATGAAACGCCCTCCACCAAGCTTAGTAGCGTAGATAGTACCAGGACAGTAATTTTCTTTTTTTCTCATAAAGGTCACGTTATTATTACTCTATTGGACTGTTAAATTGTAGACCTTATAGGATTGAGATTGGACAATATTTAGTCTTACCAAAACCATTTACCTATTAAAGTGTTTTTTGTAGACCTATTGCGATGAGTAGGAGGCTTTTAATTGTATAAAAGCTCAATGCTTAATTTGAATCAAATAAACAAAATTGTCCAAAAAAAACATGATTGATTCGAAGGGTGGAGGTTAGGTGTTCGAATCGCCTGAGGGAAAAGCGTCCCTGTCATGAGGAAATTGCTAATCCATATCGAGATAAGCCAGAGTATGAAAACTTATTCTCGACAATGGCTTTTGGTATTAGAGTGTTTGCTGTCATCCACTGATTTTTAGGTATCAGATATTGGTCTATTTTGATCATTTATTTCTTTCTATAAAAACTATCTAATCAACGTGAATTTTTTGGGATTTTTGAAACGCTAAGAAAGGGATCACCTTCTTCTTGATCTTGTATAAATATAGAGCTCCGAATTAAGGATCACCGAGTGGCCCATTGCGGCTGCGTTACGTTGTGGCTGTAATCAACCGCTAAAAATCGGCCGTAGGCACGTCTAATTTTTTACTTGACAACATCACGCCAATCATCATCGCATGATTGAAACATACTGGCTCATAGGAGTCAAATTGTTCTTTATGTAGCGGATGCCAAAGCTTCTGAGTTTTGGAAAATACAAATGAATCATTTCGATTGTAACGAGCCATGACACTCATGTCGACGTATGTCTTCGCTCGTGGATGTACCCTGAATAGGCGGCAATCATTTTTTTCAGCAGAGTTGGTCATTCCACCGGCATTGAGTCGTTCTTCTTCTGACCAATTTGGGTCTGTGAAAATGGAAATAGGCTCATCAATAATGACAGTGTTTGTATTGCAGTTGTGTGCAAAGACAAATCATATAACCCCATAAGACTGAGGCGCCCAGTAGACCAACCGCTAAAATTCACTTTTGATAAATGTTAGGTGATCGCAAATTGTTTTATATCCATTTGATATCGGCTTAATGCGATTACGTATTTCACTCGTTGGGATAGACCTTGGTTTCTCGGTCTAAAACAGTAAACATGGTATTTTTTGCTCCAGCAAATACATCACTTTATGTATTTGCAAGCACCATTTGCAGACCAGCCTGGGAATGAAAAATTATGTTCCCCTTCGCCCGCTTCCCAGTACGCTATTTTGACATCGTCATTTGTCGATGAATTTAATTTAATTTCAAGGTCTTTGAAGTCTTGGAAGTTTGGTCGGTATCCTTGTTATTTCATTTGGAAAAACCCAAAAATCGTTTTGCAGTACTTCTACCGGCGGATTTTGCTTCAACGAACAGGTGGCAAAAGAGTAAAGAGAAAGCACAAAAAAATAGAATTATTTTGACGAGTTTTCATATGATTCCTTGAAATGAAAAAATGGTCTGCTGAGTGTGTTGATTTTCTTGAGCCTTTTAGTGATTTTGTTTAATAGAAGCGTTTTTGAAAAAAATTGAAAGTATCGATGTATAAGGGCGCGATGGATTCGAACGGCCCTTATCGTATTTATGGCGTGATTATAAATGCTTTCCATGTTGGCCAATTTTGGTGGCTTGCCCGAGGAAAGAAACCAAACTTGAATATCATCGCGCAATTGCTCTAAAAAATCGAGCGTTTCTTTAACGACCGGCATCAATGCGGTTAAAACCTATCCGATGAAGCAATCTCAGATATGATGGCTTGTGCTGGTTCATTATCAGACGCCTAAAAAAACCTTGAGATGTTTCATGACGGCTTCTTTCGGGAGAAGTGGGGCAAAAATAGTATTGAATGCTTTGAACGACATAATTCGGTTTGCAGTACGATGGGTTTGAATCTCTTCTGCCTGCAGAGGTGGTAGTGTCCCAAGAGAAGAAAGCTGTTGGAAATCCTCTTCACAGGGTGGATATATCGATCAGTATTTTTTTATCCATATTAGAAGCGTATTAAACACGTCTTTGATGGCGGAGAAAAGGCAGGTGCTAGTAAAACACGGACATCCGAACTGCTATTGCGCGCCGAAAATGCCTCTGCTTCTACGCATAGGCTGATTTTTCAGGCGAGTGCCGCGCTTTCGCTTATCTCGAGCGCCATGTTTACTTATATTAGGCGCAAGAGGCGTCAAACGAAGCCAAGCGGCCATTCCTTACCAAAGAATGGCAATGTTCATCATATGTTCTCGTTTGTCATTAAAAAATATACTGCTACAACTGAAATGTATGAGGATAAATGTTCTACTTTGTAGCATTTACTTGAAACAAGTGTTCAAAATGGTCGTTTTATTAAAGTATTGAGATTTTTGTTAAGTCTGTTGAGCTGGTCATCTCTGCCGTGCGAAGGCAATGAGATGTCATCGCAATGATTGGTAAGCACATTTCGTTTTCTTGGAGCAAAGTTTGGGTTGTGAATGATTAAATCGAACAACCAGCCCAGCCATTTAACGATATGGGGCATCAGTTTTTTTATGAGAGGTCAAAAATATTTTTGCGAAATGGAGGTGTTAGCGGTCTTGTTCAAGGAAGTACCGCGTGCCAAACTGGCAAATGCAGGGAGTGCTCCCGTGCTTTTGGTGGAATGCGCTTGCGTTATTGCTGCCAGAAATATATGACAATGTATCCAGATATAAACAAGTGGAAATGTCTTTAACAATCGGACGACGGTCATTTAATTGATGAAGGTTTTATGTTGCTTTTCGTGTTGGAAACCTTTTCTGATAGTGCGTTAAATGCGCGTGCATTGAGACCTTATAAGTTGTTTATGCGACGGCGCCACACCTATATTCTTGAACATCCGACGATTCTGAGCCCAGATTATTGGAGCATGAATGTTTAAGGGTTCTCTCATACAAGAGTTGCACCATTGGACATTCTGATTGAAATCGGGCCGATGTCGGTGCCTGTCTCAGGCGCTTAATGGTAGATAGCGGGGAGGCTTTAATGAAAAGCTGCGATTGCAGGGTTTGGTTGATGCTTCAACCGTTAGAGCTAGTTGAAAAGGAGATGGAAACAGGAAGTTAGTAGAAGTAGTATTAACGAATTACCCTGTTCCAACTAGGCCTTGCATTTGCTGGTACGCACCGGATCGTAGAATGACGCCCAAATTACGGCAGCTTTATTGACTTTACACTGAGCCACTTTGGGTCCTGATATAAGTTTATATGCCAGACGGGTTTTACACCATAGACTTGGATGTTAAATTACTTCAACCATGAAGAGTCGATAGGGTTCTTAAAATTGACCCAATATTCGATATAGGCCGATTCAATATCGTTCAATTATTTAACTCGTCGCCGCGCGAGGCTGGGCAGTTTACAACAGCGGCGATGAATTTAGGCATTTCCAAATCTGCGCTAGCAAAAGCATCTGCAAAGCTAGAAGTTGCATTATCCAGCTAAATTATTTCATTCGGGACGACTCGGCAAGCTGAGCTTAACAACCGGGGGGGAAGTGCGAAGCGTACCTAGCAAGTTGTGAGTCGGCGGTGACAATATTGGAAGCGGGCGGAGCTTAGTTTGAAAAAACAAAAACAAAACAGCGACCAAGTGGCACGTGCGTATTGATGTGCCTTCCGCTTTGGAAGGCAGGAAGTAGTCATGCCTCTTTATTAATTGAAAATGGCCCGCAATACCCAAGTTGAAGTGACGATACTTAATACAAGTTGATCGACCCATTAGATCTGCGGTTTGATTTGGCATTTCGTTTCGGCGCTTTTAAAAGACAGCGGTGATCTAATGCAAAAGCAGCTGAAAACGAACAAGCGTCTCAGTATTATTTGTGCTTTCGGCCTGATTATCTTGCACAGTGACGGGCTTTGCCTGTTTCGTTAAAGGAGGAATAAAACGCACACCGCTGCGTGATGGCTTGGCGAGGGGAAGGCGCCGCTCCGATGTAGTGAATCAGATTCAGGGTGATGATTGTTACTGTTCACGCCACACCGGCATTATCAAATAAGTGATGGCGATTTGGCCATGGTTTAAAAGGAATGCCTGTTGTTTTGCTGGGGGCGGGGGCATCATAACCCCCCCCAAATTTTCCTGAGTTTCGTTATTGCGTCCTTTTTATTGTGGGGCGGGGACAGGGGTTGGTTCCCATTCTGGCCCGCTCTATTACCCAAAAACCGTCTTGGGGACAGGCCTTTGAAAAAAAACCTTCAATTTGGGCCCCCCCCAAAAAAGGGCCAATCGACAATTTTTTTAATTTTGCCAAGGTTTGTTTAAAAAGAATTTATTTATTGATTGAAAGTTCCGTTCGTATTCAAGCGGCAGAAAAGTTTTGCTTAATATTCCTTCTCCTC
>Ga0163217_1025290_pt1 | contig 16636 bp, 18 predicted proteins | sample SynspAceP_FD_185933 | JGI IMG/M metagenome (GOLD analysis project Ga0163217, IMG submission 185933) | Saline lake microbial communities from Ace Lake in Antarctica - Synechococcus sp. Ace-P (PacBio error correction) | ecosystem: Environmental > Aquatic > Non-marine Saline and Alkaline > Saline ... | reverse complement strand
AGCAAGTCCAAGCGCGCAGGGCATGCGATAATCAGCACAGAGACGGCTGATGCATCGCAAAAACCAGTGCAGGTCGGGCCCAAATTCATCACGCAACGGAAAGCAAGATCGCGATACCTACGACTGTCGGCACAAAATGGCGAGACCCGATCCGCCAGTCCCGGAATTGGGGCACGTTGATCGCGAGCGTTCGATACCATGGTCACAATCTGCGCCAGCACGGTATCAGCGCCGAACCTTTCCGTTCGATCACGAGGGTGCCATTCTTGTTGATTGTGCCCACGGTCACTGCATCGCCGGGGCCTTTCTGACGGGCTCGACTCCGCCTGTGAGCAGCCTTTCGTCAGGCGGGACGACGCCTTCGATCACTTGTTTCCCGTCGCACCGGAACCGCGTCGCCGGGCGCACGCGCACTTGTTCGCCTCCATAAGTTTTTCCAACGGCGCGTCGTATTCAGTTCCATCCGCAAGATACGCGGCGGTCTTGGGCGCGAGATCGAGAGCGCGCGGATTTCGCGTCTCCTGTGCGTCACGCGCGCGCAGTTTCCAGCACCTGCGACAAAATACCAGTGCTTATGATCACCACCGCGCTTCGAAATATGTGCCGACGCCGTGCCCCATGCGATTTGTTCCGGAAGAGGCCGGCAGGAAGGGTCGCAAAGATCGAATAGAGGATAGGCCCGCACCAACGCCAAGGACTGATGAGTGTCCACATGTTGGGCGAGCGGTTCACGACCGAATCCAACCGCGCTTGGAAGAACGGCAATTGCTGCCCAAAGCACGATCGGGCGTGGCAGCACAAACTCAAGGTAGCTGGCCATCTGATTGCCGATCAGTCGCGCACCGGCATCCGACCACCCCCCCATGGTCAGGACGATCAGGGGCACTTGCTGACCAGCCGAGATCCACATACGGCGCGGTAAAGTTCGCGTCAGGCTCCTCGCTGGAGTCATCCGAGGAAACCATCGGTTCCAGCGCCATGCCGCAGATCGGCAGGCCACCGGCGCGTCGCGGATGATTCAGGAGCATCGGGCAGGTATACTGGGCGTCCGCAGGGGCCACCTTTGGCGCTCTGCGCTTCGGCCGGTTGCATAGAACCACGGGTCTTCTTTTGAATTTCGTCTGGGCATTTCTCGGAGCAGAAATGGAAGGTCTCGTCTCCGAACGCCAGCGTGGCGCCATCGGGCTTGACCGCGACCGTCAGTCCCGCAGACCGGTCCTTACTCGTCTCGGCCCCGTCGGATGTCGGGCGCGGCGTTGGATGATGATCGTGGTCCATGATTGTGGCAACCTTTTATGAGTTGTTGTAGTTTCACGCGTCCAGTGGACTGGAAGCTCAAGTTATTATTTTGATGGTGCTGCAGCGTATGCCCTATAGGGACGACGCGCGAGGACGCCCGGCGAGTTCGCAATCGGCCCGACAGCGCGAAGATGCCGCGCGATCATCACTTTGGTGCCATTGGCCACCCCGCCGGAAAGTGTGATCTGTCTTCCTGTAGGCGTCCGCAATCAGGATTTCTTTGGGGTTTGCGTCGGGTCGCTATCAGAATCAGGGGTAATCGGTGACCAGACCGATGGCCCGAGCCCGCCCATGTCGCCCGCCCGAGGCACCGCTGACCGGCCTCCCCACCGAAATGGGCAAGCAAGAAGCTCGGCCGGAACGGATGCCTGCCAGTGTCGCGAGCGCGAAGCGCCAGAGGTGGAGGCGGCTTGAGACCTGCGCGTAACTGTCATGTCAAAAGACACGAATGGCATAAGGCGGCTCGCAAACCCGTCATTGTCAAAAGCGGGTTGCGAGCCGAGCGACCCGCATTCAACCGATCACCGAAAACCCGCCGCAAGACATCTTGCCAGAAACGGCGGCGCGAGGCCGACGCGATCCAGTCTCGAGTTCGCGCACCAATTCGACCTTGACGTTTCCCCAGAGATGCGTAGCAGCGCCGCGGCCCAGTGCGTCGGCGCTCGGGTCGGCTCCCAACACCGCGACAGTCATCAGCGTGATACATCAGCACAGGACCCCACATACCTGCGCGTCTACCAGCATATTTAAGGACGCTCGGCGTCCATCAACTCGCGTGCCTTTACGAACACCGAAGGCTCGAACTGCCATACCGAGCAGAGCGACCCCAAGGATCGCCAGCGCTGCGAGAATGCCGGCGCCGCAGGCTTCACCTCAAATCGCCTTCGACTGCCTTCGTTAGAAGTTCACGGGACCTCCCGCCCGCTATGGCAGTTCAGTTCGCGTTTTCGCATAGCCTGGCATCGAACGCACCGGGTCGACGGCGCTAACTTCAACACCGCCTCTGCTTCGCGATAGGATGGGACGTTGCAGGGCAGCACGCGCCAACCGCGGCTCTAGCCAATGGCAAGTAGGCCATTTTCGGGTTGCAGGCACCAAGTATACGATAGGGAACGCCTCTCGACATCAAGCTCTTCTTCATCGTCGTTGCTTTACATCGATTTCGGTCAGTTACCAAAACCATTGGTCCGCAAGGGGCGCTTGGTTCGGGCGTCGATATCGTTCAAATGAGCTGTCATTGAAAAACATGCGATTGATTGTGTAACTCCACGAGTGCACTCCTTTATTGGCGTGATAGACGCAAGAACCGGAACCGCACCATATAAGCACTTGTTTGATCGCTTTAGATTTCTTTCGAAATGCGAATTGCGCATCGGTATCCTGCAATGTTTCTACAGGCATTTTGTTGGCACTGTATTTGATCAGATTTCACAACCCGAGCCCATTCTTCGCTTATAGCTTGATGCTCAGCAGGTCGTCCGAGTTGCTGTTAAATCGAACGAGCTATGGAAATGGAACCCAGAACAGGGTATATGTCCCGGGTATAGTGGCAGCATTTCAGCGTGGGCAGCCACGTCGGCTATGGCACAAGTCGGAGAAATTCGAGCCGAAACGGCTTTTATGAACATGGCCATTGACCATGATGTGGGGCGGCACCAGTGGGAGGATTTGGAATGATTGTCGGGCCTATCTTTATGATTTTGATCGTGGTCGGATCGTTGCGGGGATCATAATACCTCTTGAGTTGTCCGGCGCGACCGGACCCGGTTCGAAAAGATCATGCGGCGCAAGACGAGCCTTATCGGTTCTTAAGGAACGTTAGGCCACAGGTGAGATCGACGTCGACCGAGCTTTAACCGAGCGCAAGAAGCTACTTACTGACTGATCCCCACGACGCGCCCGCTGTTTTGTCGCATAGGCAAACCGCGGCTCTGCGGTGAGCTTGAGCTGGGGAGTCAGCCTGCGGTTGGGTCTTGGCGCAACAGCTAATTACTCCGCTGGAAAGGTCAGTTTGACCACCAAAATTTCAAGAATGTTCGAGGAAGAACAGAATCTAGGAGCTTGTTTGCATGTCAGTGACGTTTAACAACCCATCGTTGTTTCAGCCATTCACTGGTGGAGGAGCCTTCGCCGAACTTGAAACGAGCGCCCAACCGAGGAAAGTCCATTAGCGCTGCGCTGCCGAACTCACATTTTTGTCCGCACAGCTGACGTTCACCAATCGATAATGCTGCACGAATTCAGATGAATGCCGGTCTCGGGAAGCTGCGTGCGGCATCGGAGCCAGGTTTCTGAATTCGCGCTTCGGGCCGTTCTTGCCGGACCAGCTTATGCTGCAAATGCGAAGGCCTGCGCTTTCTCCACCGTGGTCAGTTTAGGCTCACCAGCCGACCTTCGCCGCACTGCAGATAGAAGATGAGGCGTTATAGGCGGTTTTAGATTGTTTGTGCGGACGGGAAGCTTGACATTCGCTTTGTTCACCGAATTAGCGTATAATAGTCGGGCTATCGCGCCAATGTGACCTCAATACGCGCCTTTGTAATTTTCCACTTTATGTTCCAATTACAGTGCAAGCCTAAATGCAGAGGCAGGCGAAATTTATCTCGCCTGCCTGCCCGCACACTTTGAAAAAAGCTCGTTCAGTTGTCTGTGGTCGTGCTGAACGCCGTCCGCCAGTTGTCTCCAATCCGCCACAATCGCATCGCACCACCGCGCACCTACAAAGAGTGATGATTGGTAACGGTTTCAGCGAAACCACCCGCCGTTTCCCCCGGGCGGGATCAAGATTGCTGCTGCGTGGTTTCGTTCGGGTGGCCCTGGTCGAAGTTCCACTGGCGCCGCGAGGCTGAGAATCCGCTCCGTACCGTGAGTGCGGTTAATGACCAAAGCCAAGGCCCCCGCTTCCATTTCCTGGATCAGTATAATCATTCGCCCATAAAGGTTCGCGATATACTGAGCTTCGTCGACAGCCTGGTCCATGGAAGAAGGTATCGCCGGTCATGGGGTTCAGTTCTTTCACCCGGGGCGCAGCTGCGCCGCAGCACGGGATACCGCATCCGTAAGCCTGCGCCGAAACTCGAGTCCGGAGCTCAAACGTCGTTTGAAAGGGTCACGGCCGCAGCATACAAAGCGGGTTCATTTCGAACAAGCGATAGGCTTCATAATCCCTTCGGGAATGAAAACCTGGCGCGTCGGCCAATAGCCTTCCTCGGGTGCAGGCGATGGCCGAGGTTCAAGATCGACAGCCAGGTTTGCCCAGCTACGTCGCGATTTGTGCCGCGCGATGGAGCGTCCCAGCAAAACACCTGAAAAGCACGTAATAGGGCTTCTGAGAAATCGAAGTTGTGGGTTCAGCAGGTGGGCCTGATCGAAGCGGAAAGAGTTAACTTTGCCATCCCAAGAAACCAACGCATACGCCACTCATCATTTGCAATGGACGCCCCGCAGTGCACCGGCATGGCAATGATTGGGCACCTTGCAGTATTTCTCGAACCAGTGCTGATACTCGCCCGCCGACGCCTGTGTTTTTCACCAATCTCGAAACATGGTCCCGATGAAAACCTTCACCTTCACCGGTTTCGAGCGGGAACACGGCTTGGGGGGCGCGGACGGTCGCCAAGAGCCAAAATGAATGCGTATCGTGCGAAGTTAGGCATGGTCCCTCTTTTTCTTTTGTTTCAATTTTTCTTTGGGCATACTCGCACAAAAACAACTTCAAGGCAACAATCAAACTCGCAGCGCTTAGTCTGTTCTATGACGTGCTATGTGATTACGAAAAGCGAGCGGCTGGGATTGTAGCAACCTGCACCCCACCAATCGATCTCTAACGGTCGCATTGCTCTTGGATCAAGATGCGGCGAGTCGGTGTTTGATATCCGTGACCTGCTTAGGCGGCATAGGGTCAAGGCGCTGTCATCCAAGCTACACGCTCACGGCGACCTCAGCCGACGCGTCATCAGGATCCTGCACATAGACAGAATTTGTGCAGGCGACTACCGGCTCAACGGTAAGGTATTCCGCGGCTGCTCCCACTTCAAGAGCGCTCAATAACCCGTTTTTCTGGGAACGGCTTGAGAGCGTCGTTTTTAGGCTGCCAAACCCCCATTAAAAACTCAAGCAGTTGTTGAAGGTTTTGGCTCTCTTTCGTGTCAGTAGAAATTAGCTGCAATTGCAGAATGTCAATAAAAGAGGGCTCGAAGCGACCTCTGCCACGCCACCAGGATTTACGATGCGCGGAACATCTCGCGGCGGTTCGAAGCCCCGCCAGTCGCACCTCGTGCCAACGGATGTAAAGCCGTTCAGGTTCTTGCTGGACCGGCCCACAAAACGGCAAAGATGAAAACCTCTTGTGTTTGGCGTCACCTAAAATTGACCCGATTATTGTTACACGAGATTAATCCGCTCAGTCCGTTATGCTTTGTTGGTCTTGATATGGTCAAAGCTTTGGTGTGTCCTTTGTTCTGTTTCGCGGTTTCGCAACTGGCTTTTGAAACGGTGCTGCCGTTTCCAGTCTCGAGGATGCGGCGCGATAGGTTAAGTCGGTCAAGCAAGGCAGTTGGTCATTTTGCGGCCACGAAGGCTGTTCCTCGCTGAAGCTATGGTTGTGGTGATAATAGCGCTGGTTCGCTTTCGTAAAGCTTGCTGAGAAGGTGGAACAACAAAGCACCGCCTGAGGTACTGAAAGGGCAGTTCGCCCAGCTGCGTCTATCACCCGGCAGGCGATTGCGTTAAGCAATCCGCCGGGAGGGCAAGATCACAAATCCGCCCTTGATCAGTGCCTCAACGCATTCTTCCCGGGCTTTGGCCCTTGTACCTTTCCTGCTCCAGTCGTTTATTTGACCAGTTCGACCGTCGAGAAAAAAGCGCACGCGCTTGCGGTGATGTTACTATGGCCTGAACGCCGAAGGCTCGACGCCGAAGCGTGACGGATCGCACGGACGCGGCGACGTTGGATTTGCCCGTGCTAGGACCGCACCCTCTCGGGCATGCTGCGCAGACCCTGCCGAGCAGTGGGATCAAGACGACATTCTCAGGCCGCTGTCCGTGAATGCAACGATGCCAGTTGGGGGGGGCCACTGAGGGCTCGTTGATCTCACTGGCGCGAAGGTAAAGCCAGGAGATCCTTGTAGGCTGGGAAAGCGGGCGGCCTTCATATGATAAAGCGATTGAGCGCACTTCGCGCTCAGCCATTCACCTTTGAGGCGTTGGCGAGAGATATCGGACCGCTGCATCAAACGCAGATGCCCCTTGTTCAAGCAGATCCCACAACAGAGGTGGTAGGCCCTTTACGAAAACCCGCCATTAGCAGGTCGGCAAAATGCTCCTTTACACCTTTTGCAGAGGGGCAATTTTAGAGCTGCCTTGGCGGAGACGCCTGGGAACAGGGAAGTACGGAAATCATATGTCAATCTTTCAAAGTTTGTGAACACCTTTCCAAGGACCAACGTTGGATTGGAGGAAAAAAATAAATCTTACGTAGGCCCCACGGAAGATTGAGATTGTACTGGGGCGGACCGCAACCGATCCTGATCGATATTGATGGATTCCAAAGCCAGCTTCCGAGGACGGGGTGGGTACGGCGCTCTTTGAAGCGTCGAAAGCAAAGAGGTGATTATGTGCTGAAGCATTACCTTGTAGGTGAGCCAGCATCTCTCAGCTTAAGTCTCTATTGCCTTACGCATTGGACGCGAGACGATGTGTCTCTGCGGTGCGTGGCTATATCCAGGTGTGCCAAAAAGCCGAAACGAGCCAGCCCGCCCTTTCTTGAAACAGCCTGTAAAACCGTCTGGGCCACCCTACACCCAATTGGGAGAATGATTCCGTCCAGACGGCTTGATGAAAAAACTTCTTGGGTACTGGCATAAATCAGTAAATCGATTGTGGCACACAGGTGGATCCGATCAGACTCACGCCGAGAATATCATTTAATTTCCAGTTCGTTAAGATTGAAGCTAATGAGGCCCTGTTTACGTTCGGAACGTAGGAAAGCCCTCAAGTCTTAAAACTTGAGGCTTTTTTTGATAGTTGAAGTGTTTTCCCAATTTGTTTCTTGGCCTAGGTTCAGCACTCTGTCGCGACTGATGGTTGCGCCCAAAGCGTCCCCGTTCAGGGGCCAGATTTACGCAGTTGATCCATACAGATCCGGCTGGATATTCGTTGGAAGCAGCATCGGGCTACGGGGAGCTTGCACCATTGCGCTGCGCAGCCTTTACCCGTTGTCGTTCTCTAATATGGCCCGGCGGCGCTGCGTGACCCTATCCACAGCGTCCGTTTCCGAACTGGCCCTAAAGCTTTCGTTCGAGGGGCCACATCCGAAGCGTTTCCTTTAGTCGAGCTACCAAAACCGCGGCGATTCTTCTGCGTCTGGTTTTTTCATCGTACCAGCTCAGACACCGTTTCATGCCGATCGCGCGGGCAATCGCCTCAGCACTCTTCCCCTCCGCTTAAATTTTAAACGCATACAGTTTCGGGGATCACAATCGGCCTTGAAGAGCCATTAGAGAGAAAATGAGCCAGATTCACGCTGAGCACCCCAGCCCCGCGGCGCTGACCGTCTGGCTTTCTTTTTGAGCAGAGACGTTTACACGGTCGGCGTTGGGGGATACGGCAATCTAGCATAAAAATAGCTGTCGAGACACGTAACATAAGGCAAGATCTTCGGCCTTGGAAAAGCTCACCTTTTTCGATGGACGATTTGGCGGACGTCCCCAAGGCGCGGTAATGGCATTTTTTCAACGCCGAAAGATTGGTCGCTACGCGTCTTAAAAACCCTCCAGCAGGTTTTACCAGTCGCATTTGCCAAACCGCCTCGATCGTATAAACCGCCTTCCATGCACATCACGGCGGAAGCTTCATACGCCCGATCCGCCGACCGGCATCGGTGAACGTCACTTCGTTTGAAAAGGCTGATTAGCACCGTCCTGCACCAGCGCCTCCGGCGCCCCAAGCGGTAATTTTGGCAATCGCGTCATCCAATGCAGTAGACCAGACGTCGCATCCATTGCGTCATGAAAAATCGATATCAAGGAATTCGCAACCCGCTGCGTTACCGATGCACAAAACATTTTTTGCCGGCAAAAGCGGCGTTTATGAATCAAGCAGTCGCCGCCCGTACTAATCTGCCGTGGCATGGTGGCCTTGGCGGGCGACATAGGGCGAAAGCGCAGTCCGTTCCTGCCGCGATACTGACGCTGCGCGGCTTTACGCGGCAAGCGACTAGAAGCCAGCGCAGCAGCCCATGTGCCCCTGCGTCACCGCGGGTCTCAGATGACATGACAGTAATTAGGCGCCGACCTTTGCCATCAATATCGTGCGGGTATTTGCCCATGTTTCGCATGCCGCGCACGGTACATTAGCGGCAATGATTTCCCCAACCGACAATCGGCCTTGCGGGAAAAATGTAGCCTATGATCTTCATTTGTGATAAATTAGGCATTTCTTATTACGCCTTTTGCGAGCATTGCCGGGGTCTCGGGCTTCGGAACACGAAGTACAGTAAGAAGGCAGTGGCTAGACGGCAGTGCAAGAATTCATTTCCCACGGGCGCGGTCCAACCTGCTGAGTGTTTCTGGCACATATGTTTGCATCAAAGCGTCAGGCCCCGAGCCCAGACGGGACCGACGCTGCCGCACGTACATTTTAGTATACCTCGAATATGACCACGGACTGTCTGGTGAAATGTGCGTCTAACCCGTACGATAATCGATTTTCATTTTTTTAAAAGGTTTTCCCGCAATGAGATTAAATCAACACGCGAGATTCGCCCGCGTGGCGCGGTTGAGTCGGTTCGCGGAAAGTCAAGGATTGGAGCAGATCGGAGAATTGCACGGGTGTGGGTTTCAATTTCCAACTTGGCGGCACTATAACGCTCGGGGCACGATGCACATTGCAAGCTGGAAACGATACTCGCCGACGGGCCGTTCTATCGAATTGGCGGACGACTGGATTTAGCCTGAACCCTAACTCTATTACTCTATTGGCCAAAGGTGGACTGAAAATTCGGCAACGGGGTTCCGGATCGCTGCTCATACCGTTATAAGTTCCCTCCAACCACGCGCTTTGACGATCTTGACCCAACCGATTTTTCAAACAGGAAATCACCGGCAAAGGTGTTGTGATGAGGATGCATGTCTGGGATCGGTTGCCAACTGCACGATACTTGATGGTGTTCGTATCGCTAAAGGTATGCGTCATTGGCGCGGCTCCGTCGTTTAGCAAGTCGACCCAACCCTTCGGGGATCTAACGGGAGTACCGCGCGCCTTTTATCAAAAAGCGCGGAACGACAGCTTTAGTTCTGGCAAAGCGGACTTGGCTCTCGGCTGTAATGTCGATCCTGATTGCGGCACGCCGTGCAGGACGGGTAGATTGCTTATTTCAGCCACCGCGGCGTTTGTGACGTTTCCGGTGACTGATATTCTGACCGGTGTTCGCGTCGACCAATACCGGGCGCGACCGGGTTCGCCTGTCTTTCGCGTGACAACAGCTTGACGAGGGCTCGCCCTCGGGCGGGACATGCGGCGTTTGCCCATTCGATCAAAGTCACAAGCATTGGATAAAGCGCTTTGCCCCGCCTCTGTCAGTCGATAATTTCATATCGCTGCGGACGCTGTTGATAAGAAGCTCCGGCGCAGCACGCCAGCCGCCTCGGAGTGTTTGCGCAAGCGGTCCGCTGAGAAACATGGCGGGTGATGCCAAGCCTCTCTTGCAATCTGCTCGAACCTGCGAGACGCTAGAAGCAGTTCGCGCAGCACCAAGCATAGGATCAACGGTCGCCGACGACAGACAGGGACCGCGGGCGACGGGGCAGGCTTCTTTGTGAAGATCGTTCCATTTTCATCTCTTATACCATAGCAGGGATTGACAGGTTCCGAAAGAGAACTTACCATAGTTAGTTCCATAAAAGAACTCAGTGTGGCCGTGTGATAAGGCACCTGAGTGGTCATAAGGGTGGCCTTGACCGTTAAAGAGCCCTGGGACCATTTCGAACTTCATTGGTGGCTCCGGATGTGCCAAAAAAGACAGAAGACTATGATCCCCCGCGGCGACACCACTGCGGCGCAACTTCTCGCTGATGCAGGGGCTGCTGCACGTGCGCTGCGCACGCGCCGTTCTGCTCGACAGCACCGATTGCACCCACTTTGGGAAGATTGCGGCAACCCCAATGTGCTCGCAATGTTCAGTTGCAGGCTCCGCGCAGAGCATCGATGAGCTTATTTTCGCCGCTCCTGGCGTCACTTGCGTTGCAGGCTGGCATTGGTCGTCCCGCTGGTGCATGCTCACACAGATTGCTTCTCGGGCCGGGCGGCGATTGGCGGGGCCATATCCGCTTGCCACCGCGCTCGCGCCCTCGCGAGCGTTCGGAGCGTGGACCGGGGCCGCAACGCTGACCCTCGCCGCCCTGGATCATCGCCATAAGTTTCGCTGCCCTCATGGCGGTTGCTGGTCGCATTATTTTGCACACGATTTTTCATGATGCTGGCGGTGGAGATGGAACAGTCGCCGCAGCGCCGAGCTATGCGCTGGTCTTTTTTCCCGCTGCGCGGCGATATGGCTTTGCAATGCTTCGCCAGCGTGAATCCGCGGCACCGGCAACATGCCAAATGCCTGCGCTGCTGTTTGCTGTTGTATCGGTTCATCTCCATCCCTTTCGGGCGGCTTTGCCCTTGGATGGGGGGGCGTTGCCTGCCCTTGGCATGGCCGGACTTGCCGCTTGGCGTGATAGTGGCGTTCTTCGCAGGCGCGTTTGTTTCCATCGGCTATATTGTTTTGGGTCGGACGGGTCTGTCTTTCGCGGCGGCAGTTAAAACGGCTCAACTCGCATCTTCAGCGACATACTAAGTGTCGGTGCGCTGGCGGCGATTAATACGGTTGCTGACAACCGTTACCATCACATGATGGACGGCGCTGGTCGGCCGCTAGTGCGGGGTGCGTGGCAGGTTACGGCCTTTGGCGCGCGCTGAGTTCCTGATGATCCCCGTAATTTTCGGGCATTGGTGCCCGCCATGACCGCCATGGTCGGAGCCAACATCGGGGCCGGCCGCACTACCGCGCCTTGCGGCGTGGCCTGGACCGGCTCTCTGGCCGGCGGGGGTATTGTGGGCAGTATCGGCTTGCTGCTGGCGTCTTTCCGGACCTCTTGGCTGGGGATGTTCCTTGACCCCTCTAATACCGTGGCACCTTGAAGCGGCGCAGCTACTTCCGGGCCTTCGTCGCACCGTTCTATGCGTTTCTTCGGGTTGGGTCTGGCGCTGTATTTCGCCTCGCAGGGGGCGGGCGCATGGTGTGGCCGGTGATAGCAGCTTGAGCCGCATGGCCATTGCTCTGGTCGGGGCCCTGATACTCACGAAATACGCCAGGCATGGAGTTGAAGGGAATTCGTTGCCATAGGCTGCGCCATGCTTGGGCCTACGGGCTGATCACGCGCTAGGCATACGGCACAATGGCTGGCGAAAAAAGGGGAAGGCCCGTGACAGCGACTGTAACGGGACGATACACAAGGGCCGGAAAGGCTTAGCGCGCGGTGCTGGACCATCGGTCAGCGACGTTCTGCCTGGTGCCTTATTAATCTTGTCCCACGAGGAACCCGACGGGGTGACGGTAGTTTGGTCAGGTTTTCCTCCGTCAGCTTACGGCCATCGGTCCAAGGCGTGCTGGGTCGATTGTCCCGCTGGCGAGCCGCACTTTTGAACCGCGCACCGGGTTCATGAGCGTGGGTGCAATCGCCGGAACGACACTGGGTGCGCGAAGCTCGACAATCTCTTGCGAACAGCGTTTTAAGCCCGTCCGCGACATCGCTGAACATGCAGCGTTTCGCATCCCGGGCGTTATTCCGATTCAACCCAGGCCGGCCACCGCAATCGCATGGAGAGAGCGCGAGTGGTTGTGTGACGCCCGCTTAGGTTCGTCCGCGCGAAATATCGCTGTTGGCTGGGCGTCCTCGGAAGACTTATTCGACAGCGTATTCAGCAGGTCCGACTTTCCAACCCCAGACGATCCGGACAAGAGCGACGGTGCTGACCGGGCCGCACCAACGCGCCAAAAATCGAATGCCGCATCCGGGCTGTTTTCGCATTCAGCATGGACGACATCCAACCGACTGTTGAAGCGCTTGCGCCTGTGACGTAGTTGTGCGGATCAGACGTCTGGTCAATCTTGGTTAGAACGAGCTCACGGAAACCGCCCCTGCCTTCGTTGGCCAGCGCAGATACCGCTCCAGTCGTGCCGGATTAAAGTCGTCATTGCAGGAAGTGGCGATCAAGGGTGTCAAACGTTTGGCAGCAATAAGCTTGCGCTTGCCGGTCGCCTTCCGGCTTGGCGCTGTAACTGGCATTCCGTCTCTCAGACGCCGGCGACCAGCAAGCGCGTCTTTCGCGGCGGGCCACAAGAACCCAGTCCCCACGGCGAAGTTCCGTCGTGTTCGTCCGCGCGGGAAAGTTTCAGCCTCACAGGGGCCAGTTGTCGGACATCGCAGTGACCCGGGTCGCGGTGTACGGTCGCGATGCGCATGGGGGCAAGCTCGGCTTCGTCGGGGGCTCCAAGCTGGCGCGTCGTAACGCCGATCCGGCCAAGAACGTCCAATGAAACTGCGGCCCTGATCTGATTGCCTGATCTGATGAATGTGTCATGGCGATCTGAATGGCGGTGAATCACCTTGTTGCAAGCTTTCTTGAGGCGCGGCGCCACCCCTGATGGACGCCGGCAAGATCCGGTCGAGAGCTCACGTCACCGACGTACACAACCGATCGTGAATGGTTGCGCTGAACGCGTCGATGCACAGAGATTGCGGGGATCGAAAGCAAAGGAGACTTAACGATATGATGATCTACCGGCTTCAGACCTTGCGGCTACCTGCCAAAAAGCCCGCAAAGCGTTGGAGGGCAATGGAATTACTGTCGCTTTCCGTGATGTTCGGGCAGATCCGCTGAGCGAGGCAGAATTGTCGGCAGCTGATCGCAGAGTTCGGAGATCGGCTGGTGGACCGGCAATCGAACGACTACGCCGCGCTCATAAACTGGCTTGAAGAATTCCGAAGCAGAGGCACAGATCGCGGCACCAGCCACAAGGTCATGGCGCGTCCGCGTCATTCGTGACGGGGACAATTCTTTCTAGGGCTGGGAACGATTGCTTGTTTCAGGAAGCTTTTGCTTGGGGACTGACGCACCCAAATTGGAACGAACAGTAGGCCAATCCAGTTGATCTGCTGAAGGCTGCACGAACGGGCCCAATTGGAGACGGCATCCATGGCGGTCTGATGGGCTAAAGTCGGATTAGGCCCCTTCCTGCGGGAATTGCCCGATTCACAATTCACGCAATCATCCGCCACCGACGCGAACGACAGCCTTTTAGACAAGCAGCGATCGAAACACGCAGGAGCGACAAGAGACAACGAGGTGTCCCCCTGCCCACCAGGACCAACCCGCAGGTGGATGTCTTTTAGGCTGGTTTCGTAATCTTTCGGTTGCGCGGGCCTTGCGCTTATCAATCCTAATCGCGGAGTTTCGTTGTGCCTGATCACGATGGATCGCCGACACGATCAGCCGATTTGGGTGCCGGGCGCTTTGAATTCATCTCGACATCGGGCTTTAATACCTATTCGGCGCGGTTGCTGTCAGCCGCCTTACTTGCAGGCACAGTGCATATGGGCGGACCGCGGGTGGAGCATCGGTTCCTTGCATTGCTCGCTTTGGGTTTAACCCGTTTTTCTGATCCGGTTGCGGGAGCGAACGAATACGGTTGATGCGACAGTGACGGCTGGGTTATTCACAAATATTCTCGTCTTTGCCCTTGGCGCGGCGTTCGACCGTTGCTTTTGCGATGGCCAAGCCTGAAACGCGGCGGACGCGCGGTATTTCTTATGGCGTGCAGGGGTTTGGCGCACTTTGGTCGTCGGCCGCGCCGGTGTCTTCTTTCTGCCAAACGATATCGATGGTCTTTATGAAGAAGGTCTGGGGGTCCTTGCGAGCGGGATCCTGATCACCTTTTGGCTGATCTTTTTCATTCGCGCGGGGGCACGCTTGGGCCGCTAGAATCAGATCGCTTTTGCGGTTCCGACGGCGAAGCAAGTGGCAAAACGGGCGGGCGCAAGATTCGCCCGCCCCGTCTTTATTTTAGGCCTTCTTTGCTGCAAGCACAGCATCGCCGGTGAATCGGAGGTCGACGTTACACGTGCGCCGGTCGCGTTAAAGATCGCGTTGGCAATCGCCGTGGCAATCACGGTCGTACCAGGCTCGCCCAACCAACCGTACTTCGGTGCTTTCGCAAAAGGCGATCTCGAGCTCGGGCACATCGGCCAGACGAGCGGCGTATAGGGCCCGAGTTCAGGTCAATAACGTGCCGTTCTTCGATCCGTGTTTACCTTCGTGAAGCGCCAAGGGACAAGTCCCCAAAGGGCGACCTTCGCATTGCGAGCGCGCGCCCCGTCGGGGTCCCAAACAGCTTGCGCGAGTCGAACGCAGCCACCGATATTCTGGCATTCCACCTCGCCCGTATTCAGCATCCACCCGCCAGCTTGACGCCGCCGCTGTCCAGGGTCGGCATGCTGCGCGGACTGGGCCAAAGGTGGTGGCAATACCGATTGCGGTTCCCTCGGGCAGATCTGCGTTACATAGCCCCACATCTCGGCACGCGCTGTAAACAGCAGCCTGACGGCGATGCACCACCACCGCATTGGGCGCAGAAGCCCGCGTTGATGCTTCGGCCTTCAGGGATTCCAAAACGGAACTGCAACGGATCGGCACCGACTTATGCGCGGCTTTTCATCATTAAAGCTTTCGACCGCAAAGTTGGTCCCAGCCGGTCCACCGACCGCAGCAACCGGGACGGAAGGGTCGCGTTCGCCAGATCGTTCGAGATCGCCCGCACCTGATGCGCCGGCCACGGTGTGTACCAGTTGATCGGCACCTCGATGGCAAAGGGATCATAAGGTCTTCGTTGACGCCTTGGGCATAAAGGCCCGGGTGCCATCACCTGCGTTCGGCCAACGGGTGCGGCGTGGTTGCTTCCATCCCTATGGACGATTTGGCATCGTCAAACGCCATGCGTAGTTTTCTGCGCGGAGGCGAACGGATGCTGTCGAAACGGGCATCTTCTCGCGCGAGAATCCAGCTTCACGGCTTGCCAACGCTTGGACGCCAGCGCTGCAGTACGATATAGTCGCCATTCAGAGCGCGGCCAAAGCCCCCACCCCAACATATAGCTGCCGACATCACGATCTTGGTCGTAGGCACCTCCAAGGCAAGCGGCCAACGTTCGGCAAGATCAGCGATTGCCACTGGTTCCCCCGCGTTGTGTTTCCCAAACGCCATTCAGGCGTTCTGGAAGCAGGTGGCTGTTTCCACCGTTTCCATCTGGAAGTGCAAACGGATTTGCGTGGTGTATTCCGCCTCAAGCGTGTCCGCCGCCATCAAGGCCTGCCGTGGTGTCGGGCTGCTCTGTGTGCAGGATCGGACCCTTTTTCGCCTTATGATCAGCTGCGTGAACGCGGCCTGAATGTCTTCCTCCGACAACCATTTGGCCGTCTCGGCCCGAGGTCCAAGTCGACCGCTGATCTCATAGGTCGCCTTTGCGCGCTGCGTTTTGCGGCTTGGCGTCTGTTAACAACTCGAACCCGGCACTGTGGCCCGACGGATCTTCGAGACCCACAGTTTCCAAGGGTAAGCCCTGGTGTGTCTTTCGTGTCGTGTGGGTATCGGTTGCCACGGAAATTCACCTTGGAGCCATAGCGCGTCGGCGCAGCGATCCGGCATCGGCCGTAAACCATTCCGTCGGACCTTGGCACCAGACCCATAGATTGCCTTGACCCGTGTTTTTTGTATCCAAATTTCAAGCTGTCTCCCTGACTCAACAAGGCGCTATGTCCTCTTTTGTGCTTTGAGGTCGATTGATGCGTGTCGCGAGCGTGGCTATCGTCGGCTTGAAGCTCCGGGTCGAGGCCCTTCGGCCACCAAGATCCACCATAGCTGATGGTTGGTCTGTTGTCGGTCACAGCACCGTCACGCGCCGTCAGGCCGGGGAAGCGTCTACGGCCCATTTGGCTGCCGCAGCTTCGATCAATGCGGTACGGCCAAGCGGCACCTGCTGGCGGTAGACGGGCCAGCTTTGCCAGATCGAAAATCTATATGCTTGCCGCCTGTGACCATCAAGCCCCCATTGCTCGTCTGTATCAAAACGTGGTTGGTGATTGTACATTTTTCCCCATTGCGGACTTTCCATGCTCGTCGCCAGAATACGCGCGATGGCTCAGTGCCGAACGTGCTTGCCCATCTCGGCGCGGTTAATATTGACTTGACCTGACCCATCAAGGCATCATTCCAGTACCAACATTGACGGCTCGAAAGC
>Ga0163217_1025017_pt1 | contig 16638 bp, 5 predicted proteins | sample SynspAceP_FD_185933 | JGI IMG/M metagenome (GOLD analysis project Ga0163217, IMG submission 185933) | Saline lake microbial communities from Ace Lake in Antarctica - Synechococcus sp. Ace-P (PacBio error correction) | ecosystem: Environmental > Aquatic > Non-marine Saline and Alkaline > Saline ... | reverse complement strand
ATTGAAAATCAGTTACTTGGTGATTGGGATTGTGTTTCTCATGAGTGCAGGGATTATGATATAAGAATCAAAAGTATTATATATCTATATTATATGATTGGTGGAAACAAGCGTATGACAGGCGCAAACGCCAATGTGTTAAAGTTGTCGATTCAATCATTGGATTATTATCAAATACAAGTAAAAAAAATAATAAAACAATATGGAAAATCCTGAAACAGGCGAGCTAGAAATAGCGTTTAATTTTATATTTTTGCTGAATAGGCTAAACTTAAAAAAAAGATAGAAATAAATTGTTAGATAAAAGGAATATACGGTAAAAGTCTTTACAAACAGGTTTATGTTTCGTTAAGCTGAAAGTTAAAAAAATTTATCCTTTTGACGCTGGACCTTCCAACTAGTTTCTTTATGAAGAAAATCAGATAATAAGAGAAACAAGTACACTAAGTAAAAGGGGTTTAAAAATGATTTCAAACGTACTAAAAAAAAAGGCCGCAAACAGTTATCTCTATATCTATACTATATATTAAGTAAGCAGAGGTGGACAAATTTCTAGGCGCAGTGAGTGCGATATTTTTATATCATTGTTTTCCATTTACTGATTTGTAAAGGAAACTTATTGCCATTATTTAAACTATCGCTGAAACGTTTTATCCTAATTTAGATAGAGCTGTACCACGTCAATATCCTAGTAGAAAATCTAAAAAACCCACTATGGGATGAAAATCCTTAACATCGGGAAGCAAAACGGTTTATTCTATCGGCTGCCAATTGGAAAAAAACTTTATGTCTGCAACCGAGGATGGAATGCGAGGCAAATAGGCATGAAACAATAGGCTTACGTTTGTGAGAAGCCGCGTAAAAAACATCATTTTATTTCCGTTTAGCTGCGATTACTATTACGGTTGCTTTATAACATGTTTGATTTTATTAGTACGTAGTTTTAGTTTCGGTTCAATTTGATTCGGAAGGATCACCACCCTTTATAAAATGCCGCCTGATTTAATTATATGTATTCTAAGTATCCGAATGGCCGTAAACCATGTTTACGTTTGTTTTCCATTCCTTTTTCATTGTTTTATTATTTTGCTACCCCAATGCAAATTGAATTTAAAAATAGTTTCTTAACCAGGAGCGATTTCTCAACTCATTGGCCGGGATTTAAATCACTCCAAGCATTTTAACCCGCTGTTACGTTTCTTTACTTTGCTGTAGGTACGTTGAAGTTATGTCAATTGGACATTGATTTATTTATGTTGTCGCTAAAACCTGCTGGGGCATTGCTAACGTAGGAGCACTGCGTTACATGCAACAATTGGTGAAATACAAACAAAGGGAACCCAATTGAGCAATCAAGGAGGCCCATAGGTAATTTACGTTGAAGGGAACAATGAAAAAGAAAAGTAACAGATCAGGCAAATCCTTCTTTTTTAAGAGAAAAACTTAATTCAGAATGAAACGGAAGGAATAGATATAACTTATGATTATCAATGGACTACGTTGTTGATTCTTGTAAAGATGAATTAAGATTAATGGATAAAGAGTTAAAAGCAATGATTGATGTGTCTAGTCATTATGCCCATCTTATACGTGAAACAAATTTTAGAAAAAATCGATTAAAAGCGTTATTGAACCCAAACCGCATAAAATATTGAATTAATCTTAGTAAATGATGTCACCTGATCATTCAATACAAATATGTCGGCATATATGCAAAGTAAATGAGCGGTTTATGTGCTAAACCAAGGAAAATACGAGGTGGCAGTTATGCCGTATAACGCAGGTTTAGCTAAAAAGCTAGTGGAACTTATAATCTATTTTATAGATCCAGATGATTACATCGAACTAAAATTTAATTGAAATAATTTGAAAATTGCAAAAGAACAGTGGCGATTTAGAATGTTGGTTTTTTTTTAAAGAAATAAGCAGCAAAAGATGAAAGTTCAACTTAATAGTCTCATACACCAAATGCATCATCAGAAAGCAGAGTTCAGTTCAGAGAAAAATTTTACGCAGTATCTTATTTCTTTTTACAAACGTAGCATTATGAATAAATTGTTACTAAAAGGTCCAGTATTTGAAAGAGAATAAACGTTCAGTTTTTCGATATCAAAAAAAAATTGGTGAAAAAGATAGCTTTATTTAATCTTACACAGTATAGTCGTCACCTAGAGAAAGTTGAAAATCATCCGATTAATGCGTTACTTTACCATTATGTCTTTTAGACCAGATTCACGCGTAAACACTATACAAAGATCGCTTCAACCAAGAGTATTAAGTAGCTAACAGTTTTTTGGAAATTGATGGAAGCAGTGGAGAAAGTTTTAAAATTCAAAATTGAGAACACAAGAATATTGGAATCGCGATGTATTAGAATTAAAGAATCTTTCATCTAAGAACTGTACCTTTGAAAAGAAAGAAAAAATTAGGCTTGATAGAAATTAATGATGAACAATGAAAAAGCCTTGAACATGCAGTAACAGAAATGAAAGACGATCCGAGAAAAACATGGATGCAGATTTGTAAAAGCTTGTTTTTTTTAAGTAAGAATAAGGAAACTATTCTTAGCACTTAGTTTAATGGAGCATTACGAAACAAGTAGAGGGCAAAAAAAATCCCAAAAACTATTAAATATATTCAAGCGAAGTTGGTTTATAAAAAGGAGTTGAAATACAGTAGAACCTGATTGAATGAATTAAAAAAGGTGTACGTATAGTGCATAGGAAAAGTTATCTAATGTTATTTGTGCAACTCCTTGGTTCAAGCTATTCTTTCTAGACTATTAAACACCCAAAGAATACCGGCGTTGTTGCAGTAGAATGATATTTTTAGTCTTCTTCCAGATGTAGCCTGATTTGGGATTGACCTGCCATTATTCAAAATTAAATTTAAAAAGCTGACGAGAAAACAGAAACAATAGTCATCTTTGTTTTCTTGCTATTTAGCCGTAGTATTAGGGCTTTAGTTTTCATGTCTCTCGCGTTACCCAATTATTTGTTTTATAAGTTGATGCTATAACATACCATTTAGAGTTTAGTTCTGCGTTTGCTGTCTGCTTTTATGATATATAGTTGTACCCCGCAAAAAACATGCTTTTTAAGGAGAAAAACTTCATGGCTGTCAAATATTTGTCCACAGATGATAGCAAAGTTCTTTCAGGTATTATCTCGATAGTCTTTAGCGATGGCAGGTTTCCAGCTATTATCATTTCATAAGCCACACAATAAAAGCCGCTTTTTATTTTTTGGTTTTTATTTTAAAAACAAAACTAAAATAGACTTCACAACTAGATTTAGGGCCCCATAAAAAAAAATGCTTTCTCTTTTTTCAAAAAAAGCGACATTTATTTTTTTAACTTTATCAATTATTTTTCAAGAAATTTAGATAAGATTTTGACTGGGACGTTATTTTTCAAACCAGTTCATGCTATTTATGATAATCTTATCAATTACTCCCTGTACCCAATTCAGATTTTGACTAATGTAAATCTAATCCCGTTATTCAACCACTTATGTCCGACTATGAAACGAAAATGGAAAAATTAATAAATGTCTATTTATATGTTTAACCGATTTCTAAGGACGATGGATTGTCGGCTTTCGATTTTTTATTTTTTTCAGCAAAAGAAATCATTTCTATTTTATTCGGTGGAACCAGTGGGATGGAAGTATAGCCAACATTCCAAAATTTCTGGCATTTTCAGTTTGATTCAACTATATTAACGATACCGGAGCATATTTTTTCCAAATCAGGCTAACCGGACAATTTGTGCTTTGTCTCGTGTTTTAACAGCAGTGACGAGATATACTGCAATGGTGTTGCAATCTCTACAGGAAAAATCTGAAATGATAGCTTTTATTTATTAGTCTTTGCGTTTACAATCTAATTGTTTGTGCAAACGAATTATCTTATTGAGTATAAAAATGTTTGAGTCAAAATTATCTGCAGAGTTTTTTCAAAATCTTATTTAAACCGGCTTTAATGGCAAGCTCTCAAGCGATTAATATTTTATATTGCTTCCTTACACTACCATTTTTTCAAATTTTATCAAATTAGGATAAAGGAATGATTTTTGTTTTTGTAATTGGGCATAGGATTGATTCCTTACAGTGAGATAAGTATCAAAAGAAATGATAGCAAAAAGCAAAAAATAGTCACATGCGTTCTAAAGGGAGTATCTACCGAAATGAAGAATAAACCACTTGTTTCAGTGATTGTACCAGTAACAATGTTGGAAGAAATATATAGAAGAATGTCTGGGAATCGATTATAAAATCAAAAAACGTATCCAAGAACTGAAATTCTTTATATAAGGAAAGATGAAGTACGATGAAACCCGCTAAAGAAATACAGAACTATCTTAAGTGATTGCATCGGACTATTAATTTCTTATTGACATGAAAATTAAAGCATTTGTTCAGGTGCTCGTAATACTGGATGCTTTAAGCCACTAGGTAAATACATACTTGTTTGTCGAATTCTCAGATGACTACATTGATACTAAACTATGTCTGAACTCGTTCCATTAATGGAAGGAAAAAAACTTGATTTTAATTCTTTTAATGGAATGGCCTTTCACATGATGTATGGTAAAAAAGAGATCAATCAAAAATATTATGACTCAGCCATCGCTTTAGTAGAAAATTCCATATTTATGAAGAAGATAGCTTTAAAGCGCAATAGCAGACGATTTGTTAAAGTGTTATTATAATTTAACTAGGAAATAAACACAGCGAAACAGACCTACATAACAACAAAACATAAAAAATCAAAATAAAAAACTCAAATTCAGCAAAGCTATACGGAACAATCAGAAACAAAGATACGTGGCGGGCCGACCTGGTACCCGTGCCGTACTACAGAAAAACAACTTAACATTCAGAGAATATCATCCCATGAAGATGAACTCTTTTACTCCACAGGTTTTTATTCATATAAAACGGATGATGTACGGTAAAGCCTTTTATTATTATAGAAGACTACAGATCCAAAACCTCTCATTATGACTGTCATACAGACACCGGAACACCGACATACGTCTCGTTTTGGATTCTTACTTTAAAACTTTTTGAAGGAAATTAAGAATTATTGTATCAAAGTGATATCTTATAATAAGAAAATCAAAAAAAAATTAATCAAACGTCAAATGTTATTCCACTATATGTGGTTGAAGAGAAAAAAAAGTCAAAAATCAAGAAGGGAGCAGAAAAGTATCATAACCAGACAAAAGTCTACTTACGTTAAAAATAAAAGTTACTTTAAATTATTTGAAATTTAAAAAACGTTAGATATTATGGAAAGATGATCACGTTCTTATTTAAGTTCTTCCAATTTTTCTTTTTAATAGAGATAAATGTAGGACTTGTATTTTTTTAACTCTCGATAGTATCAAGTCTTATGCAGGCATATTAACTGAGTTTCATGTTTGAATATAAATTTAAGAACTTTTACTATTTCAACAATTCGAGTGTGTTAAGTATTAATAAGCAGAATATTCAGGGGGAAAAATAAATATGAGTCATAAAACAGAAAGTATTTAAAGATTAAAGTATTTTTTAAAAGGAGGAATAGTTAAGACTGAGATTATAGTTACTGGGCGATAAGTGGCTAATATCAATAAAAAGTCGATAATACTATGCCACCACATATTCTTAACTTATTATCATTTTCATTTTGTTGTTACAGATTGGGTATGAATTAAGGAATATTCACCTTATCGATTTTGTTTTTTTAATAATATATTTTAATGTTTATTACTGGGTAATTTTATTTTTTAGAAAGAACAATCATATTGTCTATGGCCTGTATAGCAGGTATTATTTTTAAATTTGTCTTTGTGAGTCATGGTATAAACGGAAAGTTCCAAATTCTGTTGGAATAGCAGTTTGGTGAAATAACTTTTACTTGTTTACTAAATTGGGTTATTTTACAACTTAATTAAAGAAAAGAGAAGTTTAGAAGAACGAGTGCTTTAATTGCTTAAATGTTGTTACCCGTTAATTGTTCGTTGAAGGTATATATAATTACGATACAATATATTCAGAACCGATGCATTCACCTTTTATTTTTTTTGCGGGAATTACAAGAGCGATCGGTTTAAGTTATCATTTAATTGGGGAACGATCATTCATTCGGGTCAAGAAGCTATCTTTTTCAGAATCCCTCATAATTTTGGTTTACTCATTAAAATGATTTAATTTTGGGAATAAACTTACTTTAATTAAAGTGGGAATGAATAATCTAGAACAAAATATCATAGTGGTAAATTGTTTTTAAACATCTGATGATTATCCTAAACCTTTTCATACAGTTCGTTATTGCTTATAATGATAATTATCAAGATTGTTAAAAGTAAGTTTTGACTTTGTTAAATAATAAAGAGCTCAAATGGAACAACTTTATATTTTTATATTTTGTATATAGTTAGGTTATTTTGTTTTTTGGGAACGTTTAGTGATGTGCTTAAAGCGTACCACTAGACATATTGTCGGAGAAGATACATCAGCAATTAATAGGTAATTGACCAACAGTTGGCAGTGCATATACCTAAAAGAAACCATTTATTTTTAGGAAATGCTATCGACTACCCCGGTGTATCCCATCTGTAATATCTATGCCTATATGTTATCAGATTTTGGATAATTGCAGTTGCTTGTTCGGTTATTTGTACAGATATATTATGATGAAAAAACTTATAGAAATAGGTTGTTATTTTATTGCTAAACTTTTAAAAAGGGATAACTTATCTAATTCTTTTGGATATTTTTACTATTGAATTTCTTTTATTGAGTTCTCTTCGAAAAATACCCAGAAAAATTCTAAAATGATATATATAGCCATTAATGGGTATTTAGAATTAGAAATATGGGTTAATAAAATTAATAGTTAACATTCTAGAAGAAGTATTATTGAGAAAAAGTAAATCAGTGAAAGTCAGGAGAAAAATTTAGTAAAACAAAGAAAATTTTGGAATAAGTGCAAATTTTGATATAGCTCTGATTCATCATTTCTCAATTCTACTTCTTTCTTTATTTACAAGTTTGGCCAAACAAAAACATACCTGAAAGAAATTTAAGTACGTCCTTATACCAGTCTGTATTATATCATGTTCCATTATGAATATTAAATTTACCTGTGATTGGAGGCATATGTTTTATATTAATAACATCATTAGACAGATTATTTTATTGACTATATATTCAAATACCTCATGACGATTGCTTAAATGGCGGTAACCTTTGCAGGAAAGATGGTTCGCATTTCCAATGATCAGTTTTATTATTAGTTATTTACCAGCTCATTGTGTTGTAGATTAATTTGGAGAATACATAATATTTAATGATATCTCAAGATATAGCGTATTACAGAAAAAAAAGTAAAATGTGTTGGAAATGAGATGAACAGTAGCAGCAAACTATTTTCTTTAATTTTGATCAAATGCCTTAAAACAAGCGGAACGTCACAAGATAACGTAGTGCAGTAGATACGTTTTTATAACAAATATCAAAGAAAATGTCTGAATGCTTTCTATATTGTTTATTTTGGGGCGAGTTCAATAAAAAAAGAAAGTATATGAAAAAATTGCGATTATGATTTAAATGATTAAGGATGATTACAGAAAAAGTATTTTTAATACTAGTTTCGAGGGAATTTAATTTTTATTTAACTCCGAACTTATATGAATATCTTCAGGAAGACGAAAAGTTATCTCTGATTTTTCAAGATGAGTATTAAAAGAATTTACCGTGACTATTATTATTCTTCGTTACTTGTTTAATATATTGTTAGATCTATCCATATATTTAACTCCATTTATTTTCTAAACTGTCTAAGATACGATTTTTTACTAAACGCAGTCGACAGTTACCTAAAGAGTGACTGAATTTCAACGTGTAAAAATTTAGAGCGAAGGTATGAGTGGCTACGGCTGAATCGTCCGATTACATATCTCCAGTACTGGCCAGCCTTCAAATGACCAACGGCATGTACAGTGTGACGACAGTTGAACAACTATCGATGTACGTCCAGCATAGAGATTAGTACGAACATGTTTACCGCAACTATTTAATTGTCATAAAAGGCAGATATGTCAAGTAGTAGTCCCTCGCCCCGACGTTCCCTTTTTTGTAAATCAGGTTCGCCCAAAAAGAAAAATAAATAATCTAATTTATTACGGCACACATGTCCGCGTGGTATTACTGGTTATTTTGCTCAGGTTATATGGTAAAATCACTGCAAAAACAGACATTTAATAGTTTAAGTTTGATTTTGACTTACTGTATGTATAAAAAAAAAAAAATAATATTCAATTCTATTAGATACTAAAAAAATTTAATGTTACAGACAATAAAATAGTTGTTCGATAAGGTTCTCTTCGCAAAGGGTTAGAAGAAAACATACAATAAGGAAATATACAAATGTTACCTGAAAAAAATGAGACCTGTTTTAAAATAATAAATAGATTTATTATTATATTATGGATGAAAAACATGAGTTTCTTCTTATGCTAAGTCGTGAAGAATAGAGATATATTATCGTAGAGAAGATTTTTAGTGAAATACTTTTTAAACTACATTTATCTACAGTGCATTCGTATTAATTCATAAAAATGTATATATATGGAAGTGAAAAAAATGGACTATTAGTATTACACATTATGATGCGGTTTGTGGGTGGAATACAGCTTTTGATGTGGAACACAGAATAAAAACATTCAGGCTTATAAAAAATAATAAAAGTTTAGTTTGATGTCCGTCTACCTATGATGAGGTAGTACAGAAAATTTATAAACATGTTGAGAATATGGTGGACATGTGCAACATGCTACACCCTTAAATAAAAGATGGGACAAAGTTTTTACAAAACGTAAATATCCTCCTTCTATGCTTCCATTCAAACATAACACGTATCGGGCAATACCTTTTTTATTTAATAGCAAAAAGAAAAAATAAAATAAACTCGTTTTTGTTATTCTGCCCACACTTCTTCGGATGAGACAAACAAACCTGAAAAAAAATATAGAAAATTATTAATAGAAAAATATTTAAACAATTATTTTTAGCAAAAACAAAGAGTATTCTGTGTGAGCTAAGTCTTCAGAATTTGTTTTTGGGTTCTAATATGTAGAGACAAAAAAACAATTATGCAATATTCCATCATAAAGATCGTTATATTTTAGAAGACGAATTAATATAAACGGAATTTAATAAAAAGATACTAGGGAGAAACTCTCCTGACCACAATTATATGCCAAGAACCATAATTTTAATGATCAAATCATGAACTCAATGCAAAAGTTGAATGTCGATTTTGTTTGTGTTAGGTGAGGAAGATTTAAGGGGAGATATAGAAGCTTACAGATTTGTAAAAACAAGGATTGGAACGTTGTAAAAGTTCGTAGGCAGCGAAAATGATGTTTCACAGTTTTCTATAGCCATGAGATTGTATTGTGTATTGTCCATCTTTTCTTATGGAAGGCTTATCCAACGTAAAGCGTAAACTCAAGCAGCCGCGATACCAACCCCATACTTTCAAATTAGAATTACAAAAGAGGTTGACTTGAATGGATACATTGAGTTTGATACCTATTGATGCAGGTGTGAAAAAAATGGGTGAAAAAAAAATTGTTCAAAGCTAAAAATAAAGGAAAATACTTCCAAAAAAGAAAAAAAGAAAAAATGATTCATTGACCTTCTAAGTTGTTTTCAATAAAAATTCTGCCCTTATTTATTGAAGATTCATACTTAAAAGATTTTCCTCATTATGAAATCTAAGAATTACAAAAACCCTTTATAACAGAAAGAGTGCTTAATTGAGAAAACTAACATATTTTATTGGTTGGCCTTCAGTTTTCTGGGGAGCTCAAATTACTGGCAATAGATGTTGGGAATTGCTAAACTTTCAATTTAAGATTTGGATATTAATTAAGACATCTCTCAATTAGTGATAATGATATTTTAAAAATGATTCGAGACTGAATTTACCTCTAACGAATGAGTAAAAAATTATACTAGATTTTATTTTTGGCTATTATATTGCTCTTAATTTCATATTCTGATTAAAGATATAACAAGGCCTGATGAAATCTCATCTTTTCCCTTGGGAAGGGATGCTTGTCTATGTATTACATGGTATCGTATACGACAGAAAAGGATTATGATAATTTTCCAAAACAATTCTGTCAATGATTACGATGCATAACTTTATAGGTTGGCAGAGATTAAAAACTGGAAATATTCTCTTTGCCGAATTTAGATAACTAAGATATTACAACACTTTTTCAGTCAACCAAATCGAGAATACCAATTTTCGATATACGCATAACCAAAATGCATTTTTGCAACGATTGTTGCTAGCAGTATTACCGAGTTATTTATTATCTTTAATTTATATTAAATAACTAGTAAAAAAGTATTTCTTTTAAATTTTGTACTAATGATTATTTTTTCAATCAATTTTGTTGTATAAGACAGATTCTTAGAGCTTAACCTGTTCAGGATAATATTAGGAATTAGTTTTATTATTCAAGTACTTTTCATTGTTTAATGTAAAGAACGTTTATCAAACTGTTAAACTTAGGAATGATTTACCTTTATTCTAGCCTATATTTTTCCCCATTTTGCAAGATAAAGAACTTCATTATGGTTTTAACCTTCAACGGTGTGTCTTCCGTTGAGGTAATTTCTAATCATGACAGAGTTATTTGATACGAAATGTTTTTATTTTTTAGTTAAATTCATTGGATTGGAACTGGAGCAGGGAAATTAAGAATATGGGATGCAACCCAATATCTTCTTTCGCAAACCTTACAATTTCATAAACATTCACTTAATTGGTGGATGGAAATCTTAAACCAGGAACGGTTGTAGCTATTATCCTTTATATGTTTGTATATGTATTAATGCTGGAGACAGTGTACGTTATTACAATTTGCGATAACCAGTTAATCAGTAAAAACATCGGCAGTGTTTTTAGGCATATATTGTCTCTTTCTTTTATGTCCTCTTATATCTTCGCGTCTAAACAATGATTGATGGCAAATGGTATTTTGGTGTGTAATCGAAACTTTTATTAGATTTAGTGGTAAGAATTCATGAAAGAAAGTATCGGACAAGAAGTCATATTAAATAGGACTATTGAATTAAAAAATAAAGGATAAAATTTATTAAAGGTGGAAGAAAGTTGAAATCAACGCTATAAAAAGTAAAGATGATTTTAAAAGGAATACATGAAAAGAATTATAGTTTATGACGGGATTATTGTCACTTATAGGATATAATTCTTTCAAGTTAGGTTTACTTTTTAAGATAGCCATCCAGATATACAAATGATTACCCCGGTTCATTACTGCGTTCATTTGAAATTTATATATAGAGAAAATAATATTGGAGCATTTAATATGCTTATTTAATGAAGAATATTCAAGCAAGAAAGTTGTGAAAAAAATAGAGAATCAAACAAACTTAGCTATTCTACAATACTGAAGAAATGAGAGACTCACACAAGTTATCACTACAACTGATGAAAAAATCCTTTTAATTATTAGAAACATCTAACAAAAATATTCTAACTGTTCATTTGATTTACGAAGAGGAAGACTTGGAGACAGCAGGAAGCATATTAACAGTTGGCTACAAGATGAATGATTTCAATGTTGACGATAAAATTATCTATTATATTTCATCACCAGATTCTACTGAGGATTTTATCATGAACAGAGAACTCTCTCAATTATACGGGTTAATTATAAATTCTAGTTTCTAGTTGTTTGGGAGTATAATTCTTGTGAATTGGCACTTTTTCTTTGATAAAACGTTGTTTAAACAAAAAAATTAACTATGCCTTTCAAATTACAGTTGGGATGAAAAAGACGTTTTCTTGAACTATACAGATGAGATATTAATGCTACAAAAAACTGTAACAAAGTATTCTTACATCCGTATCTGAAGAAAAAAGTTAGTAATCATGTGGCAACCATAGCGAAAAAATTATTGAAACTTATCAAATAAAGTCAAACAAGGCGAAAATATTTATTTTGTGTCCAGAGCTATCAACCATGATCCCCAAAATAGAAATTGATGAAGTAATTATTGTTATTTATAGAAATTGAGACTTTGAAAAAATGGTTATTTCAAAATCAAAGAAAGCAAATTTAAAAAAACTAGTCCTAATACACAATTTAAAATTATACAATTATAAAAAGTAAGGTGAATATATTTGGGGAAATCCTAAAAGATCTATCGATAACGCCTGTTACAATGCTGAAAATTCATTGCAATACTATTATAAATCTGTCAGGAAAATCAAACTTTTAAGGACTTTGAATGATTTAATAAGATGCATTGTTCCCAAAGACAATAGTGAAGAAATTATACAGAAAATCAAACATTGATTCAGCGGATTTCGTATATACGATAAAAAAAAAAAATTCAGAGCTGCTGTTTGCAAGGGAATACTGGTTTAACCAAGCAGCTAGGGGTGATATGAGCTTTTATAGATAGTGATGAGATTGAAAAAGAAAAAGTAGAAAAAACAATCTATTATGAAAAAAAATTGCTTGTATTTACATATACAGCATTTAAACAATTCTCAGAAGAAGGCAAGGTTAAAATAACAAAGTTAAGGTACCAGAACAAAACTAAATTATTTTCAGATTTGTTTTAAAAAAATACTCGCAAATACTTGTTCTACTGGTAATTATCAATAGACAAGCGTTGGAAATTTTAGTATCCACTGTAAGAAAAGGGCAAGATACGGCCACTTGGCTTATGTTATTAAAAATAATACCACTTTACGCTTTGGCTTAAAATGAATTTGTCTTCTATAGAAATGTGAAAGGGTCATTCAATATATTTAGCGCATTGAAAACTTGGAATACTTACACCATATTAGAAAACTATCATTTCTTAAAGTTTATATTACTTTTTCTTGGTATATATTTAATTGCAATCAAAAAAGATTTATGAGTATTTTAAAAAATGTTGATTAGAAATTAGGAGCTTAGGAATGCAATTGATTAAAGAATATTATAAGGTTTCTATCGCTAATGTTATGAATTGAAGTAGTTTTTAGGTTGTTTTATAATTAGCCAGCCGTATTAAGTGTAGCAGAATACGGAATGTACAAACAATACGTTATATTTGAGTTTGATAATCGTTAATTTTGATTTAATGATGGTTATTTATATTAAATTTATCGGCGGAAAAGATTATGGGAAATAAACAAAAAAGAAACTTCATGAAGAAACAGTAATTTATAAACTTATATTTCAGTTTATTGTATTTATGTATGTTGGCTTTTCTTTTATAATAAAAGGGATTAATATTAATTTTATTTTCAATAGTCACTCTGTTCATTGTCAATTAATAACTTATCATTCAGAATTTTCGCTCAGGCTTACTGGGATTTAAAGTATACAAAGGCAATATTTTTAAGGAATTATTAATATTTCTACTATTTTTATTCCTGCGATATTTATTTTGATATAGCATTTATGTGTAATTTATATAATAAGAATAGTTAACAATAACAATATCATCTTCTTATTATATCTGAAGTCAGTTTTTTTCTGAAAGAATATTGGGTTGAATTTTAGAATCGGCCTTTTAAAAATAAAATTAGTATTATTTAAAATAGGTATATTTGTATTTGCATAGCCAATATTCAAGAACTTTTGTTGGCCAAAATATGTTCTTGTTGTTAACTTTCGCATGTTCTAGTAGAAGACTTCGCATATCATTTTCAACGTCTTATGCTAAATTTTAATTTGTTAATTTGTTAATTGCTCTGGTTGAGTTTTTTATAATATTATTTTCAAAATAAAATGAAATTGAAGACACTGATCTTAAATTCACTAAAAGAATTTTATTACTACTTGCATTCATTGCGGCTTATAATATTTTTCTTTCTAGTTAATCATGAAAGTGTTCTTAAGCAAATATACTCCAGCCCCTCTTTTGTGATCATTAACATTTATTCTATTTACCATATATCATGGTTAGCTAATGTAATCCATTACAAATTTATATTAAGATCAAGAAAAAATGAAACAAAAATCAATAGAGCATGGTCATAGCATTTTGCTTACAAGTTCCTTAATTACTCATTGATCTGTTGATTTAATAACAGACATAATGACAAGTAAAGTTAGCTAACAAGCATTTCGCTTCTAATTTTGTATCTTGTATTCAACAAATAAATATAAATATTGAAAGCACAAAAAGAGAGACTTCTACTAATCAGCACTTTATGTTTTTTATTTAACAGCAAATAGTTATAACAATATGGGGGCATGCTTTGATTTGAATATATATAATAATGTTCAATTATGTTTAAAATGATTTTAAAAAAATTCTATACTATACGCTAGTAAATAAATAAATAGATGAATGATCAATTACAAGAGATTTTAATATCCAAGTCGTTGTTCCTTGCTATAAAGAAAAAGATGTTTTAATTTTATTTTCAATGAGTAGAAATGTGATAAAGAAGATAAAAGATTGCAAAATTGAATACGTTTTTATAAATGATGGTTTCAAAAGATGGACGTTAGAAAATTCTTCGTAATTCTATCTTTTAAAAAAATAAAATGAGGTACCTTTCGTGTTCTAGAAAACTTTGGGAAAGAAGCCGCTATATTTGCTGATTAGAGCATGCAAGTGAGATTACATGTCATAATGGATGCTGATTTACGAAGATCCTTCCTATCTTTTACCTGTTATGTTCAAGGCCAATTCAAAAAAGATGATTATGATTGCATTTGGAAACAAGAAGAAACTTATAGAGTAGGGAGACCAACCCCCATAACGTTCTTTCTTTTGCCAAGCAATTTTATCGTATTATCAATAAAATTTTCTATACTGAAATTGTAATGCGCTAGAGACTATCCTTTATACAAAACAATATGTCGATGCGGTTTGAGGGTAAGAAGAAGTATAATCTGTTTTCAAAAGGATTTTTAGTGGGTAGGTTCAAACTAATATATTGAATATGAATAATAAGAATAGAGCTGCAGAAGAAGACATCATGTCATTTTTGAATTTATTGAAAATATGCTTTAGTGGTTGTATTTCCTTTTTCTGATGCTCCATTTATCATTTGCTTCTTTTAGTAGGATGACTTTCTTTTTATAGTAGCGATAATGACAGCACAGCTATTTCTGTTAAGAACGTTATATTTGATAATCTAAGTCTTGGGTGGGACCTTCATTAGTAGTCTTGTTATGGATAGGTGGATTTACAATGATTTGTTTAGTATATAGGAAAGTATTTAGGGAAAACATTTTTAGAATCAAAAAAAATAGAACCAATATATATTTTAAAAGAAACAGAAAAAGATATAAAAAAGTTAAACTAGCAACAAAATAATAAAAAGAATATAGAACTTATAGAAAATATGAAAATATAAAAGAAAGTAAGGGAGTTATGAAAAGAAAAGTATGGTTTGTATTTTGGTTACTAGACCTGAAGCTTATAAAAATTGCCCGCTAGGTAAAAGAATAAAAAGTAGAAAAAGAATTAGTGACAGTCTGTGTGACAGGTCAACATTAAAGAAAATGTTTAAATCCAAATATTAAAGCATTCGATGTTTAATAACCAATTGATTTAGAGATAATAAAGATGAATCAAACTTTTATTTATTGAAACTACTTAATATATTAAAGATAAAAGACAAATATTTAATGAAAGTGGAAAACCCGATATCGTCCTAGTCACATGGAAGATACATCGGAAAAACCAAAACATTTCGTTACTTTCATTAGCTGTTTCTATCTTCCCAACAATTCCGAATTGACATTTCGAAGCTGGCTTACAACCTATGATATAAAATCAACCCCGTATCCTGAAAAAATTAAATTCGACAAGCTGTTGTTTTGTAGCAAAATTCACCATTTTTGCCCAAACAGAAAATGCAAAAAAAAAAAAAAGCATTACTAAGAGAAGGTAAAGCAGCAAGAAACAGACTTATATTTGTAACATGGAAATTACAGGCCATTGATGTCATCTAATACAAAAACTAATTCAGGAAAAAACTTACACTCATCCGGAATTTAGATGTGGCTTTCAGATAAGTAGGGCTAAAATTCTTTAAACACACCCATAAAAGAGTAAAAATTCAAGGGAACCTAGCATTAATTATGTTTTCGAGCCTATCGGAAGAAATCGTGAGGAGAAAACCGGATATTAAAGTGATTTTATCCCGATTCATATGAAATCCAATAGTACCCGAAAAAAAGGCCTTGCTGCACAAGAAAATAGGGATTCTGATAGAAGTCAAGGAATTATAGAATCCGTTAGGATTGGAATTTAGGATTTCCATTAAACTTTTTGGGCCCAAACTCATAATTTTAATCTTTTAACAAGGATAGTGGAAGGCATAACAAAGGAGGAAAGCTTCCGGAGTCTGAATTCCCGTGGCTGGTTATGAGGAAATACTTATCAGAAAAGGAACCTGAAGAAATAGGCCCGCTTTAAAACATTGAAGGTTAAGGTGGTTGACGAATGTCCAAGGGAAAATTCTATTAATTTTACTAATTCCAAAAAAACCTTTTAGAAGATAAAGAGCTTTACAAAGAAATGGAGTCCATGCATCTAAATCCATTATGTATGTTGCTAGAACGAGAATCGCGGATCCTCTCTT
>Ga0163217_1052852_pt1 | contig 16640 bp, 3 predicted proteins | sample SynspAceP_FD_185933 | JGI IMG/M metagenome (GOLD analysis project Ga0163217, IMG submission 185933) | Saline lake microbial communities from Ace Lake in Antarctica - Synechococcus sp. Ace-P (PacBio error correction) | ecosystem: Environmental > Aquatic > Non-marine Saline and Alkaline > Saline ... | reverse complement strand
TATAGTTTTTCATACTCTACCTTTTTCTGACAACTTCCTTATTTTTTTGAATTGCACTCATGGATAATCTTACAATCTTAGACAACTAATAGTGCCTTTTTTATTATTGGTTTTTGGTTATTAGTATTAGAATAAAGGAAGAAGAAAGACTAACTTTAATAGTTCATTTTCTATATAAGACATCTATTTGGGGGATGTTTCTTGGACTTATTTTTTTAGGTTTAGTAATTTATGGGCGGTTTTTGGATCTTTACCAATTACTTTAATCTTAAAGGGATTCCTGTTGACAATCGAGGGTTGTCATATTATGTTTATGAGCCAGCATTATTCCCTATACTGAAAGGATTGTGTCACAGCGTATTGGACCCAATAAGTCTGTGGCACATGTGGCGCTCCTCTAATTTTATCTATTATTCTGTCTTTACTGAAGGTAAAAAAAAGGAAAAATCTTTTCTTTTCTTTCCTAGGCATGATATTAACTTCTCAAAGGGGCGCCATATTGCAAGTTATATTGGCCTCCTGGTTTTTTTTCTAATAAGTTTATCCCCAACTACCACGGTTTTATTCCTTCATTTTGTTGGCACTGGCTATTGCTCACATTAAATATAGAGGGGAATCTTATACAACCTATTATGGTCTCAAAAAATAGCGATTGTTACTACCTAAACCTATTTGGGCACGGAATCTGGGAATTGGTACGGAAATTTATGTCCATAAATCTGCGATATATTGTTGCAGAAGTAGTATTATCCATCTCTTGTGCTCATAAGTTGAATAGCGATAACTTTATTGTACTCTGGGTTCAGTAAATTGGCACCGAATATGGACTAATAGGTGCCTTTTGGTTTAGTTATCGTTTATACCAAAAATAAAAGAAAGTAGATAATATTTATCATGGAGAACGCAAGCCCACTGTTGGAGCAATATTAATTTACCTGACTTCGAATATAATAATATTGCAGAGCTGGTATTTGCGGAAAACACTTTATAACTTTTTACAAGGTTTTAATAAGTGTTGCCTCGGAAATTTATTATCTGGGAATATTAATTAATAACCGAATCTAAATGATTACGGCACTTTTGTGTGTGATAGTTAAAATACCTTTTGATATTTCACAGTTTTATGTCTGTCTCTCACAAGTTAGAAACAAAAACCTACGAAATAATACAAACGATGAAGCTGTTCCAATGATATTTAAAGAGTATTTTTGTAATATTTGTTTTTCCCACTGGAACAAGCCTTATACCTCTCAGATTTGCATCTTTTCGAACAAGATTTGATTCACATACCAATAACACAACAGTTACAACTTGTTTAATTGTTTTAGGGGCAATCGGTTTCCACTACTGCACCTCAAGGCACAAAAGGTCTCTCCAGGATTAAATCGAGTTGGCCGAATCATCGGATGCAATGTCATACTACCAAAAAAAGAAACAGGAGCTTTAGCTCCAAGATATCAGTGTAATAAAGGTGACCAATTTCTGATGCGAAATAAAGAAAGGGAGTGCTCGTGTATAAAAGTTGAGAAAACAACGGATCTCAACAATACTGAGCAGCTATGATTACCAAGGAAAAGGCGGACCCATATGCTTAGGTAAATAGGATTTTTGCAAGTAAAAAAGACATCCCTCCTCAAAGACGAATAAAGAGCAAACGAGGATATGGGAACGGAAAAGAGTATGGATATTACTTCGGCATCTCATTTACCGCATAGGGCTCTCGAGCTTGGATACAAAGCAAGTACACTACAACATAAGGGCATCCCCACAGAGTTAAAATAATCGTCTAATTACAGAGAGATAACTTTTGAATATCTACTCAAGTCCGTGCGTGCGCGAGTAGATTACATAGTATTAATCACACCGCTTAAAATGAACTGTTTCATGACCATGTTTGTTTTGTATACATGGTTTTAGAGGTGTAATTCCTGTGGTTAGTATTATTCCTCACGTCATAGAAAGCATCCATGAGAGAGCGGCCTGGAGTCATCTGGGAGTAGACATCGGTACTTACACTGGAATAAGATCCCAAGAAGAAAACTTTAATTCTCGCTGGTTTACATTTACAGTGGTAAGTTAATCGTAAACCATTGTTCTGGAAACTTTAGCTGATTTTATGGATGACATTGAGATGTGCCCTACGAACTTCAAGTTCGCAGGCCTTCGTGTATACTTATCGACCTTTTTCCATTGTAATCCCAGTGGTGGCTTAGCATTACTCATAAGGGATTCAAATCCTTCAATTTAGGCAAACCTTTAAGATCTTCTACATTCCTTTCAAATTATTCGTACTTCAGCACGCGTGACCGTATCCAAAACACTGGATTTAGTGAATTCACTCTCTACTTTCATTCTTACACTATCCTTCATTTTTAAGTCACTTAATACGTCGTGCAATCTCCAAACCATGGTTCTGGTTCATCTCTCTCTCATTCTATTGATTATTGCGAAGGTGTCTTTTTCCAAGTAAATTTTCGGTTATTTTGGTGACCTGATCGACACATCGTTTTGTCTCATTTTGCTGCGCATACTAGACAGAGATAATATCGAGACAGCAAAGGGACGCGTTACAAGCTGGCAGTTCTTTTTACAAGAGAGTATATATTACGTATCCTCATACTATGGTTTTCCCAATCGGGAATGATTCTCGAGGCTCCATTACGTAAAGTGAATCTCTACTACTTTATCACTCCTTTCACTCTAACGTTTGTTCTCGCTCTAGGAAAAGGAATATTTTAGATGAGTTTCTCTAGGAGGGTCTCTAATTTCTCATAGAATATTTGTGCAGTTGTTGTATAAATTCAGAAGAAGTATTCCACAAGAATGGGATTGTCTTGATCGCTAAAATGGACTCAATGACGTGCTCTATGTGTATAACTTAGAGAAAATATATAACGATATAATTAGTTGTCTTCGTAATTCAATTAACAATGATAGATAAATAATATTTGCGCACGCTCCGCCCGGTTGAGAGCGGTAACGGTGTCACTCTCGCACTCAGTTATAGCCTCGTGCTGTATGTTAAATTATATATTAATTTTACGTCTCTCATAAGTGATATGTACTCAGCACATATACTCGAAGACACCCGAATAATTTTCTGAAATACTTTCAAGCATGACTAAGAGACAATACTGAAATGTGTCGCTCACAACAGTGAATATTGCGCCGGTCGGCTAATAATAAAAAAAGAATTTAGAAAACGGCGGCCGAAACCATGGAGATATCGGAGAGATTTACGCTATAACTGCAGCACTAGAGTGTACTTAAAGTTCCTGAAAGTGCAGTGAGAATGAAGTGAATATGAAGCTGTGCCAGTGTGTTGTGGATTACTTTCACCTGTCTGATAACGATATATAATAGAATCGAATTGAGGTTAATCCTCTTAAGGTTGACACCAAAAATGACAAGGATTCATTTTGAAATCACCATTATTAGTTAATTCTGCCACGTTGGGTGGCATTACAGATCGGAGAAGAAGGATGGATAGATACCATCGATGCTTTGACTTTGAGTTTCGTTTGGGAGCAAATCACTGTTAAATGATCCGCATGCGAGAACTAACAATTGCCTTCTGGTTTAAGGTGGTAGGACCGTATCTTACACAGATGTGACCCGAAGGCTGTCTCAATGGTGAGCTGTCTAAGTGAGGCAATGTAATATAAGAATCAAATATAAGAGGCGTTGACACCTAAGAACATGATATAATATCATGTCAAGCAGCTCTCAGTTTAAGTGCTCTCCAACATGTATAAGCAGTTATCAGGGCAGGATATATTTATCGTAATCCTTGTAAAATAAGCATTTACTTTAACCTGTGAGGCCTGTATTCTGTAGTTTTGATGTCCAAGCTCAGTGAGCCTAGTGCCGGTATGCGGCGCTCGAAAGAATATCTTACTAATATTTCCGTTCTCCATATCGTTTGCTTTTATCGTGTTTGAGGATGTGGGACTAGTGTTTCTTTACTTGCAAAAGAAACTATTTTTCTAATAGGAGGATCGACCTCTTTTTCCTATTAGTATAATCTATAAGCAACCAGGCCATTTTTGTATAGACCGATATGGTATTCTTTTAGGGCTCCACTTTTATAAATTCTCGACGACTCACTTATCGCCCAATTTCGGCTCATGAAAACCTAGGTTCGCTTATAAGGTCGTAAATTTGCTGGTAGCCTTGAGAACACGCTCCTGTTTCTGTTTTTTTTTAGCGGAATAGGTTGATAGGGAGCCTTGTCCTAATTTAGCTCTCGAACTGTCGGCCACTCTGAAACCTCGTCTTTTAATCTGTGAGATGAAGAGGTTTTTTAGATGCCTTGGAGGATGGGGAGTAGTTCTGTGCACGAGTGCTCGCCTCTACACGATATGTTCAAAAGTCTTGATACTGTTGATGTTTCTTGGTATTGATGTGAATTCAATCTGGCTGTTGGTTAACGAGATAGCAATCACTCTCTTCGGTATATTGTCGAGGCAAAAACAAATATTTTCAAAAATACTATATTTAAATTTGGAGCTCTCAGTTTCGTGGTGATTCCGAAGTGTATTATGTATCAACTTTTAAGAGGACAGAAATAAAAACTGAAAAATCAAATGGGGATCTTACACTACGCATAAAGAGTGACCCTTTAATCATTTAGACATTTCGTGGTTTTTAATTATAATATTTCTCTCGCACATTAATAATTTCCGTGGCTGTCACTAAATTCACATGTGTAAAAAGTTCTAATAGAAGTGTTTTTCCTCGAAATAGCTGCTATTATTAAATTGAGAGTCAAATAAATTGCCTTCCCACGATGGATTGGTTCTAGAAAATATTATACTTTTTTATTTTTGGTATATAATACACGTGAAAAATATCAAAAAAAGAAATGAGCAGAGACCCCTACTCTGAGTCACTAAGTACTGCCTCAAATTACTAGTCCCTCTGATGAAAATTTAGATCAGATCGCTTATTCAACTATTATATAGTAATGGAGTAAGTGTTCTTGGCAAATACATGTTTATGTGTTTAATTTTCCAGTTCCAGAGACCGTGCACTAAATATGTGCTATACTAGGCCGTTGTTAATAACAAATAGACATTTTATTTGAAAGACACTAAATAGTGAATTAGTATTAATAATTCCGCCACCGCCCTCCTAATATATTATAAATAGTGAGCGCTCGCCCATATATGGACCACCCAGATGTATATACAAATAATGAAGATTCTTAACATCCTTCTGTTTTGCGAGGGGTAGCTTCCGCTAAATAAATAATACGTCGTGTGGTAATTATGTAGAGAGTAAAAGGTTATCAACTTCAAAGTTGGCAAGTCACATGTACTTGCAAGGATATTGGTCACCTTTCCACTTGAGGTAATAGTGTAAATATCTTCCTAATGAGAAAGAGAAAAAGAAAAAAGGAAATATTTATTTGTCTATTTTCATTACCTTCACTTTAGAGTTTAAAGGAAACAGATAATATTAGGTACCTATATATGAACACTCTAGTGAAAGGAGCGGCTCCGCAACATGTATGCACATATATAAGATAGGCGTATATCTGGGTCCAATATCCAGTTTGGGATATTAAGGTAATTAAAAGATGTCTCGCCTAAACACAACTCTCGTACAATCTCAGATTTAATCAGAGCAAATTTAAGTGCTTGTGCTAAAAAAAAATACACTTTAGTTATATAGGAATCTACACTCTATTATTCTCTCGAGTTGACTGTGGGTTTCCTCTGCTATACTTTAGTATTCCCTTAAGATTAAGTAATGTGGTTAGACGCTCCAAAACCGACTCACATTAAATATTACTTTTAAACGGCTAAAAAATATAAAAGTACCCAAGAAAAACCACCAACCCCGAGTCATTGATGTTATATATAGTAAAATGAAACTATTATGAAGTTAGTCCTTCTTCTTCCCTTTATTCTTATTTATATTCTTAATTATATAACCCTCCAAAACCTAATAATTAAACATACGGCACTATTTTTGTCTTAAAGGGATTCGATTGTATTTTATTCCTATTAGAGTAGTGCAATATCCAAATAACTCAAAAGGATATGTATATTGTCGCAGAATAGAATATTCAAAGGTAGGGGCAAGAGAAAGAGTAGTGAAAACTTAATTAAATGTTTAAAAGATAACAATAAAAATTATAATTAACCCCTTGAGACTCTTCTCAGATTAATATATACTAAACGGAGTAGTTGAGATAAAGCAATATAATTATCTCTTAACGTCCTCTTAAGTTTTGCATGTTAGATACAACGCCCATCCTACAACTTTGCACGAAGTCTTAAAAATTATACAAGCTAGTAAACTATGAGAGCACAAAGAAAAAAAGCTACCCGACGGCAAACACCTCATCTATCATTTAAGAGTTTTATTTTCGTATTCTTAATTTTCATACTTTAATTAGGGTAGTTCTCTTGATATCCCTTAAATCGTGCATTTTTAAAAAGTATTTTTAGAGATTCTATACTATGGATTTTTTAAATGCATCGGAAGTTAAATATATAATATGTCCTCTGAACAAATATTTTTTCCTAACGCCATTAAGGACCTTTTAAATTGATTTAAAACAAAGCCCTGCCCTATCTGTTCATTAAATTGATTGTCGAATGGCACATTAAATAAAAACTATTTCCCGAATTCGTTGTCGTTCCTACATTGTTGCATTTGCGGTAAAAAACTTTAATTAAATGCATCTATCGATTCAACGTCGGAAATTTAATACCAATTTCGATACAATTATAATGAAGCAATGGTTCTTCTGAGATTTATTCAATTATTATTAACATTGTTTGTGGTATATTTATCTCAAAGATTTCCAGGACAGATTGAAATCCGTAATTCATTATTGGAAGCTCCCCTCTTATGCATCAGTTAACGCTATACTATTTTACTTGTCATAAAATATAAATATAAATCGGGGTATTATACTGTCACAAATACTGCCATGATATGAATATTTATATTTATAAAGACGCTCATCAAAATTCATAAAATAATGAACTTGCATTATATTCACGTTAAGTGTAATATATCCGTTGCGACCCCAGAAAAATTTGTTCGTTATAATAGTTATCCATTAATGGATGTATAGTGTATTAAGAACTAATTCTTTAATATCGAGTATTTGCTAATACATTGGTGCTTTATTCAATATATTTGATGTGCCGTTTTATTGACTTAATTAAATCTATCCTTTATAATCTATTAATACAAAAGTTGAGGGTTTTGATATATAATTTTTTAGTGACATATTCGCTCTCTTTTAGAATCTGGTGCGTTATTTTAACGCAAAAGTTTATGTTTATGTAGTTAAGCCTATTACTTGGTATATTTCTAATATGGCGGTTTGTGTCCCTTGTTCCATTTTTCTATATATTTTCGCGTCATTGGGTTATGGTCAAGATGTAGCGGGCAGCTCAATGTTTCAGCGATTGAGTCGCTGTAGGCACAAAGTATGAGTCGTGCTGATATAGACTTTTTTTCTTTTCTGGCGCTCATTGAGCCTTATCAAGTTTTATCTCTTTTCACGATTGGAATTCTAATTTCGGCAAACATCTGGGAACAACTTTTGATATGCCATCCCTTAGGGGCAAAGGGCCCATATCGCCTTGGCTTGTAAATCTTTGTCCAAACTCGTGATTTCAAGGAGTATAATTATTAATAGTTATAGGTGATATTATAAGGAATATTATCTAAGGACTTTAACCTAATTTAATTCTATTGATGTTTTGTTCTAAATCACATTTATTTTATACTTCGATATCTAATCCAATTATATTTTATATTACTCTGGATTTACGGCTACCAGATGGCGGCTTATACCCGCTTACCCTACTTATGCTACAGTACACATTTTGACATAGTAATTTTCCTATGGGATTTTTACACGCAAATATAAAGCTGGAACCATATGCACACAGCGAAGTCAGATAAGAGTTTTATTACTCAAGTTATGAAAATTTTTTTTGAATGATCGCAGCAGAAATCTGGTGAGCCCATTTATTCCACAAAGTAAAAGAAATATGACTATATATCCTGCCAACTTATGGGTATAAAACATTAAAGGGTTTTTCTAGACTGAATACATTTTTTAAAATTGAATGGGTGTTTAATGTGTATATATAAATACTTTCCAATATTATTGCTTATTTTGTTTATTTTATTTTTCTTACCCCATTCTAGGAATATATTTTTGTACTTATCACTATAATCCATAAATAATAAATAATTTAAGCCTTAATAAGGAAAAGTGTAACAACGATGTAATAAGACCTTTCCTCTCAAACGCACGCGCGCCATGATTCCCAGATAGTGGTCTTTTCGTTTTTTAGGAGCAGTGTTATTAATAGGGTATAAATTGTAGAAATATAAAGGGCGAAAAAAAAAAAATATACAAAAAAAAAACAATAGTTAGTTTGATAAATTATTTTAGTTAAGTTGTTTTCTTATTTCCATTTTAAAAATTTAAGGCTTACACACCCTTTTCCTTTGAAGGAATAAATTAGCGTGTATATTCCAAATATTACTGTGGCGGCAATTGTTAAGAATTACTGTAATAAAAAAAAATGTGCTAATAGAAGGGCTATCTAACGCCCGCCCATCTCGGTCAGGCGCCCGTAAATATAGGAATTAAAGCATTAAATCACACAAGAACTCCCAAATCAACACAATAATTCACCATCCATCCTATAACACATAATTCACAGCCCAGAATTGCCCTCTAAGGACCTGTTTGTTTAAGACCAATCGTAGCTTTAACAATACCATAGGACGCACCTCATATTCGCATTACCTACATTAATGCCCACATATCCAGCAAATATCCAGACAAGTTCACTAAAAACTTGTTTACGGAAGACACCACACCACAACCCCAGCAATAAACAAGTGATTATAATTCCAAAAGCAACAGCTTTATTTTTATAAATTGAATATCGCACGAAACTTAATATTCTGTTTTATAATGATAAATGTATAATGAGATAAAAAAACAAAAATTAAACAGTACAAATACCAATTATAAAAAGCTATAATTAAATTTAATCTTAATGTACACTGTACATTTAGTCTTTAAAAACATTCTCCTATAAATAAAGTTTTTTTATTATTGTTAAGTTTTTCACTTCAACAACTGGCAGATAAAAACCGACCATTTATTATAAATTAAATCGGGTACCACAAGTTATTTGAGATAGTTACCAAGTCCAATAATGATACCGGTTTATTCACCGACTGATAAATACCATAAAATCCGTCTGAAGAAACCATTTGGGCTTCATTTATAATTGTATCTGATATTGAAGATATCAATTTCCGGACCCAAATATATTAATTGAACAGCATAGGCAAGGGCTTGTTATTAAATCCTTTTTAAAAAGGTCCTTAAAAAGGTGGAAATGTCGAAGGTTTATTCTCACGTTATAAATTCATTAGTGACAATATAAAACTAAGACTCAATAAGTTTTGATACGAAAAACTTATTAGGTGGAGCCTTCTATGTTTCTTGGTTATAAAGCCACTTTGTTTAGCCACTAGCAAAGAGATGGTTAAAAAAGGTATATCTACCAATACAATTTTTAAATTCTTCTGATATCTTTGTTCTTTGCCATTTGAAATACACTTAAAAATTGTATTAGTAACAGAAATTGCCTTATCGGATAAGAATAAGAATAACCATTAATTACTTAGCTCGGTGTTGTTTTTTCATACTCTTATGGCAACAAAAAAAAGCAAGAACCGTCAACGAAATAATAGAATTTATTTAAGTAGTTTTGGAGGACAATTTGTGGTAATGTTGTCAAGGGTTTAGGGAAACATCTTTTATTACCTTCTAATCATTATATCCATAATCTACGATTAGGGCAAAATACAGTTCCTAAAGCTTAATTGGACATTACGTAAAATTCCCAAAATCACCTAAGTAAATACCCTGGCCAATATGTGAAACACCCCATTCCACCGACTTTTTAGCGCGCACGCACTGAGAAAAAGAAGAATTTTAATTTTTCTTTTATCACTTATTAGCGGCTAATTCATTAATTTATTTTTAAAAGCAGTGAAATTTTCAATTTAAATCATCCTCGCAGTTCAATTGTATCCAAAGAATGGTATATCATAACCCAGGGTCTCTTCATTTCTTTTGATTTTTCGGAATATATCTATAAGTAAACATGATTTTTACTGGATTGGAATTAAGCAAATCTGCTGATAATCAAAAGAGGGTAATACCAGTGACTTTGTACTGAGATATATTCGGAAAGCAAAATTTGTCTTGAAGGAATAAAAAATAAAAAGGGGACTTAACTCCAAGTCACATCCTGAATGGCCGTGTGGAAGGAACTCCATTATGCTACTTTCCCAGTATTCTCACTGGGCGTGACTAATTAAAAGAATCCCGTTCCCTTACCTAGCTAGATGCCTACTGGCATCTCAGCGTATGACATTTGCTTCATATATTCCTTGTATGGTCTTTGGTAGGGCCCTCGCAAATATTATTAAAATGTTGACTCTAAATTCATAGAAAATGAGATATTTGTAATTTAAATCTTTCTGCTGAAAATGGACCAATGATGTGATTAGAATATAGCCTCAGGTCAGATTAACATAGAATAAAGGTTTGTAAAAGATCGACCTAAGTCTATTATTTCCTTAGTAAATATCACTCTCGCTCTCTGTATACCTCACGTGTGTATATCAAAAATTGTAACTAGGAAGCAAATTATAGCTCTTCGCAGCTAAAGAGGATCGGCGAAAAATTCAATTTATACTCAGTTGAGCACTGAAATATATCCCTCACCGACACATGTGCAAAAGCATTCGAACGGAATTAAATGTGTGCCCGCGCGTATTTATAAGTGTGAGAAAAAATAAAGTGTCTCTAAATCACGAAAGTAACTACTTTTAGCACCTCACAAGCTCGCGGATCACATAGAAACACTCGAGTATTAGACGCCTCGTCCGTATTCTCGTCGTGTTCATTCTTCTTACCCCGAACTCATAGAGGAGGATGATAATGTGACCATCAGTGTAGAAAACACCCTCTCATGTGTGTTAAGTGAGAATATGTATTGTCTCGATTGAGTAATATATAACAATTCCATAATTTAGCATAACATATATCGTGATATTAACTGAATCCTCTAAAGAACAAGTAGTCATTACCACACAGATCTCATACACGTATACAAACTCGTCACTTATTATGATATAATATAAGGAATACGTGTTGTAATATAACGGATATATCATAATAGGGAAATAGTCGATATCCTCATATAATATTCTCTAAATCTGCAATTATTTCAAAGAAGTCTATTTACCATTTTAGTGGACTTCTAATAGGTAATACGACACTCTCTCATGTGGTTTGACCAACTTCAGAATTAAATCCAATTGAAAAAATTTTGATGAACGGAATATTGTACCTCACAGAAAGTACTTACTCATATAATATATATTTTACTTATGAGACATGTATATATATGAGATGAAGTTTGTCCTCGTATTCAATTTATGACTCTTTACTGTGGCAGAAAAATTTGTATCTCTTCACATATTATAGACTTGAAATAAGTGTGAAGACTTTATGGTCATATATTGCGATTTTATTTACAACAATGTAGTTAATTAGTGATAGTTGAAAAAGAGTTTTCGAAATCGTAAATAGGCAATAGGAATATTTATTAATGTGGTTAGTACTCCATTTACCCAATACACTCCCTCACCACAATAGTGTATCCAGTGAAACTAGACAAGTGTACAGAACCTCTCGCGCGCAAAATTAGTTTATTAACATTAAATTTACCTGTATAGTTGTCACGAGATATCGACTCACACTATTTCCTATATAAATTTGCATTTCTCTCCATGTCGAAAAACAATATAGTAAATGTTATAGACTCCGATATTAATCTCTCTTTCACAAATATGTCGCGCACTATTTATCATGGGTATATCAGAGGATACACTACTATTACATTGAAAACATCCTCAATCAATTAATTCAACTATTGGGTGATGTGGCTTTTTGTGCGCCAATAGTTCTTTGCTCGCTCATCTTTTAAAGATATCTGCATAAGATATCTTTAGGAATAGGATTGATATCACACTACCTATATATGGACTGGATTATTATATGGATCGTGCTCTACTTCCTAGTATATCCTGTACATGGCTATGTTTGTTTTATGTGTTATAGTGGTGGCTTTAAGAGATCACAAACGCGTGAGGATAAATATGTAATCTCTACCAATACTCGATGTGTATATGGCCACTTCATCACGTGTGTTATACTGGGCATGCCTCCATAGAGCTCCCTTATTATGTACTGTTCTAACTCTATCGCTTATTTTTGGTTAGTCACATTGCGATTCTCATGGTTAATATGCATGGTACAAGCTTATCCTCTTACATTCTTTAGATCATAATTATGTGTAAAACTCCTAATTTTAATTCAATATGGTGTTTTATATTAGATGTACATAACTACTGTGTAAGAAAAAGGGAGAAGGATTAAGTGTTACTCTGCATCAATCTGAGTTAACTTATAATATTTTCAAATAATATCCAGAATCATGTCTCCCTAGTCTTGTAGAAGAGAAGTGCCTTGGGACTTATTTTGTGGTTTATTTATATTTTCATGCGCCGGCCCTCTTGGAAACGGGTAATAAAACCCACTCCCTCTCTTTTATCTCTATTATTTAATACTTAATAAGGAGTATTCTCTCTTGCTCTAGAAACAATTCTCGGCCCACGGGGCTCCCTCTCCATATATGTTTGGAGCTCGCAAATAGCTCAGCATTTTACTCCGGTGTTATATCACTAGAGCATTCCGCATTGCGCTGATTCCAACTGACAGGTTTGTGGAGCTCACCTTAAGAGTTATATAGAGAGGTTCAACTATTTTTGTTGGATCCAGTTTGCACTCCTTCTAAATCTTAATTACTTGGCGCTATATTGTCGATTTATTACATATAAGATTTATATTATTCTTGAATTGACGTGTGTTCTAAATATAAAGATACTAGTCTCTATTATCTGTGTGTTTACATTTTACTATAGTCGATTGATATTAGAGAGAGCTTTCTCACAAGGTTTTGCGCCACTAATTGTCAACGATCATATAATATTGCCTTGTATATTCTTTGCTCAGAATTCACAAGATTCTAATATATAATTCGCCTCTATCCAATCAATCATTTTTACTAAGTTAAATAATCTGTGTGTTCTTGCTTATCCTCTAATATACATCTCTTCTTGTATGGTTATATGCCTCTTTACCCACTCGGCATTGCTTCAACATTAAATAACTATTTAGAGGGAACTTTTATACACCTATATTATCCAGTCAGTTACTCAGAAATAAAATATAATTATGTGATTGGTGATTACTCCTAATACCTTATTGTAAGCACTCAGCGTCTCGAAGTAGCGACATTCCGCTCAGATACCAGGGCTAGGATTCTCACTGTCTCAAACTGTCTTGCAGAAGACCATTAAAATATTTAGATGAAGAATTTGGTTTATCTTAATTTTTACTTATACGCAAGAGATATATATATAGCTTAGAATCACATAAAAGCGATACTTTATGATATGTAGGTGTATCTCTATTGAGTAATTGGCCATAGATTACATTAGGTATTAGTACCTCTTTAAAAGCTTTTGACGGTGGCTCTTTAGTAACCTTATTTCTCCGTTGTGATGTAGCATCTCTTTTTACAGCTCTCTTATAATATAATAAATTCAAGTGACTTCATTTCTCAATATTTCATAATGTATACCACTATATCAAGATTCGTGCTTAGAGTGGAATTTCCGTTAGAATTGTACATTATTTATTGATTCTATATTCTATTACCATTCATAATATAGTATGCTATTAGCTATTTCTATAATACAAAACTACATATCCTCCGAGAGACTTAAATATAAATGTGTTATATCAGTCCAAGCGTCGATTTTTTATCTCCTAGAGGTTGAAAAGGGTATTACCAAATTACCTAAGAAATAAATCCATGTGAATTGGTTGTTCTCTAATGTTCGAGTGATATATTATGTCAATCATTTTTCTAGTATGTTTAGTAGTTTAATAAATTCTCGCTATGTGTGAATACTAATACAGTAATTCTTTTAATGTGGATTTGTATTCTTGTTCTTACCATGAAAGGGGCCTATGATATATAAACAAACTCTCTGGATAATGAAATATGAACTGACACCAGACTCGCAACTATTCTAATATTGCTAGTAATGAAGATCTTTATGTTATATATATGTTCGTTGTCCACCCAAAATTAACTTCTACCATAGTTTTATTACCGATTTGACACGTGTCCATTATCCACAGATTTCAATTAAGAGTCCTTATCATATGACCTTACTCCACAAAGGATCTCAAAAGATTTTTTATATATAATACTTGTTCTCTTTTATCATTTTAGAGGTATTTGGTACTATAATACAGTTTTATTTCTCAAAATCATATATTCTCATATCTCCAGAGGCACAGATAAAAGTCTTCCATCATGCCCAGCGTGATAACAATCTTATGTCGGTTTAGGGCACTCGATGTTTTGTTTTGGATACTCTGGTGTGTCAAGATTTACCATCCCTACTAAGAGAAGGGACTTTTTGCTGGGGTTGGATATTCATCGGAAGAAATAGGTTTTAATCTTGATATTCATATCCCCTAATTTCGAAAATAGCCTTGGAAACCATTTTACCAATTTATTTCCCCTTCCTTGCTATAATGGTAAAAGCCGAATCACTGTTTTTGTACAGACAATTTTCATTATTGCCCTCTGCTAAAAATCACTAGCATTGGTGGGTGATCCCATTCGGTCATCACCACACTTAGCTCTTCCCTTTCGGCACCCAAAGGCAACATTGTCTTTTTACAAAATTGTGATCCGTATTCAGGAATATACCAAAGATGTTACGAATGATAAAATACTGTTCTAAAATCTTCTAAACGTATTTGTTCCCCTTTTAATTTGGATTGGCTCCATACACGATTAATAGGGTTTGGAACATCTTCTCCAAATAGGGTATTTGTCTTTGGAACCATCAACAAATACAAAATCCGTGAAATATGGTATTTTAAAATAGAATTTTGGGCCTTGCAGGCCTCCGGCAAATACTTTGTACCGCTTCTGCATTCACCAAAAAAGCCGCTTTCCTATCGTTTCTGCCTTGTCCACTGCGGTATATGCGGCACAATTGATACAATAGTCAAACTTTTCCTGAGCAAATAGAATAATCTACTGTTCATTTACTGGTGACATCTAGTTCCTTGGAGGTTTTTAAAAATGGAAATCAGTAGTTCGGGTATGTCCTTGTTAAATCCTGCAGGACATCGTCCCAATTGCCCGTTGGCTCCCGTGATTAACAGTTTTATTTTTTTGTATATTACTTCCTCCATTATAAAAGTGCCCCGTTTTCTAAAAACGGGGAGCCTCAAATCTTTTTCGGACACTTTAATTTCATTCATATTGCAATAAGCCAAATCTATATTCAGGTTGAATCATTTATAGATAATTCCTCCTTCCGAAGTTTTTTATAAAAATTATCAATTTATAAAAGAACTCCCGCTGTTTTCACTTAGACTGAAAATCCCATGTCCAAATGCCTCTTGGTAGTTAAAGAGCTGTTTTTTTATTTTCGGCAGATAAATTCTATGGCCACATGCTGGCCGAGGTGGAGAATCGTGCCTAAGGTCTACGGCAACATCCAATACCTTTCCAACTAAGGACACGTACCCATTTAGGGCTTGCGGCATATTTCCAGTCTTGAAATGTATAGCCCTACATTACCTCCGTGGCAATGAGTAGGATTGATTATCCTGAACAAAGATGATTTTTTGCTTCCTATTGGCCGTTGTTTAAAAATTATTGGAATTAAAACTTTCCAAAAAAATATCCTCTTCATCCTCTTAAATACCGCTGGTTCTAAAAACAAAACAGCCGTTTAACTTTGTTTCTGAACTTTCATTAATCCTTATTCAAAATCCCAATAAATTTTTTCCGTAGCACTGTTTCATAGGGCTCTGCCAAACACTTTAAACTGCTCTTGCTGTGATATTAGCCCATCTCATAGGCTGCCACCCTCGATAGCACTATTTTAAGGTCCCTGGCGCTTCAATAACTTCTACCAAATTGTGAAGCTTGCATTAGGGAGCAAAGGTACCGTTGTCTAGCCAAGCGGGTTGCCCACGGTTCTAAAATGCTTACATTAATTTGTTTGCGTCTTAAATATTCTTTATTTACATCGGTGATTTCATCTCCCCCCTCGTGGCTAGGTGCAATATTTTTTAGCAATTTCTACCACGTCATTGTCATTAAAAATTAAATACCTTGGAACCCGTAGTTGGATTTTAGGTTCTTCTGGTTTTTCCTCTATTTACTAATGGCTTTTCTTCCTTTATTAAATTCGACACTCCATATCGTTCTGGATCGTGAACACGGTAGGCATAATTATACCACCTCCCGGATCATTATTGGCCTGTAGTAATTTTGCTAAGCCTGAGCCATAAGAAAATATTGTCACCCAAAGTAAGGGCGACCTTATCTTTTCATAAAATTGGCTCTCCAATAAATAAAGGCTTCTGCCAGTCCGTTTGGTTCTGCTTGTACCCTCGT
>Ga0163217_1087476_pt1 | contig 16641 bp, 19 predicted proteins | sample SynspAceP_FD_185933 | JGI IMG/M metagenome (GOLD analysis project Ga0163217, IMG submission 185933) | Saline lake microbial communities from Ace Lake in Antarctica - Synechococcus sp. Ace-P (PacBio error correction) | ecosystem: Environmental > Aquatic > Non-marine Saline and Alkaline > Saline ... | reverse complement strand
GTGAGCACGCACAGCAGCAAGCCCACACTGGTTTGACGCGGTCAGCGACGGTTGGGCATAATCCTCGTGGTGAGTGAGCGAGGCGAAACGATTAGGTCCAACACCGAGACACTTGGAACCGATTGATTGCAGTACCATAGTTCGGGCAGGTTTATTCCGTCAGCAAAACCAGAAAAGCCCGAAGCACTTGTAGTTGGCGCAGTTGTCCGGGCCGAGAAAGATAGATACATCAGTCAGTTTCAATAACCTTTATATCGCACTTTGTTCACCTCGTTGGAGGTCTGCAGTAATGGTTGTGAATATAGGAAAACAAGATTAGGAGTAGCGAAACTGCAAGCGCAACATGGGGCTATGCAGTAGGCCATGCGACTCTCGTACCTGCCGATTTTGAGCATATTGCTTGCGGTGCTGGTGCTCCGGCACAATATGCGATGCAGTGTGAGAATTGGGCTGTGGCGCAGGAACGTCAGCCATAGTGGAATGGCGCGTCGAAACGATGCATCTATTGTCCGGGTTGCACTGGCGTTTGATACAACCGCCTACAGCCTGATATGTGGAGAAAGGATGGTCGACCTAAAAAAGCAATACCGGGATGCCAGTCGTACGTGAGGTCAAGATTTCGATAAGCGATTTGGTGACTTTTTTGAGCGATATATTTAGCCCACCCGAATCCTGGGTGCTTAATAACCTGTCTTCTGGTCACTGTCTAACTTGGATTTTCGGCTACCAGAAATGGACGTCACGCCAGTTTTGAACGGGATGATTCCGCGTCAACAATCCTTACATCGAAACTATCTCGAGAATAAGAGCGAGCTGCCATGGGCTTGGCAAAACAACTTCGAGTCGTGTTTGACCAATAAAAACGGGCAATATCTACGATCCTGAGTACTTAGCAAGCGTTGCAGGAAAGTCAATGACACCGCTCGACTGATTCGGGCATAGACCAGATCCTGGGATGCGATTCGTTGTGGCATGCCAATGTGCGGTGGCGTTGAAGTCACCGAAGCCGAATAACGGTAGGGGCCAGTAATGCGTCGATTATGACGGCAGCGACGTCTAGCCTTACCGCATTGCGTCGCAAATCACCCGCGACCTCGGCCTGGAACAAGGCAGCCTGGTGCGAATGACACCGCATACGAGCATGATTGATCGCCCTGCTGGAGACCCACGCAAACCGGAGAGCCGCTTGATTACAGCGAGTTTTCCGACGCAGCTTGAGAAAAAATCAGATCCTTGAAAGCGACCAGATCGATATCCATATTGTCGTTCAGCAAGCTGGTCGGCGATCTGATGATGGGCTGCAGGTGGTGATGCTGTTCTTCGCCATCTCCGGTGGCGATTGCTGCCTGTTTGTGTATCTCTACAGATTGCGTACGCAGCACGTTGGCTGCTGTGGGCATCGCCATTACCGCGTGGTCTGCGCTGCTGGGGCTGAGCAGATTCCTGGGCTTATTGGACCTGGACCCCCTATTCATCCTCGTGCCGTTTGATTTTGCCATAAGGCTTGTTCACGGCACGCAGAAGATGTAATGCATTTCCCAGACATCGGACGCTGCGCACGCATAAATATGTGCCGCACGCTACACCCCTTCAGACGCTTTCTTGACCGGCATTGACGGCGCTTGCTGTACCATGTGGTCGGCTTGCGTGGTCCCTGGCGATCATTGATATACCCGTTATTCAGTGATCTGGTTGGACCACCAGTATCGGCGTGACCGTACGATCTTCACCAAGTGATTCTGATTTCCTGTGCGTTGTCCTATAATCGAGCGTAAGCCAGAGCGCGAGATTGGCAATTGAGAAAGATGCAAGCCGAAAGCAGCAGAACCAAAGGCTGGCAGGGCAAATCTGGCAGGGTCTTGGATCTGTATTACCCAGCGCAAAATGGGCTACTGTTGCCATCGGCCGTTTACGGTTCTGCTCACCGGCGTCCAGACGCCATGGTAATGATGTGGATCTAAAAAATCGGCGATCTTGACCCTGCGCGCGCCGAGTTTGACGTGCGATTCGCGATACAACCGTGATTTAACGCTTCATATCTTCCCACTACGTCTTTCTAGTATCAGTTTGCGCGGTCATTATGAAAACCGAAGTCGATGGTGCCGGCTTTTTATGGCCCGTTGCAAACCATGGACAAAGCTGGACGTGCTCTGCGTCAGACCGAAGGCTGCAGATTCCACCAGCTCCCGGCAAGATTCAAGTGCGCGTTCGTTACGTTCGGGGAATGACTGAATGGAGCGCAAAGTGGTTGACCATCAGCCGTGATCAGGCCATTTAACCCAATGCGTCGGTTGGACGCGCGATGAATCTCTCGCCTGGCATTTACCAATCAGAACTGTTTCGGTTACGCCGCTGATTTGCCTATCTCACCGACCACAAGGCAGGAACCCTCACCGGTTATGAACGCGGATGGAGGATATTCAATGAAGAGCACGGTACTGGGCCCGACGATGAACAACCGATGCAGTTCCTTTGGCCGCAAGGTTGACGCCGAGGCATTGAAGCGGGGACCAATATTGAAGTGCGCAACAAGGGCACCAATCATCATTGTACTCGCGCGCTTCTACGGCGCCGACCGCGCTTTTTGCCTTATCACCTTCCGCAGGTATTCGCGGCCACGCTGGTTGCGGCTTATTCGTTGATCATGCCACCATTATTGCCAAAGCCGCTGATGGTCTGGCTGGGCATTGGTCTAAAGGTCGCCACGTTGCCGGCATGCGCAAGTAGGTGTCGGCAGTCGGGAACAGGCAATATTGATTACGCGCTCTATCGCTTAGCGGCAATTGGCCGTCAGGGCCCGGCGGAGAGTCCTTTGGCAGTGGACCCCTTATAGGCGCTCGCTTGATTTCACTGGTCGGGTAGTTGGCACTGATTTGTTGACCATGGCGGCAGGGCGTCAGATTACCTGGGCCCTGGTCCCGATCAAGTTCAGGCCGACATGGAGGATTTCTGCGACCTTCATGTTTCTCTTGGAACATGTTGGGTTGCGGTTGATCTGATCCTAGCCCTGTCGCATTACTGCTACAGAAGGCCGCTATGCGACAGGAACAAATAGCGAAGCCGGTCTCTTCACCGCTGAGGCTCCAGGCACTGTTGCACACAAGCCTGTTCAAAAACTAAAAAGAACAGGCAATGGCGACACCCATTGAGCGCTACGAAGTTAGCGCTTGCCAAACCGCGGTTTTTTTGTTTTTTCCCGCTACCCTGTAGAAATGGAGTTAAAGATGTTCGACATTGTTGATGAGCGCCACATGATGGTCCAGACCGGATGGGATGACGAATTGCTGGTGGACAAGGGGCATCCCAAAAGGCACGGCGCTGGCGCCAGGGCTTTTGATGACCATCCCTATATCGCCCATTTCCTCGAGTGTACATAAAACATGTACGGTGTCGCCGACCGAGTCGGCCGCCCAGTGGATCTGGAATCGCCCAAACCGGGCGATCGATGTTCCATGACTTTTGGCAAGCTTGAAGGAAGTTACCAGGGCCGCCACGTCCGATGCTGATCATTCCATCGTATTGGCGCTGCAACGGCGAACAAGTCGATGCTCTGGTCGCAAAACTTATTGCGTCGGCGGCTTTCGTTCCGGATGGCGCCAACGATTACTCCCGACATGCCTTTCGGAACGTCTGTGGTTGGGGCGTCGCCAGAAAAGCCAGTTATGATCCCATCGTTGGGATGGACGGATTGTGTATTGAAGTCATTTGCCCATGGACCGCTGCCAAATGCCGCCCGATTACGTTCTCGGTCCTGCCGCCCAGCCGCGCCGATTCCAAGCCCGGGGATATGGTGCGGGTTTCTGCGCGCGGCTATCTGTGCGCGCCCTGAACGAGACACTCGCCGCTTGTCGGCATCTTGATGGAACTTCAGGCCCCGGTAACTGATCGAGGCGAAGGCTATCGCCGTGCGCGCATGGGCTTAGCCTGGCAATTAAGCGCAACGCGGGAAACATCACGAGGACCCGCGAACAGTGAAGCGGGTCTGCTATCTCAACAGCTGGGGCCTGGCCCCTTATTACATCCGACATTGCGGTAAATGGATTTGTGGCTGCGGAAGGCTGAAAGATCCTGCGGGCGCGGAGGTACGGCCTTCAGCTGGATCGAGTCCAGCGATGCGTGGGCGCAAGGCGTGATTCAGGTCGGATCCGTCTGAGCTCAGAGGCCAGGTTGTTTCGAGTTCGGGAGTGCTGATATAGCACGAGCAAAGGCAGCGGAAGTTAATCAACGACGCAAGTGCAGAATGCACTGTGACGGACGGCGTGGGATGGGTGGTGCTCACCTCCTGGCCAAATCAACGCCAATTCAACGATTTGCCATCCGCGTTGGTGTTCCAGCGGCCTCGACGCCTGGAGAAATAATGAAAGTATTTTTCACGTTATATTATTCGGCGGTGAGGGGCGAACGCGGGTTTGCGCCGGGGCAGACATCGAGGAAAACGCGGCCCGAGACTCCCTCCAGGTGCGCAAGCGGATTGGAAGGCGCCCGGCTGGATCGAAGCCATTTTGATGCGGTCAGCAAACCGGTCATTGTCCTATTTCACGGGTACTCATAGGGCGGCGGGTCTGGAGCTGGCGCTAGCTGTGTATCCGTTTGCTTCGCCAATCGGTGTTGGCATTGCCGGAAACAGGTCTGGGATTGGATCCTGGCGGGGGGTACGCAGCGCTATGTGCCGAGTGGTAGCGCCAGGTCATGCGCTTGATCTCTTGTTACTGGTTGAGCGTCGGATGCCTGAAAAGGGCGCGCCAGTCGGCCCTGTATCGCGGGTCGCGAAAGCGCGACACCTTGTGATGAGCGAGTCAAGCGCTGGCGTGCAGATTGCTGGTAAATCACCCATGGCCTCGGGTATAAGCAAAACGAGCGCTGCGCGTGGCTCGGAAGTCGACTGAAAAAGGGTCTGGATTCTGGAACTGGTCTGTTTTCGTTGCTGGCCACCACCCAAGGATTGCCAGGAGGGCTGCTCTTGCCTTTGCCGAGCGTCGCGCGCCGCATTCCCGGTGAGTGAGTGGGGCATTCTCGTACAACTTAGAGAGCATAAATGCGACGACAAGCTTTATAAGGATCGTGTAGCATTATTAATGCATGCTGGTGGCGGCCTGGGTGCGGAGTGCGCACGGGGTATTAGCTTCGCATGACGATGCCATTGCATCCGTCGATATCAATCTCAGGATGCGCAGCCAGGTGGCGGAGAGATTGCATCGGTGGTAGGTAAAGCCATGGGCGATACGCACTGATGTATCCAGCGAGATGGGTCAGGCGATGGTCGAGCAGGTGTGAACCGGTTCGCCGTATCGACGTGCTGCATATAATGCTTCGTGTGCTGATGTGAATCAGCGCCAAGATCGTGATATCTGTAACCGTGGACATTGGATGCCTTTGATGTGCCATGCGGTGAACCTGCGGCGCTGTATTGTGCTTCAAGTAGTCATTCGGTGATGCTGAAGAGGGCAAGAGGCTCGGTGATTTTGCCACTCCGGGGATGGTTGCCCAGGGTGATCTGTCCCCTGACCGGTATGCGACAACCAAATCGGCACGAAGATTGTGCCCAAACTGGAGCGCGCATACGGCAAACTGGGAGGTGCGCGGCAGCGGTGCAGATTGGCTGGCGCCTGCGGAAATGCTCCAGTTTCAATTCCGCCAGAGCTGTGGAATATCTGCGTGATAATCACCTGACGGCGTGGTTGGGCACTCACGGCAATTGCTGACGCTGAGTGACCTTTCTCGCTTGCGACGAGTCATCTTTCGTAACGGCACTGACTCTTGGTGGCGGACGGGTGGTTTTGGCAGTCACCACGCCACGCTGGGTGAGCGTGCGTCGTTTTTCGAGCAGGCAGTCGCCGGCAGCATGTGCGGCGCTGGTAGGCCGGAGTGGCGCCAGCCGGGAGTTTTAGGCCGGGCTATTTTCTGATGCTGGTTGAGAATGAAGTTGGCGAATGTTCACGCAGAGCGATGCCTTCTTTGGGTAGTGTCAAGCCGACGAGAACAAGACATGTGTAATGGTTTGGTAAATCGCCAGACCTTGCAGTGCCGAGCTTGGCCAGGAAACAAACGAGCGTCTATTCGCTTTGAAAACCCGGCTTGATGCCGCGTGGATCAGTGACGAGAATTTAATGGCTACGCGGGATTGACTGGCGAAGCTGTTGGGCCTCGGTGTCTTGCTTGACCTCGTGATAGCAGGCCTGCAGGGCCAGCGGTTCCAGTAGCGGATCTTTCCTATATTGATCAACAGCAGCAATGAAGCGTGTTCGCAATGCTTGTTTCCGCTGGCAGATGATCTAATTATTCAAAACGCGATTTTTTTTCCCCAAGGGGCCTTTTCTATGCATTATCTGTTCGAGGCGTATCCGAACGGTTGAACAGCACTTCCTTAGAACCGTATAGTGATAAACCAGTTGCTTGGTCACGCGGCTTCTCGGCAATATCTTCTACCGTGCGCGGCCAGACTTTCTGGGCAAGATTTGTCTGGCCGGCAGCAGCAGACGGTATCATGTATTCGCCTTGTTCGGCTCTGCACGGTTTGAGGGTTATTCTATTATGCCGTCTTGGATTGGGTAGAAATTATGCAGGGCGTCGTAACTTCGGTCTGTGCCTTTCATAGTTCAGCATATGCACAGCATTAAGTATTTCCGACAGCGGTGTAATAAATTCTGTGGCGCGAATGGGACAGGCAGGCATTGAAGTAGATATGGATCTTAAGAATTACCGACTCGTAGGGACTATTGTCTGCGCCTCTTCGCGCCTTGGCAGGGCTGCGGCATTGCACTGTGCAGAAGGATGTATGGTTTATCAATGGGCCGTGACCTGCCAGCTTAACCAGCGCCGTGGGAAATACGTGCTACAGCACGGCGTTGAGGTAGTGCATAGTCGCAGACCTCATAGCGGCGCCGGGAACTCCTGCTTGCGGCTTGTCCTCCCGGATATTCTTGGTCCCAATAACGGAGGGGCCCCGCCGGGCGCTACCCAGGCGGACATAATACTGGCAAGCGGCTCTGGAAGCCAATTATGTCTCAGCGCCATTATGCTGATTCAGGCCGTGGTTGGGCGGGATGCGCGCCGGCAATTTAGGCCGGATCGTCAACTCACTCGGGCAATGGTCAAGTTACGCCGGCGCTTGGCGATGGGCCTCTCAACGCGGCCAGGGCGGCTTACGGGTTTCCAAGTGCGCTTTCGCTAGAGGTGGTGCGCGGTAAGTCACTATCAACAATGTTCTACCGAGGTAGCGCTTACCGACGGTCTGGACCTACATTGAAGGCCAATGCCCAAGCACAGTAATACTAAGCGGAGCGCTCAAAACGGAGATGGTTGGCACCGTGCCGCCGGGCGGCTTTGGCACGCCGAGGAATTCGCCGCGCTGCCGTTTCCTCTGTCCAGTCAATCTGGAATATACCCCGGGCAGATCTGCAGCTGGACGGTGGCACCTACAAAGCGGCCTTATTTGAGCTCAGCCTTTGCTTCTGGTTCCAGTCGGCCGGGGGCTTGTTTTCGGCTGCAAAATTTCAAGTCAAACGTCCACACCATTGGGGTCTTTGAAAGAATTACCTGACAGGGTTCGAACTCACCCGGGGCGCGGATAAATCGATAGTCAATGGCGTGCTGATCTAGCTGGTCAGCGTTTTCTCCAAGCCCTGCGCAAAGAACGCCATTATGTTCGAGCACAACGGGGAGGCGGCATTGATCGACGGCAAATCACGTGGAAGCACGCGGATGGCCTTTCGGGTCATAACAGCGCAGTTCCGGCCTGGAAAGGCGTCTTGGCTCCGGACATTCAAGCCCCAAACAGGTTTTTCATGAGTGTTTGCGTCTGCTCGAGCTGGTCAGGTAACGAGAGTGAAGTGTCCATTTTAAAGAATCATATGATGCTGTGTAATCAGAAGGGGTTTAGCGGTTCGCTAGAGGAAGTTCTAAACCGCCGGAAAAAGCATGAGCTGGGCCTTGGCAGCAATTGTTTGTTGCGAAGCCTGCTTGATGTATGGGAGAGTTTGGGTTCGTTGTTGCAAAGGGCAGTATCCAGTGCTCCGATGAAGCCTGTAAGGCAAACTGCGGTATCGGTTTTTCAATACCTGAACATCAAATTCAGTTGATGGTTGTTTAATGAGCTGATTGGTTAGTTCTGGAAAGTTGAATAAGCGCCGTTCCCAAAAAATAATCGTGAGAGTAATCCATGTATTCGGTAAATTATGATGAATACGATCCGGCGGCTGCCGGGGAGTTTCTGACAGAGTTCTCGGGACTGGTGGATGCAGGTTTTTTGAAACATTCATATCCAGCCATGCTCATTGGTCGAACTTCTGCACCCGGTGATTCAGGCAAAAGAAAGTTGCCCTGCTGCAGTTTGGTCCTGCCGACACCCGCCAGGACGCTGGTCGCCTTTTCTCGGATACAAGGGTCGCTTTTCCGCATCAATTGTGACTCAATCGCTTGGCAAGTGCTGTTTTGGACCACGCGATACAGAGTTTCAGTTCGCACGGAGGGTCTGAAAATACAAAGGCCGTTGATCTGTCTTCGACAATGTATTCATGGGGCCGCTCGCCGGCATCCAAATGGGCAGTGCCGACTGCTTGAGCGACAGCATGATGAATCTGGAAGAATCCCTTTTCTGCAAATGTCGCTGCAGCGTCTGGCGCAAGAGGTTGCGCCCTGGTTTGCCAGTGAGCTGCATTACGCAGTGCCTGTTGACAGCATCGCACTTTGATTGCATCGGCAGTTTTTTGAGTTCGCAGGTCGCACCGTTCAGGAAGGGCTGAGGCTCGCACAGCTGAAAACCTTGCGTGAACTGGTCGAGTCGGTACCCGAGCCAAAGCAATTCCTAAAAACGGCTTGCGGATGTACTGAGATCAGCACTGCCAGTTGCGCTGTCAGAGCAGTTCAAAAGCACCACTGGCTGACGCTACGCAGTATGTACGCAGGCCCCGCATCCACGCCGGGCCAAGTCGCTATTGCTGAGATCGCAGATGTTGATCAAGCAAATCTCCTACCATACGGGTTTCTCAGTCCCGGCCTCCTTTACGGCGCCTTCCGTAAAGAGGTCAGGTATGACGCCTGAGCATTCCGCCCAGGTGCACAGTAAAACTAGCTACTTTAAAAGCAAGGCGCGGCGCGGCGTCTGTCTGCGAAAAACGGGTAGCTCGAGCAACAGCAGCATAGTGGGGCGATACAAAGCAAACGTGCTGAGATGAGCAGGCCTGATTAGTCGCCGTCATGCTTGTAAAGCGCGCCGAACAGCAGCGCGCGAGCGGCCCCTGCGGTATCATCTAGATGGATGCGATAGGCGACGTAGATCGCGCATTGCGACATATTGGCGATAGAAACGGCGATATCAAACTCCGCTCCGGGCCCAAATCACAAGCATCGTTGCCAGGAACGAATAAGTGCCCGTATTCGCTGCTTAGCGCGAAAATAGCAGCACAGCGGGGCATGAGTAGCGCATATAGAAGCTACGCCTGCGCTCCACAGCGGTCAATTCAGGTAGCTACGACCAGCGTCGAAGATCAGCGATGGATACAAGGCGCTGAAAGATCTGCCGGCTCACGCGCAAGCACGTCTTTGACAACGGGATAATATTGGTACAGTCCGAACTACGCAGGGCACTAAGGGTCTAGACAGATTGCAACCAAAACGCAGGACTTTGTGCCTCTGTAACAACATGCCGCCTGCGGCCGTTCTGGATCTGGCTTGTCTTAGCGGTTTACCGTGCACTTTCAACTCTAACGCAGCAACCACAGTAGGGTTCAAATGCAGTGCAATCAGCACCGGCGCAGCGACAGCGCGATAAATCCGGCCTTGCCCAGTTCAGGTTGAACCGACAGTAATCCAGCCGTATCGGCTGCGGCGGCCTGAGCCGGAGATGATGGCCAGCGCCAGCCCGCGATTTTCACAAACCAGAGATTCACAGGTGGACCAGGTAATTGCAAGGTGCCTAAACCGCTGCGGTACAGGAAAATACCCAGATAAGGGCTCCATTATCGTGGGTTTTACTGGGTGGTACACCAGGCTGGATGACAGCGGATCAATGAAGGATGGTGACAATACGAGCCAAACTTCAAGGTTGAGCCAGCCACGCCAATCTGAGCGGCGCTTATGGTGCCGAGCGACGCAAGTGATGCGGCCTGTCATTCATTCGGCCCCAGCAGGCCTGGCTTAGGGGTTCGTCATGAGCTGAGCTGTATAGCACGCGAGCTGGAGCTTAGTCGCGACGGCCCTACCACGCAAGATGAGGATCTTCCAAGACCGATCTTGGAAGTTCTCTCTACTCGAACTGTTCATGGCTATGCCCGCTCGGAGTATGTCGATGAGGCGTTACTGCGCAGCGTTGCCAATAAAACTGAGCCGCCTCGTACTTTTGCTTATCAGTGATCTTCGGCTAAGGATGAGAGGTGACGCTGGCGCCGCCCGGACCGCAAGATTTCGGGCATGATGAGCGTCGCCGTTCGCAGTTGCTGCAGAGCCAGGCAGGCGATGTCGGCGCTGCCGGGCAATGGCATGGTCATGTGGAAATAATTCAATCGCTGCCATGGTCTCGGCGCATCATTGGGTATCCAGGTGGCTGAATCATAGATGAGGCACGTCAACGCCCCGGTCCTTCACTCAGCCCACAGCATTCACCGATTGTAGCGAAAGGCCTTGGTTGCGGATACATCCAGCTTGCGCCACCACGCGGCGGCAGTGTGAACCCACTGCAGCAACCGCGCGCCGCTCTATATTCCGGCGCCAAAATGCGTGGCTGATAGTCCTGACGGTCTGCGTGTTCTTCCTGAGAGCTGTTCATCCATGCTGCCATCGGTTGTGAGAACTGGCTGATAAAAGGGATCCGCGGCGTTATGTATATCCAGGGCAGCCTGAACGGAGTGCCGTGGCGTCCAGCGCTCGCGGTGGCATCCGTTGCCGGACCAGGTCCTTGCTTCACGCATAGCGCCTGAATTGCCGTATGCGTTTTCAAAGCGCGGCTTTCAAGAGTGACTTCAAGCGCTTGTCCGTTTGGCAAAACAAGAATGCAAGTCATACCTGCGCTGCGAGCTGGGCGCGAAGGCTGACGATTGCCATGGGATGCCCCGCGATAAGCGCCAAGTTACAATCGCAGTTGAAATGGGTTATTTCATCCAGTCGGTGATCGCCTTTCGAAATATCCGCTCCGGTACGCTCTTGTTGTGCGGTCAATTAGCGGGAAGTAATGTGTGCTGAGGCGCCAATAGCCGTGCTGCCGAAACACTTGAACGCGGTCGCTTCAATTGCCGAAAAGAAAAAGTGTTAAGAGGGTATAGGTCATGCTCGGCCCCTGCTTGTCATGTAACGAAGCTCTCCGTGCGCCTCATTTTCTGATGATCTTCAACGACTGGCCCTAGCAGTGCTTGGGTGCTTCACGCATATTCCTGGGCAGGCTCAGCATCATGACGTCGCTTCTGCTAGATTATTCGCGATCTTGCGCGACGGCGTTCGCTTTGGTGCTCTTGAAGGATCAGTCACTTCGACTGTTTCAACCGCATCGCCGGAGGTTGCTCAGCAGTACGGCGTGGGTTCGGTTGGTTTGGTCGTCGGGCTGCGTGGTCTCGTTGCTCGCCCCCCCATTGATTCGCCAGGGCATGACCACTACGCGGCGCAGGCAATGTTCGAATTCTAATATAGGTATCGTGGGGGTCTCCGGTTTGGCGTCGCGGAACTCGAGGAGGAATGCATGGTGCTGACGGTGCGAGAAGCAATTGGATGGAAGCCCAACACGTCGGTTCGGGGGGTTCGCCGCTGAACCTGCTGATAATATTCGCAGAGTTCTGAAAGGCGCTCCGAGCGGTTTCGTAGTTGTCCCGCATGCGCGCTGATGCCAATCGGAAGGCTCGCCCGATCATCGCGAATCGAAATTCATAAAGACGTTGTCAAGCTTGCCGTTCTCGAACAGATTACTCCCCGAGTCGTACTGCACCAGGCTCGGTTGCTGCGTGCTGCGGGACGTTGCGGCGCAGCAGTTGAGGGCCAAATGTCCAGCAGCGGCTGCAGTCGGGTTTATTGCGCGGTTTTAAGCGCGTTAATAGCATCAAGCCTGCTAGCGCTAGCGAAATGGCTTTCGGCGCCCTCGGGCTGCGCGATTGGCCCTGCCACAAAGTGATCCAGTGGCAGACTGGTGCATGGCGAGCATGCGTTCTATGTATTGTTGGCCAGGCTCAGACGCTCAGCGTTCGTCGCTGCGGCGGAAATGTCTGCAGGTTGCCGGGTACGCTTGATGACGATGATAGCGGTCTGCAGAAGCTAGATATGCGGCATGGAAACGCCCTGCTGACGAGCAGCGCGTGAATATCCGCTTCGCGGCGCAGAATCATCCGGACGGGCTGCATCGCCCCGCGGTCCACGGTGTGTAATTTGAGTTATTCATTGCCCGCTGCAGTTCCCCATGTTCCAGGCAGGGCGCGCAGCGCGTTAGCCGGTCCGTGCGGGTCAACCGGGCGCGAGGTAGTTTCGATGAAATCCCGTATTTTCTGCTCATAACTGGTCGCTACGGATTGTCTAAGGCCATTTCATTGTTACTCAGGAATAAGCTTCTTCGCCGACGCGCAGGCGTGTAAATAAGTGTGTTGTCTTTGGGGTAGCCAATTCCGGCGCAACCTGATCAGGGATACCCTTCTTTTCGCCGGATCAGCGTTCGAGGTATTCGCGCCACATGCCTGATTTTTGCCTTACAGCATTTAGCTCGTTAAACCGCGACCTGGAATGCGGCCATCGCTTTGCCGCTGGAGACGCGTTAGTCATCGCGTTCGTCATTGACGATGCTGTCGAGGGACACGATTGTTGCGGATTAACGCAGGTGGTGTGCGATGTGACGTAGCTCATTTGCCGCTGGATCTCGTCGCGCACGCAGCGCCGGCCGCGAAATTTACCTGGCCCGCCGGGCAACCAAAGCTTTGCCCAGGACGGGCGTCGCTCGCTCATTATGTTCAAAATGTTCCAGCTGCAGGTCGCGATTTTAGCGGTGCGTCGCCCAGTGGCAGGCAGGAAATCCTGATGATCTGTTCTTGTCGTAAGCCCATGGCATAAGTCTCGTCGGAGTAGGTGAGGTTTCGGTGCTCAGAGGTAGGCGCGGAACGTCCGGGACCATTGGGCGTCCGCAACTTCATGCGCCGTGCGAACACGCATTCAGGGCGCCGTTCACATAGCGCGCCTCGTCGGAGGCGAGGAACAGCGCCATATTGGCGATATCTTCCCGGGTTACACCCGCTGTTTTTTTTTTTTCTTTTTACTCGGCACGTTCTGCAAGGTCCGGAGGAAGGGCGCGGGGTCATCGTTCTTCTTGGCCCAGCTTGTTCAAGCGCAAGCGGTTACGGATCACGCCGGGCAGTATCGCGTAATGCAGCGAAACCCCTGCTTGCGAAGTGGCGGCAGATGGTTGCACATACAGTGCAGGGCCGCTTGGAGCCCGTAACTGACTGGGCGACTTTCCCGGCATCGAACTGAGTGGACGGGTGAAGTGATCGAAGCAGAGCTTGCTTCGATGTGGGGCAGGCGTGCTTCAGGCAGCACGTCACCCAGCACGTTTGACGCGCATGTTGGCGTGGAACAGCTTCTTATTGAGTTGATGAAGGTACATCCCGCGCTGTGTCTGGATTCTTGTTGACCGCGTTGTGACAGAGATGATCGATGCGGCCGTAGGTCTCGATGGTGTGGCTATATCTGGCTCAGTCGGCTCCTGGCCGAACATTTCGACCTTGAGCGCCGTCGCTCGTTACCCCCCGTGAGTGTGTGCAAGACGCGCTCGCGGACGTCGGCGTACAAATCACAAGTCACACAGGAACTTGGCGCCCTGGGAGGCAATGTGATGGCGCTGGCGCGGGCCCAAATACCGCTTCCGGCGCCGAGTGATCACGGCTACGTTTCCTGCAAGTCTGTTCATGAGTCGTCTGAATCAGAAGCGCGTTAACGGCTCTGGCCTGCGGCCGCCATTGGTTTGGTGGATTGCTTTAGCTCCATGATCGGCGCCTCGCGGTAGCGTGTAGGGGCCGTTTGCCGAACATGCTTATTGGCTGCGAGTGGTCATTACGCCGAATAGGAATCCTGCTGCGGATTTATTGCGGGATGGCCATAGATGAATGTTGTACTGCGCTCCGAGAGGCAACATCTCGCCGCTGATCATCCAGGCGTCATACAGGCGGCCAAAGATCCTCGGTAAGTATGACGACGGGTTTCTGTGCGTGGCCGTACACCTTCCTTGCGCTCTGCGAACTACCACGACGCGTGCAACTCCCAGCGCTCGCAGCGGGATTGATATGGACTGGCAATCAGTTTGGTGTCATGTCACAACCCATTTCACTTCGTAGGTTGCCTGTAGGGCAGGAACATTCCCTTTTTGCCTTCCAGCGTCCTAGTTGAACGATCCATCTTGCGGGAGAATAGAAAGATTTCGTCATAGAAGGAGACGCTGCGAATGCCCGCCACTTGGGCGTTGTCATAGGAAATTCCGAGCCTGCGGAATGCCCACGTCGCTGTCCAGGGCTCTAGCTCCAGGCGTAGCGTCATTTTCGACTGGATCAGAAAAATCCCAAATAGCCGAGGCCGGTTGCCGGCGGAACGGGCCGGCGCGATAACGGCGCGCAGTTACCGGCGGCATCTTGGTCGACGCCTTCACGTCCCATTTGATAAACGGCTTCTCGCCGTGGATCGATTGGTGTTGGGTCAAGGTGACCATGGCCCTGGTTGACCACGTAGGCGCTTGTGGTATCCAGTTCCACCGTTGAGCGGCCCTTGATAGTTGAGCATGGTAGGTCCAAATTCGCCTGCTCGCCGCTCTCGGAATGGAAAGGGCAGCCCGCCACGCAGGCTTCGGCTGACGGATAACCATCGTGCAAGCGTATTTTGCATTCCGGATGCCTGCATGCCCGGTTCCGCTGAAGGCCTCTGGGGAAAGCACGGTGCGGTGCGTCGGATTAAATAATCCATGTAAATACGTTTCGGATACTTCTGAGCAGCTTTCATCTTGTCCGGAGGGACAGCTGGTTCGGCCAATTTCGTCGCGGTTGTCAGCCAGTGAAGTGCGAACAATGGGGCGTTCGGCGCGAACGCGTTAGGCAGAATCCGCACCGGGTCCGAGCCGCGGCATACTTCAGACCACGGTAAGGAATTGGTGCCTGCATCGTTGACGGGGCTATCGCACAAAACGGTAGCTCCTGACAGGTCTTCGCAGTCCAGTCTCCTTACTCAGCGCCGGGGTAGCTATGACGCGAGAGGTGATTGCAATTGATTCATCTTCATGGGTACTCCAAATTTATTTGTTATGATGAGCTGTTGTTGGCTAGAAGCAGGCCAAAGTTACGATTCAGTCGCGATCGGGAGCGATGCTGCCGTTACCCCCTACCACGGTAGTTCCCAAGCCAGGTTAACGTTACGAGTGATGGTGTCGGAGCCGTTAGCGATGTAGGACAAGCTGATCTCGAGCGCTCGTCGAGCAGTCCCTGGACGCCCACCTTGAAGTTGTAATCGCCTCGTGCACCGAAGCCGTTGGCAGCGTTGCCGGCAGTACCGTCGATGAAGTCATTGGCGCGGGAATATTCCAAGCCGGGCAGAGACGCCTTAGCCATTGAGGCGTAAGTTAACCGAGCCCGGCCGTAGTTGCGGGATAGCGCAAGCCCAGTCCTTATCCTGTCGACGCAGCCGCCATGAGCCTTGCGCCGGAACTGATCGGCGTTCTCGTTACTTTATTCAGTGCTTAGGCTACTTCTGTAATCAAGGGCGCCGGTTCCTAGCGGTGTGGAAGGCAGCGCCAGAGGCATGGCGACCATGTCAGTACGCCGGCGCCTGGGCGTCAGTCAGTCGAACGGGGGAAGTCAGCAAGGTTTGCGATACGTACAGTCGACACCCACGACGCGCCGAGTTACGGACGCTGACAGCTCAAAGCCATTAGAGATTGACGTTCTTCGGATAGACGTAGCGGGCAAGGCCAGGCCCGTTGTGCAGGACCCACGGGGTGTAGTCATCAAACTCGCAGGTAGAACGCGCTGATATCCGATTGCAGAAATCGAGGCTGTACGCGGCCATGCGCCCCAGTGCACGCGGTTGGTTCGGGTTTCTAGCGGGTCTTCAATGGAAAGGCAAGCGGGGGCAACGGGCAGCGGTCCGGGCTGCAGAGCCACGTCGGCGGAGGAGGTAGGTTCCGCCTTCAGCGTTTGCGCGGTTGAATCCATTCAGGAAATACTGTGCCGCGCAAGGAGAGCCGGCATCAGTGACCTTGAGCCTGGGCTGAGATTGGTGCCAAGAGGCAGGAATTTACTCACGGGTTCCAGTGCCGGGTTTTGCCTGAGCCCTTGCGGCCAATCAGAGGGGCCTGCGAATAGGAACGGTCGTGCCGGGGATCAGGCAAGAACGTTGCCCAATTAGAGGTTGTGGACGTCCCGCGCGCGGCTGATCGGCGCATCGCCGATAAAACGCGGTGACAAAAAAACGATCGAAAGCAAGCTCCCGTTTCGAAACACCCTGGTTGGTAAGCGGCTTGGGTGTGGGATGAAAGTTACGATCAACGATATAGCTGCTGGGTTTTTTTACTTGAGGTCCGGCAGGCGCACCTTGGGATATTAGATATTGCCTGATTGTGTTCTCGAATTATCGTTCGGTATCGGCGTTAGGCTGGATCCGTTTTCGGGGCCCCATCTTCCCGGGGGTCATTGTTGTGGGGCG
>Ga0163217_1060680_pt1 | contig 16641 bp, 17 predicted proteins | sample SynspAceP_FD_185933 | JGI IMG/M metagenome (GOLD analysis project Ga0163217, IMG submission 185933) | Saline lake microbial communities from Ace Lake in Antarctica - Synechococcus sp. Ace-P (PacBio error correction) | ecosystem: Environmental > Aquatic > Non-marine Saline and Alkaline > Saline ... | reverse complement strand
TTTTGCACGCGTTTGGGACACCCACGCCCATGTTGAATTTCCGACCACGTTTGACGCAAGTTTCTTTGGAGGTGTCGGGCGGGCAAGGGGCGGTCTGGTGACGGGCCGGTTCGCCGGTGATCGGCATCGATCGTCCGTCGACGAGTCGGCGGGCCGTTGTGAATGTTTGCTGTGCCGGTTTCCCTGGCTCTTATGTTTTGTATCTGCACGCAGTGCGTCGTATTCCAACCGAACTCAGCCGCCGAGGCGGACGCCGGGTTTGACATGACCTTGATTCGAACTTGCTCGTTGCCGGGCGTGGTCGGATCGGCGAAAACGGGCTGGATTTCTACTGGGACGATACGCTCGATCGAGATTGCAAGCACGATTTTTCGATCGGCATCTTGGAGTTCGCGTCGAGGCGAATTGCCGGTACTCGTCTCTATCACATGCGCGAGAGCTGTGATTTGATCATTGATCATGCGTTCGTCAAAACAATTGCCAGCGCGTTGATGCACTCGTTTACCGGGAGGTGGACAGGCGAAGGCCGTGTTGTGATCTCGGTTTAATGATTTAGTTTTTTCGGGCATGTTGACGTTTAAGAAGAGCGACGAAATCTGCGGCGGGTGCCGCCGATAGGTTGCGAGGACCGGTTGCTGGTGGGAGACCATTCCCGATTTGTCGCCGAGCCGTTTGGGGAAAACGACCCAACGAGCCCGCTCGGGTGGAGCACAGTTGCGCGCTTGAGCGAGCGCGATAGGTCACGCAGATCATTTGGCCGAGTTGACGAAGTGCGAACGCGAGACGTTTTTGGGATTTGAAGTTGCTCCCAGCTTCGCTCGGGAGGTATAAGATCTGAAATCACAACGAAAAATTGTTTCAAACGCAACAAACCGGCAAAATTGATTTCAGACCCGACAATCGATAAGCCGATAACCACGCGAGGAACTACCCTTTCGTGCTCGAGCGAGAATCTAAATGACCCGCAACGCCCAATTTCCTTAGTTTCGAGTCCGCCCCGGCGAGTGAAGCGGTATGGTCCGCCGTTGTCGCCGTCGCGGTCCTGTCTGCGCTCCGGTGACACTGTCTCACCGCGTCGGCCCAATCAGCCGACGATCACCTGAAATCCGAACAATCGCTAACAAAACATCGGCGGGTCGAATTATCCCGCTCCGGTGGTTTGCTCGGGTGGTCTGTTCGACGCTCGTCCCCAGACAAGCAAGAGCAAGAACCGTACGCCGGGCCACGGCCGTCCCGCGACAACGACGTGATTGGAACGGCATCCCGTATCACGATCGACCGGTGACGATCGGCTACAGAACGATGCCGATCCGCGACCCGGGAGCCGTAGCGCGCAGAGAAGCCACCAGCCAACCGAGCGAGCGCCGTTCCGAGCGCCGAAACCGCTTCCCAAGCAGCCGGTCGTCCTTCAGTTCCCGCACCTCGATCGCTCAATCACACCGCGTCGTTGAAAACAGCTCGCCGGACTGTCTCGCCGAACAAAAACTCGGCCGATCGTTCACTCCTGAGGTGCCCGATCGGTGGCAACCCCCCGAAAACCGTTTCGGGTCAGCAGCAGCCGGCTCAATGAGCGTCGACCGTATCGAAATCGCAACCCACCCGGACTCGAGTCGCGAACCCGACGCTGTCGAAAAATCGCTGTGAGCACCCGCATAGTGAATCGAGTGCCGAGTTTTGGTGCCGAGGTTCCACCGCCGTGTCCCTCGCGTCGAACGACGGTCTCGAAACCAGCCCCGTGGTGAAGAAAAATGAAAGTCCCAAGACGGAATCGCTAGGTTGAGCGGTGAAACCGAACCGAAAGCCCGAAGCGATTGGAAGCGCACCGCAATGTCGTCTTCGCAAGCCACACCGTCGAGCAGCCGCCCCAAGGTGCGCCAACCGTTTGAAAAACAAAAATACGCTCCGGGCATCACAAATTGCTTGCCGCAACACCCGCCCCGTCCCCAGCTACGGTTGCCCCAGCTACGTGCCCCAGCACGGTTGCCCCAGCTACGGTTGCCTCGCTACGGTTGCCCAGCAAGTGCCCGGCCCCGTTGCTCGGCCCCGGTTGTCCTCGGCCCGGTGCCTCGGCCCGGTTGCTCACTAAGTTGCTCGGCCCGGTGTCCCAGTCTAAGTTGCCTCCGGCCGGTTTTGGTCCCACGAAGGTTCCCGGCCCCGGTGACTCCGGCCCTAGCCATGCTGACGTCGCCGCGACCGCTCCGTCCGAACGGCAACGGATGATGATGGCAGAAAAATGTGACTTTCGCGATGCTCGTCAGTCGGGCGACATCTCAACACCAGCTTTGAGTTTATGCTTCCGACAGTGCAATTCGCTTCCCTGGCTCCTTCTACGCCAACCCCTCGGAAAACGTTCTCGCTGCATGAGCCTCCCCGGTCAAACGCCTGTGCAATCCGCACCGTAGCCAGGCCGCCAATTCGCAGAATCTCAGCTTGCAACAATTGTCGTCGGCTGACGCGCCGCCCGGATCACTCGCCACTTCGGCGTCTGCGATGCGTGGCGTTCGCACCCGATCAGCGACGTGGTGCCCGATCGGACGATCAAAACAATCGCCGACGCATGCAAGACGCAAACACGTATTCAATGTTCACCTCCATTAAACGAACGACTGGCTCGCACGGACCTCGCTAGTCACCTCTTAACGACCCAAATCGGTTGCCCATGGTCCCGCGGATTCAACCGAAAATCCCGCAATTTCGCCCGTCTCGACACCGCCCCCGCAAAAACACTTCGCCAGGTCACCCAAACCGTGTATCGTGGACAACCAGTGGCGCGACTGCAACGCCCGGCGAACAACTCGCTTCTCATCACAGCCAATCCGATGACGCACGTGCTGCTACCGAATTGCATGTACCCAGACATGCGGAACATCCAACACGAAGCCTGTCGTCGACCCTGACTCTGCGCCTGTGATCCGGGATCTTATGGACCGCAGGCCCACGCAACTTCAGATTCGTCAAAACGCACTCCCTCAATTTCCCGTCGACAAACCGCGGTCTGTGGCGACCGAGGGTTGATTATCCGCGCTACATTCCTATCGATTTGGGGCGACGTTGTTCGAGTTCAACAAGTTTCCCGCGGCACGGCAAGTGCGACGGAGAAACAAGTTCGCAGTTGAATTGCGGATCGAGACCTCCCGCTTGGCGACAGCGAAACCATGTTCGTGCGAACCTCAAAGCCTTCGTTCAGGGAACCCACGACTCGACGATCGATTGGACTCTCGCACCTCGAAACGTGGCAGCAAGTGACCGTGCCAAGAACCTCAACTCGCGTTGACGTATCCGATGGTCCCGACGAGTCATTTATGGGTGAATCGAAGAACCTATCAAATCGCGTGCTCAACCGGCGACGGGATCGCCCACATACGTTCTGTCTTCCACGGCTGACTCCCTGAAGTTGCCAACTCGCGCGCGCAGAGGAGTCAACACGATCGGCGACCAGTGCATCCGCAAAGCACAGTTCGAGTCCAAAGACCGCTCAAACAAGGACACTCCGGCTGTGAAGATACCACGGAACCTCGCCGTATGGTGACTCGAACTCAGAGACCGAGCGCACAAAGATCTCGTTCGTGCTCGCGCGGCCGATTTGTGTATAGCGCTGTTGACGTGGAGGCGAGAGTGATGGGTAGTACCAAGGACACGCAGGCGGTACCAGTTGAATGACCCAACCAACGACGACCCGCGTAGCAATTGACGTGGGGTCGCGAATTGCAGTGCCGATGGGCGTGACCTATCAGGGTGCATGAGGGGCCACCGATCCCATCGACAGCATACTTGCGTTGAAGATCCGTCGTGACCCCGTTGCGTTCGCAGAAGTACCAGTTCCAATTGCCGCATGAGGCACCGGAACGCACCAGTTCGCGTTCGAATTGCAAGGTGCAGTGCTGGCCGTTCAAACCAGCGTCAAGCTCCGACACGAACGGTGGAATCATTGCGACCTCGTGCTGTCGATCGTCGACCGTCCGCACCGGCACGACGTGAACGTGACGTATCAAAATTTGATTCGTAACCGTGGGAGTAAACCGGCCCACGACGTTCAAGCCTTCGCCATTCATCTCACGGGATCGAACCGAAACAAATCATCCGGTCAGGCAAGGTCATCACGGCCAAGTCCTGATCGAACCGATTCCTAAGATTGAGCGGTGCGAAGAGTACGAATGCACGATTTTCGCTCGGCGTGAAAACCGCGCTGGTCACCATCGGCTTCCGGACCGAGGTCCCAGCGGTGACACGTTACTCGCGCCTGAAAGACGCACACCTTCGCTCCGGCAACCAACACCGATCACGCGTCGCAGTCGGACGGGCTGGGAACGAAATTCTCTTGCCCCACTGCGTTAAGCGAGCTTTTAATCTCGCTGACGCCCTGGTAGTGCAGGCTGCTAGTCCTGCCGAGTTTCACGCAACGTTGCCTCAAACCCCGACTGAGAAATTCTCTGTGCCAGAGGCAAACCTTTTTCGTTAGCTACCACGACGCTCCGCGTCGTAATTGATTTTAGTGCCCCCTTTCGGGCCCCGGGGCGGGGGGGGGGACTCGTGAGCGTCGTGGTACCAAGATGGACTCCCGAACAACTCTCAGCCCAAAAAAACACCAGCGTTTTATCTTCACTCCTCGGATGCTCCTCTTAACAACGGCCCATCGCTGCCGACGGGTGACTGGACACCGCCATCCAATCCCGACCGACAACCATTTTGAATGGAATTCCGCGTCGACGTCAGGCGAAAGAGTAGAAGTCGCGCTCGCCCAAAACACGTTTGTTACCACGAAAACGCTCGCTGGGATCGAACCGCCCAACGGCGTCGATTGTCTTCGCACTCACTTATTGCTTGATCTGGCAAAGGTCTACGCCCGCAATGAACGAGACTGCGGCGGACGTTCGTGACGAAAACCGAAAACCCGGCATTTCGAATACAAAATCGCACCACCTACCTTTGATCGACTTCTTTCAGTAGCTGACGCGCACTCAAACCGGACGCTCAAGCCAAACCCATGAACAGACCTGCCGTGTCCCGCTGCTCGCGAAATAAAACGAAGACGAGGCTGAAAGGTGTTCGGAGTACCCGGCCTGCGTGATTGCCGCTGCGATACATTATGCGAAAGTTCTCGATGTCGGATCCGGGACGTGCGCTCGCGATTAAACGAAGTATCAAGCATTGAGATCTGAATCCGCGAAAAATCGGTCCCCCAGCATTCTGGACTTACAGAACTAGAGTTTGATTAAGGATTTCCGCGACCCTGTCGGATTTGCTCGTCTTAACGACGCAAGAAGGAGGCTGAACGTCTCGAAAAGCTGAAGGGTATCCCGAAATCCGGGCGTTTCGGAACGACTCGCCCGTGCTCTCGATCGGGCTTCGAAGGGCAAAATCATCCGACCGTAGGCCCGCTCGTCGGATTCCTCAACGGCTTTTTCTCTCGCCGCTTTCTGCTAGATTGGGCGTGACGATTACACCATCGAATTGCCCCTACTTGCCGATTCGCCCCCCTCACCTAGGGCTTGCTTCCATGATTCAAACCCCCAACCCCCTAGCGTCACGCTTACCCTGTTTTTTTGATCTCTGGACGCTCTCGATTTTCAGCTCACGTCTCCCACCGCTGAACAGCACCGCTGAAAAATCCCTTGGTGATTCGACGGCAGAACAAACCACAATTGGAAGAGACCACGCCTGCAGATCGTTGCGACTTGGTTGATCGGTGGATCGCTATAAGCGTCACGTGGGCGGACGACGCCGACAAGGCGGCGAAACATGACTTCGTTCTCGCCCGTGTTCGCTGATTTCGACTGTGGTCGTTTAAACTACAAGAATCGTTGGAGCGAGGAAAATCATCCGCGTTCGAAAAAGTTTCCTCTGGTGGCGGCGGCTTTGCGTTTTGCACAACGGCGGCTTCGTTCCGCGTTGCAGGAGTACAACGGTATGATCGTTGGCGGCTGGGCCGGCGTAATATGAGATAAATATAAGCGGCCCTGTACGTTCGCTGGACAAGAAGTCATGAAATAGTTCACACTCACATGAGCAAAGGCGGCGGTGGTCAACACGGCGCGACGTGTGCCGTTTCATAATTCGTGATGGTCGTTGATGCCCCGATCATTCCGATTCGAGGTTGCGCGTTCGTCAGTCAATCGCCGACTCGATTGTGCACGGCAACTTCGCTGGAACGCCGCCGAAGAACATGCACCGTGCTCTGCGACGCCTACAGCGACCCTCGGCGACCGGCGCACGTTCGGAACACGAACGATCCCTGATGGACTGGTTTCATTTTCGGGCGCAAACTCGCGAGTGGTCTCACACCACTCTCCGTCACGACGTCACGGCGTAATTCGGGGCTTTGGCGTTTCAAACGACGCTTTGCGGCGGGGCACTCATTGGGCGGCATAAAATCCCACGCGTAGATTTGCCAGCAGCGATATGGCCAGTGCATGTCGTTCAACGGGATCCGGCGGCGGCGAAATCCGGGCGATCGGCCAAGTCCCATGCAGTATGCGCGCGGAGCCAATTTCGGCCTCGCACGGACTCCGCCGTCCTCGCTCGATGCGGGTAGGGGTGAAACCGTTTGTTCGACGTCGCTCGCTCACCGTGATGGACACAGAAAAACGGCACGGAGTCGTACCGGTGTCAGTATCTACCGTGATACGGCAAAAACAGCCTGGGCAGCCGAACTCGTTTTGTGCAGCGACCGCGGTCGTTCGGCGATTTTGAATTGACGTCGAGGTGTAACGTAGACCCGGTCTTGAACAGCGGTTGTGCAGGCTTCGCATCGGAAGGAACGAGGACGGCGGGCTGTATGACGGCCGCAAATCGAAATTGAGCGCTCCGGGGGAGGGCCGGATACAATCTACGCGAGGCGTATGTGGCAAGGCCTCTGGATCATCGAAGGAGTCAAAGCCTCATCAGTGACGCGTTCCAAAACTCGGTCGTGTTCAATTGTACCGCGTCTCGGGCAATCCGGCAACCGAATTCTAAACGTGGATCGGGATAAAAAGCAGTCGTGGCTACATTCGATACCCCGATTGCGCGGCGAGGATTTCATCGGCTCCTGCCAAGTCCACGGATCGGCAAGACCAAGGCCGGTATGAAGTCCCCGATGGCTAGGATATCGGATTCGCCCGTTTGCCTCATCTTAGGCAGGATTAGGAGCTTTCCATACCCAACCCATCCGGCGATGAGACTTTCTTTGCCAACCAATGTCCCAATCCAGGGATGGCCGGGACCGGCGCGCGAACGGCTTGCTCCGGCCGACTTGACCGCCGCTTCAGCGCCTTTGGAACAATTGGCCGACAATTGGTATCCTTTTCATATCAAACGCTTCGATTAGGTCGTCCTCGAAGCGAGTGGGTTGCAGTCAGGGCGTCGTACCGCGGCGTCCGATGCGGGCGTCGGCACGGTTTTGACGGCCGCAATCGTCTTCATGAAGGTGAAGACATATTCGGGTCAGTCAATGAGGTAACGACATCACGCTGACGGAAGGAGCTAAATCGGGCATCAACCGTGCCACTCACTGGCCTCGATAATCCCAGTTAATTGGAATGCCGGATGCGCGGTTGGTCGGAAACACGGGCACCGCCGCCGGCCAGCGGAAATCAATTTCGCGCTGTGTGAATGTGACGTCCCTTTGGTTCTCCGGTACTGACGGTGGAGACGGCCCAGCGCGGAGCCCCGGTTCGTCGCGTTATCAAACTGCTCTTGGCCCACGCCGCTCTGTTCCCGCCAACGCCGCTTTTGCCGTTCCGTAAAAACTCGCGGAGGATTCGAGGCTTCTGGCCGGTTGTTCGCGGAGTCGGCAACACCGTAACCCAGCGATGCTAAACGCCGATCAAGGCTTGCAATTGCAGCGGATCTGACGAGATTCGAATGTTGTTCATCACACCCACCGTTCAATCTCGCACTGGGCCCGCCCGTTCAACAACATCCGATCGATCAACGTGGTTTGACGCCAGGTCGCGCCACTGGCGATGATTCAAAACGCGTCCCACGTTGGCCACCGAGCACCGTGTTGTTTCCCGCGACTGTCCGGCAAATGATCCCGTGTCGCGGTTCGACTCGCTCGAATCATCCATTCGGCGGTGACCACCTCATCGGTCCGCGTTGGTCGCGTGCGTCCTCGTCCATTCGCACCTTGGGAGCGAAACCAAAACCCGGTCCCGGCGACGATCACGCCGCGTTTATGCCGTTAGCCAGTGATGTCTAGGACTTGGCGAGTCGCACACGCGTACAACGTCCGTCGTCGGCGAGCACTTTGCTCTCTTGAACCCGTCGTGGACGCTGAAGCACGCGTCCGTGGGTCATCTTCGCCTCTCGGACATGATGCGAACTTTCGTGCGTTCAATCTCTCTTGGGTGCGAATTGTCAGCGCCGGCGATGTTTGCGCGGGTGAGTGCGCCTTGGCCGGACAACCGTTCGCCCTTCTCGACATCGTCAGCGGTCGGTCGGTCTTGCGGAAACTCGCGAGTCAAGTCGCTTTGCGCACCCGACCTGTGTTTCTGGCGAAATTCGCGCGGAGTTTGCTTTTTTTTTGGCCAAGTTGCAGGACTCGAAAAAGATACGTCCCGACGCTCCGGTCGAGAAAAGATCGTCGCGTGCGGAAAACGTTCCTTCGCTCGGAGGTGAAGAAAAGCAAGGCTAAATCAGCACTTAAAAAGTCACCCACGACCACCGAAAGCTGGGAGGGGTTCATCAGAGGTACAAAAACCTACGTTACGCTCTGCGGCGCCTTCCGGAGCCATGAACTGCTCCCACCTTGCCTTCGGTTCCTTGCCTTCGGTTTCCTTGCCTTCGGATTCCTTGAAACGCGGGTTTCCTTGCCTTCCTTGTTGCGTTTGTGGATCGAAGGACCGATCAGCTCCGTCAATTCGACTTTCGCTGAGTTCCTCACGTTCCAAACAACCCGCGCTCTGATCGTTTCCAATTCACCTCGGTGTTCCGCTCAACAACTGTTCGGTTTTTGGTCGCTTCGAGCAGCAACCTTCTCGCCACCTCCTCTGTCGTCAGTCTTGAGTGTGTTTCGCTGAACTGACTTCGTTGGTGAATCGGCGACGAGGACGGATCCTCGTCACGTTTTTGTAACTGACTGCCCGATTCTTTGGCTCACTGCCCAGTGCTGACCCATCGCCGCGCGGAGGCTGGTCGCCCGTTCGAGGTCGTCTCGCGCCGACGCAGGTTCGTTGAGACGCGATCTTCTCTAGGCCACGACCCACCGAGCAAAACGAATCAATTGATGATCGTCCTTCTTTGCTTCATGCTGAGTCGGTCCTCGGTTGTGGCACCCTACTGGGTCGCACCGACGCGGTAACTTCACGGGATAATCGTAACCTTGTGAGACATGTGGGAACCTTCGAGTGCCACGCGTGAGGGTGTGTCCGGCTCTAAGCGGTCTTTTCCCTTCCTCGTTCTTCTTGCAAGACTCTTCTGTTCGCTGTTTGCACCCCATCTCAGGATTTTGTCGCGGGATCGTAATCGAAATCGCCATTCTCGACAACTTTTTCTGTCTGGCGAGCGGCCCAACAAAGCGCCTCTCGTTGCACCATGATTGCGGATGTCCGACGGTAAACCAACGGTCCCGGCGGCGAGTCGCGCAGATCGACGCTCTCGACCAACGGGCACGCGCGACACGTGGACTTGGAACAATTTCCGTCGCGATCCTTTTATTCTGTCGACGACCGACGTGACGTGCCGGGTCAACCGACCCGACGCGCAGAGGCGGGCATCGAGAACGTCAGCGGTTGTCGCGCGCGATCAACGAATCACGCGTCGTGCCACTGAAACCCATCCATCCTCACTGAGAATTTGGATTCAACGTTTGTTCGCGGTTCGTCTGTCCGCGCCCCACACCGGCGCCGCGTTGACGACCGACAGCGTCGATTCGTTCGATGAAAAATGATACGGCGGAGTGTTCTTCGCAGTTTTACCAAAAATCTGCCACGCGACGGCACCGACGCGCCGTACGACATCTGAAGATTCGCTACCGTTGGCGCTGAGTATAAAAAGGCACACTGCGCTCGCCCCGCACGGCCCGTGCCAAACAATCGTTTTGCCTGGTCCCGGGGGCTCATGCAGCCGCCACCACTCCCTGGGTGAGCTTGTGCCGCCGGACAAGTCCGTTTAACTTCTCGGTGTTTTCAGGTAATCACGATTCCTTGCAGTCCTCCTTTACGCCCTGCAGACCGGTCGAACTTCGTCGAATGCTGATGATTTTGTCAGTTCGCTTCGAAGCGCTTTCGCGGGACTTTGCTGAATCCGGACCAAAACCCGCCGCCGCCAGTCATCTCGGTTCGACTGCGGCGGAATTCATCGTGAAAAATCAGGAACAAAAATGCCCCAACGGCAACACGTGAGCATCAATAAGACTTGAACGATCACGCGGTCGGAGGATTCCCGCGTTTTCTTGAACTCGTAACTTCGACCGCTTACTTTGAGGCTTAGCTCCATTCGCTGGCGTAGTACGTTGTACAGTCGCGGCGTAAACACGAACTCTTTGAGTACTGCCCGATTTCGTATCCCCGTTCAAATGTTCCTTGTCTTTGGATACGGGTTTGTCGACCGTCTCGAAGACACCAGTGAACCTCGACATCGGCCGATTTGCACCGAATTCGATGTTCCCCAAGAGCAATTGTTTGATCGAAAAGGCTGGCCGTGATTCGGGCGCGATCGTCGCTCGCGTAGAGGAATAGCACCGCAGCAGGCGGCGATCACGAGGTGCAATCCATCACCGGGTTGCCACCGCGGCGGGTGTTTTCACCTTCGGCCTTCGGCGGGTTCTTTCGGAGGGGACTCGGGAGAGTTCCTTGGCCATTTTCGTTTCCATCGAGCAAAAAAGCCCGGATGTGGTTCCGGGCCGGTGTGGCAAGTGTTTTGCATGATGGTTGTGCAAGGCAGTTGTACCGGAAACCGAAAATCACGACTAACCCGATGTCAAAAGAAATTGATTGGCTTTGCTTTTTGCTTTTGCTGTTGGCTTTTGGCTTTTGCGCTTTTGCTTTTGGCTTTTGGCTTTGCTTTTGGCTTTTTGGCTTTTTGGCTTTGGCTTTTTGGGGAATCTATAGACTAGCCACCGCAACCGCCAACGCCAACCGCCAACCGCCAACCCGCAACCGCCAACCGCCAACGCCAACCGCCAACCGCCGCTATCCGCCAATGACGTAAAATGACCTCGGTTCTTAGCCCGATGCGGCCGGTTCATCGGGATCGCGCTGCACCGGCTTATACTCGGTAGTGTCGGCGATTCTCGTTGTTTGGCGATGACGTCTGGTGGACGAATCGCTTGCCCGCATTCGCCCTATCTTAACGGCCCGATGACGTACGTTTTTTCGCGTCTTCGGCGGTGAACATACATCCGCTCGCAGCGATCAAGGGCGAGCTTGCTGCTTAGCCGGCACTATCGGAGGGTAATTTCACGCTCCATAAGGTTTCACCCGTCGCGGCGGACAATCTTTTCGCCCGTTTTTGTAACGCGGTGCCTGTCTTGTTTCCGTCGAAATCAGGTTACACGATCCCAATCCCGGCTCGCGGCGTGGCACGGGTCGCGCGCGAGATCGTCCCGTAACCAACACAATCGCCTCTTTGCCTTGCCTCGATGAGTGTTTCATGTTCAACGGGCGGTCAACGTGGGCGCCTCGCGTAATACGGGCAAATGATCAGGATGCCGTCGGCAACGGGCGAGGCGAGTCGACGCGGAAGAATTTCGTCCCGCCATTCGGGATTGGAAATCGCCCAACGCAGCGAGTTCCTTGCCGTCGGCTGGGTGGCGTTGATCGTTTCCTAGCGGTGATCGGGCGCCCATTCACGGCGGACGCGGATATGTCCGTCTCCGATTTTCAACGGCCAGCGGGATGCGAAATACCACTTTGGGCCCGCCTCCTCGGAGCGTCGGTTCGATCCGCTCGGCTTCCAGTTCATTTCGCCGTTCTGGCAACGTCGTAAAAAGCGACGAGGTAACGCGGGCCGGTTTGATCACGGGGACCAAACGACCATCGAATCGATGGAAGCAAAGGGAGGAACCCAATCCCACCACAACGAATCCTCGCCGAACTCGTCTGCAAGTTTGAGCTTGCCAAACAAGTTTGCCGCGAACGTCCAACGCAAGCCAAATCGCCGGAGCGAAAATAGGCGACGACGTGGTGCGTCGGTGACCGGGTGAGGGGTTGCTGCCGCTGCCTTTGCGGTGTTTTTGCCCGCGAGCTTCGCCAGAGCGGAGTTTCCAGCGAATGCGGCGCCGGACTTCGCGAGCCGGAATCGGCGGAGGAGGCAGGTCGATCGCGAACTAAGCACGTTGTTGCCCGCCACGTCCGTGGCAAGGTACGCGTATGTCGCCGACGAATCACCGGGGTGCTTCCGCCAGTCGCCCGGGGATTTTCCCTTCTCATTGTGGAGTCTTTTCGTTCCCAGTCTGGCGGCAGATCAGAGTCGGTGAGATGCCGTTTGTGGACGCGCCCCGCCATTTTGGCGGGGCCAAGTCGCGTTCGTGCGCTGAAATACGTGAGCGACGTGAGAGGGCAGGGCAGTCTGCCATTACAACAGGGACACACGAACACGAATGCCACAAATCCAAGCGTGGTCTTATGGGGGCACATCAAACATGGGCTTACCTCTTCAATCGGCGGACGTGTGTGGGTCGGCCGGGCGTGACGCTATTGTGGCTTAAAACGAGCGAGGTCCGCCAAGTAGCGAGTAGGCCGGCGCTGCGTTGGAATAGGGGCAGGAAATTCCAGGCCGCATACGACTGCGGGTGGGATTTTTCGATGCCAATAGAATTATTGCCCTTCTTGGACCCAATCGCCGAGTCGAGCGGGGCATCTCGCGGGAGCCCCTTTTACCGCCAGGCCTCAATCCGTTCTGCATGCATGAGCCGTGTCCCTTCGCGAGCGTTTGTGCATCTGTTCGCCGACGCGGACCGTCGCCGGCGGAAGTTCTCTCTATAACGGGTCAAAACGGCGAGAGCCGTTTTCCGTTGTTGGCTGCCTGTGAGTAGATACCGTCCAGCGTTGAACCACGGGAGGCTTCGTTGGCGGCGCGGGTTGCACTTTCTAGTCGCCCGTTCAACGGCTTCCGCAGCGCGTTTGTCGCCCGACCGAACCCAGGAGCAACGATGGCCGAGCTGGCTAAGATAGAACACAACACGGAGTCGTTCGCCAGAGTGCGACGGGATCGGCCGCGCCGCTCGCTGCCGCGTCGATTGCAAGTTGCATCTAACCCCGAGCCAGCTATGCTTTTGGCACCGGCGTCACTCGCCTCTCTTCTTCACTTCTTATTCGACGTCATTTCCGACGTCATTTCCGACGTCATTTTCGAGTTTGGTTAAAGAATTTTGTCGATTGACGGATTGGACCTGGGTATGCGTAACGCGGTCGAGCGCGGTTCCCGGTGCCGGCGCGTCGCTCGACAGACTTGCATGAAAACGCATCGGGCGATGCGATATTTCGATGTGCGCGGCCGTTGCATTTTCGCCCTCGTCTCGGCAGATTGCGGGGAGCGGATTCAATCACCATACTCATGGGCGTGTTTCCTTTCTCATGTGCGACTCAAACCCCTTGGATCGATGGAGGCACCGTACGTTTCCGTGAGGCCCAGTCGATCGATTTTGTTCAAAATTCCTGGTTTGCCGTTTCCATCTGGCGGAGATGCGAAACATCATAGACCGCACGACTGCGCGGCGGGATGCCGCACGCGCCTGGAATCTCCGGGTCACCTGCGCCGGAGCGGTTGGAAGATGAGTGCGTCGAGCCGAAAATCCAAATCGCCGACACGTCCGCCTTTCTATAGCACGAGTTGTGATGCGGACGCACCCTGATCAAGAGATCCCCCGGACTGCTGGTGCTGTAGTTGCCGATACGGCAGCCGCCCTGGGGGTGCCCAGGATTGATCTCGCGCGAGATCAACCGCGGTGCTGATATGATCGTTATCAGGGTGGCGACGGAGGATATTCAGGCGTCGCGGGAACGGTGCTGAGGCACCCGCATCCGGTTGAATTCGAGCGCAAAGCGCCATTCGCGCCGCTATGAACGGTCACGTCGCCCTTTTACCGGGCAGAACAATCGCAGCTTCCAAACGACCTTGTCGGATTGCGTCTGCGGAAAAATACCCTCTGAAGACAGGAGACTGCGTATTCAATCGCGACTGCTTTGCTAGTAGGGATAGCACCACTGATCTACCTCAGTGCACGAAAAACTAATCTAGCGATTGGAAAACGGAAAACGATGTCCAAGGGAAAAATACTGATTTCATGGCGGCTACCGGGTGGCCGGCACTTGGCTGACCGCCGTGCCGATCGAATCGGGCTACGACGTCGGGCGATGTCCGTCGACGAGTAAAACCGGGACGGTTCGAGGCTCTGATGTCGAGTTTTTCGAGGTTGCGTTTTTGATTAAGGGTTACGCTTGGTTGCGGCGTGCGAAACAGCCGCACCTTGCTGACCCCCGTGCCTCGTATCTAAATTCCCCCTGCGATTGAATTTGGACCTTTTCGATCGCTCAAGACGCGGGAAAAAACTCCTGGTATGATCCGCCAGACAAATCTTTTCCGTGACGAGCGCGATGAAATACTGGTCACTCATTGGGCGCGCTTCGCGAAGGGTGGATCGATAACCGCGCGTCCGAGCGGAAAGCGGGCTGACGTCGATTGGCCTATCAATGATCCAAAAAGACATTGTTCGCGGACTGTTTTACCCGTTACGCGATCTCGTCAATCGAGCCTGTTGCCGATTACATCAGCTTAGACGGACTTAAATTGCCGAGGTTCATGCCGGGCGTGGCCGTACAACCCGCTCGATGGAGAACAATCGGGTTGTGCGGATTGCATCGACTCCGGCACAAATCCTGTGCTCGACTTCGGTTGCGGTCGGGCGTCCTGATCACGGTGTTTCGCGGCGCTTCAAAAGTTAAGCAGTGACGGGCCGATCGACATTGCCCGACAGAGCGATCCCAACACCGGTGGAATTCGCGCGCTCAGGGAATCGAAAATGTTGACGGTGCCTGGCGAGTTGACATGTTCGCCGCCTTCGAGGAAAGCAAAGTTCACTACATCATCATTACCCGCCGTTGTTCCAAAGCTCGGTTGCTCAGAGGACCGCAGTTGGTGTACGTTCGTCGCATTTCGTCGGCGAGTTGTTGGCGGTGCGAGGATCACCTGACGCCGGACGGGAAATTGGTCGTTTTGCTCCCAAGGAGTTCGCACGTCGCCTCAGAATTGGCTGCGGCGAACGGGTTGGGTTCGTTTCCGCAGTGTCCTCACCGTGACAGGTAGTTTCGCGCTGTGCGTTTGCCCACGCGATCCCCGTACTTGCATTTCAACAATGGACAACCAGGTTTGCACATTCGCGGCGTCCGCGCTCGGCGTAGGCGTTATCGCTTGGGAGAATTCGCTCAGTTCTCCGAAACCGGAATCGCACGCAGCGGCGCGTGGAACGTTATCGGCCTCAGAGATTGTCGCCTCGGTTCGGAAGAACGGAGGACAATCTTCAAGCGGGTCGTTGCCGCCGGGGTTCCAGGGGTGCAGCGGAGGATTTCGTTTCATCGCAGCCCCAAACGGCTCGCAGGGGACCGTGTTTCCGATCGCACCGGGATTCGCATAACCGCTGCATGTGGGGTGAAGCGGCAGTTTGGCAGCCAGGACTGTCACGAAAATTTTGATAACCGGCGCGATCATCGCCGGACAAACACGAAAACGATTGCCGCCTCGCGGCAGGGCAGCAGTCGGTGAGTCGTGCGGTTGCTATCATCCGGGGTTTTCCATCAACGTCCATCTTGAAATCGTCCCATGAAATTCGAACGAAATTGAAGCCATTCCGACGAGAATTTTCCGATTCCCAAACCTCGTGAACTCGGTCGTGAGCGTTGGAAGACCGATTTTCTCTGGTTGATCCTCTCCGGCGAGTCTCGCTCCCGGCAAGCTTTGGTTTGGGGAGGTGCGGATTTCCGGTGCGGGAAGCGAGTGTGTGGTTCGGCGCGTGATGCGGGGCGGGCCCGAGCGGATCGAAATCGGGCGCGATCGAACTGCAAGATCAATGTGTTGTTGCACGGGATCCGGGTTGCGCGTGCATCCTCGGGGCCGATGTTGACGGTCGGTCATGCCTGGCGGCTCGATCACGAACTGGCGATCGGTCGAGGCACGAGCTGTTTGATCCGTGCCGACTCGGTGCCAATCAGTGGCTCAACGGGGCTCGAATCGGTCGCGTGCGATCGTTGCGGCGGCGTTGGGTTAACCGAAGGCACGGATAATCCCAAGCCGGGCAATTCTCGGCGGGTGGGCTAAAGCCTCGGTCCAAGGTGCTCTACAGAACAACGGACCTGCGGAAACGCTGTGGCCAAAACGATGCCGCGAGATAACACACTAGCACTTACGTGCGCTTGATTGGCAGCGAAGTTACAAGGCGGCATTGCGCGGTACGCTGGTGACTTGTGGCGGGTTCGTCGCTGTTGGCTCTGTGCCGTTGTGCGTGGCTGTTTGGGCTGTTGGCTGTGGCTGTTCGAATCTATTAGACTTAGCCAAAGGACGCCAAAACCCAAACCGCAATTTCGCCATCGCCAATCGCCAAAAACCCCAATTCGGCCAATTCGCCAAATCGCCGAATCGGCCAAACCGCCAACCGCCCAATCCCCTGCCAAACCGCCAATCGGAGCAAATCTGGCCATATTCTGTTCCAAATCCCCCACCGCCACA
>Ga0163217_1056938_pt1 | contig 16642 bp, 16 predicted proteins | sample SynspAceP_FD_185933 | JGI IMG/M metagenome (GOLD analysis project Ga0163217, IMG submission 185933) | Saline lake microbial communities from Ace Lake in Antarctica - Synechococcus sp. Ace-P (PacBio error correction) | ecosystem: Environmental > Aquatic > Non-marine Saline and Alkaline > Saline ... | reverse complement strand
CTTGGCCCGGAAGGCGATCTTCACGGTGGTGAGGTAGCGGTATGCTGGGAGTGACGAATCAAACTCTCAAGCCCCGCTGAGACCAGCTCTTTGGGGTTGATCGCGGCGCGGAACTGGTAACAAAACAATCTGCAATTTCTCCAATATTAAAGCCAGGGCGGCTTTGCAGACCCCAGCTGCGGCGTGATCGGCGCCGCGGCTGATCCGTTGCTGCGCTTGCATCAGACCAGGATTTGCAGTTTAGACCCCACGGTTCAGCTCCAGCGTGCCTGATTCGCGGCCCCGTCCCACCCCGCCCCAGCGATCTCTGTTGCCCATTGATGAAGGGACGCTGGCCATTCACATCGGCCAGCCACCACCACGTGGTGCCTTTCCACGCCGCAGGCGGTGCGGCAATTGAACTGGTGCCTGTCGAGCGCTTTCCAGTAACAATAGCGGTGCGTCCTTGGCGTTCATCCCCAGCCTGGTCTGGCTGGCTGGAGCCTGCTTGCGGGCAGGTTTGATCGGCCGCAGGTTCTCAGGAGGCCGGGCCTGGCCGCGTGAGAGTCCCAGCTCAGCCGCGATTTCTCAGCGCTGGATCGGGTTGGGCCCCAACTCCCGGAGCGCCGTCCCTTGCTCAGCCCAGAAGAGGCGGGCTCCCTGCTGCTGCATCGCATCTGGAGCAGCTGGCCAGACAGGCTCGCGCCGAACCGGTTTGCGTGCTCACCTCGGTCGACGCTACGCGCGCTACCGGGCAGTGGTTGCAGACATTCAGCCAGGACTTGCCGGTGGCGAGTGGGCCTTGCTCGATGGAACCACCGCCGCCGCCGATCGGCGCTGGACTTGCCCCGGGCAAGCCGCCTGGCTCGTGCGGACCTCGGCGGCGGCACCATCGCAATCTCGCCTTGGTGGCACCGTGGAGGGCGGGCCAAGCGGCGCGGCCGCGCCTATTCGCCCAGCTGCTTCGCTTTGCCGGCCGTTGATCTGGCCAGCAAGCCAGCCAAGCGTTTGCGCTGTGCCCGGGTTGCTGGGCAAGGCGGGCCTTTGGCCCTGGGCGGCAGAGATCTGGATCGCTAGCGGATCGCCGCTGATCTCGCCTGGTGCTGCTCGCCCTCGGGCGTCTTGTTGCAGCGGCGGAACACGTCAGAATTCAAGCTCAGTTTCGAGCCGTTTCCAGTTCCGTGCTCTGGTGCCCACCGGAGAGAACCCAGCCGGGAACTCAGGCTCAGCCGCCAGCCCTGGAGAGCTGCTCGAGCGCAAGGGCCTGCGTTGCAGCTCGAGCTCGAATGATCTGCCTTCGAGGACTGTGCTCTGCAGGAGGACGTTGCCAGCGGCGTCAGCCTGTGGGCGACTCTGATGCGGTGCTTGCCCGTTGGCAGGCACCAGCCGCATCTTGCCCCTTGATTCGGCGCTGGCTCGAGGAGCGTTGTGCCGGTGTTTCGATCCTCTCGATTCAACACCGGTTGAGGCGATCGCCGTCGGCGCGCTTGCCCTCACCCCTGGGGTGGGATTTAAGGATGTGCTCCGGCCAAGGGTGTTCGCTGCGCTCTGCTGGGATTCGCGCAGCGAGGCCCACCCGCTGGCCCCCATCCCCTTTTCCTCGCAGGTCAGGGCTGGGCCGACGGCAGAGCCTGCCCGCTCGAACTTGGTTGCTTGGCCTGCCAGCCGCGTCATCCACCATACTGGCAGCTGGAGTCTTCGTGGCTTTGGGCGAATCCAATCAGAGTGCAGCGCGCCGACGGTGGTCTTCCGTCCAGGGGCCTACCCTTGGTAGCTCAGCGGGACGCGAGGGCGCCCGGACGAGCCGCGTGGAGCCTTGGAGCGGGCAACCTGGCCGGGCTCGATGCCCCTGGAGGCCGCCCCGGAAGCCGGGGGCGGACTCAGTGCTGCTGCGTTTTCTGGGCCCTGGCATCAACCGAGCAGGGCCCACTGACCGATGGCCAGTGAGATCTGGGGCCGTCTGCGTGCGACCCCCCGTCAATACGACACGATCAGCCTCGATCGGTCCGTGTTTCAGCGACAGTGGCCTGCCGTCGCTGGTGGACAATGGTTCGGCCTGCCCCTTGCCGTGAGGCTCACTTCATCGATCGGTTTATTGCCTAGTAAGGCTATAGGCTTTGGTTCTCGGTTTATTGCTTCCCTTGCCCTTCGGCCTACCAACAGAGCTCTCCCGCTTCTGGTCTGGCCTAATTGGACATCTCGGGCAGTTTGGCTCCCGGCCTCGTCATCTGATTGCCGAGGCACTACTGGTTGGGCAATCCCTAGCTACCCGCGTCCCGACTGCAGACAGGCCGCGGAGCGCTCGCCAACTTTCCGGATTGCGCCTTAAAAGAACTACAGCGATCGAGCGTCGCAGCCCTTTCGCTGCGCATTGGTATGATCGTGGAGCTCGGCTCCCTGGGTAGCAGGACTGGAATGGTGTAGCGAAGGTATCCAAGGCCGAGCCGAAGAGCTCTGGCAGGCCCGGGATTACACCGAGGCCCCTGAAACTCCAGCATTTTGCTAGTCAACTCACTCGTCCGGGCACGTCTGGGCAGAGACAAGCAACCGCCTCATACTGCCTGGGCAACAGGATTGTGAGCCAAGGCCCTGCTAGCTTTGAAGCGGAATCTGTGGAGGGTCCATCGACTTGTCAGGGCCGCATGGGAGATAGGCACCAACCACCCCGATGGCAACCCTATGGCGACAATTTGCCTGCGTTGAATTCTGGAATCGCAACCGGCCTTCAGGGGAGGGCGGCCCGCTCAGCATGATCGCCCAGAAGCGTTGGTGGGAAGCCCTTGATGCACTCAAATCGCCTCATCGACCATCCCTGGGTTGGGTTGAGGCCCAGACCACGGGCTCAAGCGCCAGGTGGAGCAGGGGCAAATCTCGGGCTCAAGGGCCAGGAACAGGAGCGCCACAGCCACGGCGAGATTGGCTTATGAACAGGCGTGCCGATCGCTGACTTCGCGACCGTGGAGGGGCAGGCGCAAATATCAGCCTCCGGTCTTGATGTTGGGTCTGCGATTCACCAGGCCTGCAACACGTCTGCCAGGTTGGCAATTTGGTCGAAGCCGGCCCTGAAACGGCTTGTCTCAGCTTGATGGCGGGCCCATGGGACAGGATTGGGGCCCAGTTGCCATGCCTCCCATGCCAGCAGGAGAAACAGGTCAAGGTCAGCCAGAGCGTTGGTGGTGTTCACCCCACCCGGAACATCGCGGCAAGCCCTTTGATCTCCTGGCCAGCAGGGGGAAGTGTTTCGGTCCTTGCGATGGAAGGGCCGTCCGATCAGCCGACCCTGCCGCTCTCGCCTTCGCGGAAAGTTCCGCGCCCATTCCGGGGCCGATGAACTCGAACGCGTTGCGGGACGAGCCCTGAAATTAGCAGCGCTGCAGAAATACCCCTCCCACCCCATCCACGCTGGAGGCCCAGGAGTTGATTTCTCTGCCGACTGGTGGGCACGATCCGCCGCAGCAAGTCGGGTTGGATCGGCAGTTTCCCGGTGACCACGGTCCCACCATTTACCGCAGGCCTGACCGCTTCGGGTGGCCCCCAGTGTTGGTCAAGGCTCCAGTTGCAGCTGCGGTGGTTCGGCCGGTAAAGATCACGTCATCGACCAGCACTACCTTTCACGGGGCCTCGATCGCAGCCGGTAGGTTGAGTGGCCTCCCACCAGGGCGCGCTGCCGAACCCCGTTCGAGATCGTCGCGATAGAAGGTGGGATGCAAGGCTGCCCTGGTTCGACGGCATGGCCGGCGCGATCTCCAAATTGCTGGCAAACACCTGGCCAGGGGCAACTCCGCGGGTTGGGGATGCGAGCAAGCATTGCAGCTTATCTACTGGTCGGGCGCGGCACTCTCGAGCACCCTGGGAGGCGAGGCGCATGAACGTGCGGGTCAAGTCCTGAGCTGGAGAGGATTTCCACTCGCCTGGCTGGACTCGCAAGATTCCAATGCAGGCCTTAAGGAAAACCATCGTAGGAACGGTGTTTCATGGCCAACTGCTTGACTCGTTGGGCACGGACTTAGAGCAAGGCGGTCACCGGGCAGGTTAAATTCATACCAGAACGCGAAACTTGGACCCGGGCCCCGCTAGGGTGACACTGCCTAGATCTTATGACCATCGGCATTCACGCGCAACCGTCCTTTCAGCCCAGCCTACCTCCCGCTCGGCCGCAACTTGACGTTCTGTAAGCCCCTGTTGATGCTGGCGATTCCTCGATGCTGGGGCTTTGGGAGCCTTCCGATCCAATTGCGATTTCCCTGGCTTGAAACGCCCGTGATGGATGCGCTCTGGAGGCGCCTATCCCCATTGCCTTGACCCAGGCAGCGGCGCTTGATTGTGGGTTGCCTGATGGTCAGATTGGGAATTTCCGAAGCTCGGCATCTCCACGATCGGGAGGGCCTCGGGACGCGTCATCCGCCAGGAATTGCGTCCGGATCAGGCAAACGCGGTTCAAAGACGGCAGCCTTGGCCCTCAATCCGGCCTTGAATGGCTGGCCGATCGCCTCCTTGCGAGGCGGGCACACTGGCACCTGATTGTTCTTCTGCTCCGACGCGGCGTCCACAGTCATCTAACCATCTCCGCTGCCCTGCTGCATGGGCGGCTGGCCGCGGCATTCCAGACGTCGGCTCCACGTCGATCACCGATGGCCGCGATACCCCTCCCCAGAGCGCCATCCCGTTCATTGCCCAGATCAGGAGCAGGATCGAGGCGGCTGGGTGTCCGGGTTCGCATTCAGCACTGGCTCTGCGGCCGCTACTGTCATGGGATCGCGATAAACCGCTGGGACCGTACCGAACAAGGGCCTATCGTTGCTCACCGAAGCGACCCTAGATTTGCAGCGATCTTGCACTTTCTCTCTATAGGAAGCCAGCGATGTCGGCTTATTGGCCAGCGGTATCCATGACCGATGTCATTGAGCGGGGCGTTTCAGCAGTGATGTCCTCAGCCCGGATGGGCTGGTCTTTCTCCAACTTCCGACTCCGACCGGGCCCGCCAGCTCGATTCGCTCCTTGGTCGTTCGAGCCCTTCGACCGCCCTTTCCCCGCCAACGTCTCTCACCCCTTCCATCTGGTTACCTTCAACGGCAATACGAACTCGGGTTGCGGTTGAGGTAGCTTTCCCACCCGAATTCCCTTCGACGTGACTTGCTGGGCCATGGTGGTCTCGAGCACATCTGCGCCAGTTGCGGGACTGCTGAAACGAGGAAATATCCCCACGTCACCTAATTTTTCCTAACGGTGGCCATCGAACACCGCTTCCCGGCGAAGACCGCCAGCTGGTGCCTCCTCCCCCAGGGTTGCCACCTCATGACCAGTCTCCGGAAGATCTCCGCTTACGGCCGTGTCACGGAAGCTGCATCGCCGCGATCAAACAAGGGCTTGTATTCCCTGATCTGATCAACTACCGCCAACCCCTGAACATGGTGGGCCCACACCGGCCAGGATGAGCCACCACGGCGGCGATCGCTGGTTGGACCGTTGCTGTCTGCGCAGCTGCTTTGAGCGCACCAACGCAAGGGAAGGAACGCTGCTGATCACGGCGGATCATGGCAATGCCGAAGTGATGGAAAGCAGCGACGCGCAGGGCCATGCGGCCCCCACCACCAATCCCGTGCCGGGATTTTGTGGAAGGCGAAAAGCGCAAATTGTCTGCCGTTCGGTGCCAACGCCATCTGCGCAAAAGCGGCGGTGTCTCGCCGATGTGCCCCCCATCCTTGGCTAAGCATTCTTGGCCTGCCCCAACCGGCACGGATGACCGGACGTTCGGTGATCGAACCAGCCTTATTGTGGTCACCACCTCCCGGCAGTCAAACCCCAGGGCCCTGCAGGTTTAACCTTCCTGGTTTCGGGCCTTGGCTGGCCCGGGCCGGCGGTTGCCGTTACTTCGATAAAGCTTGGCCGATGCTTATTGCCTTCTCTCCTGGGTCTGGATCCGGCACCGGATGTGCGCCTGATCGTCAGTGTCCTTCTGCACAGTCGAAGGGCGATGATGGGCGGTCTGGCAGCAGCGGCCTGGCTCCATGTTACAGTCAGCGCCCTGCCGCCTAGCGCTCGGAAAGAAGCCTAATCGAATCAGCTGGACCCTGCTCGCAGTTTTTTCTCGGTCTGGCCGTGCTGCTCAGTGCGGCTGGTCTGCGATTGAGCCCGATCATCGCCGCAGTCCTGCTCCGCCGCCCTTAGGCGCCATTGCCTGTTAGCCCGTGCTCGGGCGGGCCGAGCGCCGAGGCGGCCTCAAGGCGAATGACCCCCACATTGCAGCTCAGTCGAGGCGCCTTGGACACGGCTCAGTCCGGCGGCCTTTCGCCGTGCTCAGGCGCGGAGGGGCACCGAGCCGCCCATTCAAGCAGTCCGGGCTCGACAAGGGAAAAGCGCACGGGCACTTTTGTCGTGTGTGCCGGTGCCAGCTGGCCCTTGTTTTCGCTCCAGCGCCAATCGACAGCCGCACCGGCTGGCCAAGTTTCTGCAGGCCTTGGCGAATGCGGTTGTCAGCCAGAACTTGATTCAGTTGAATTCTGCCCCGCACCGAATACCACTGCCGACGGTTTGCGCGTGGCCACCAGGGGCATGTCTTCAAAACGACGGGCCCCGTCCCACCGGCAAACGTTACTGCAACACGGCGTCGCACCTGAAAATTTTTCATTCCAGGCTGAAGGCGGTTATTCGGGGTATCGGGTGAGCCGATCCCTGCGGTGAAGACAGTGCCAAGGTTGATGGCCCCGACCATTAAAAACAAGGGCCCCCCCCCCGGGGGGGGGGAAGGGGCGCCCAACATTCAGAGCAGTCGCTTCTGATCAGTAGTCTCCGAAACAGTCGCTCGCCCATGCCGCCGCGCCCGGCTGGAGCTGCTTCCTTCTTGTCAGGCATGTTCAGCCACGATGCACTCGGTGGGTGCGGCACATGCCGTTGGCAATGGAGGCGGCGTTTCTGCAGCCCCGAAGCGAGTCACCTTGGCGGGGTTCGACAATGCCGGCAGCCACGCATGTCCACGTACTCACCGGGTGCGGCGTTGTAAACCCTCATTGAAAGGGCATGCCCTTGACGTGCTCGCGCCACGACGGCGCCGTTGACGCCGGCGTTCTTGGGCGATCCGCATCACGGAGGCGCTCAGGGCGGAGGCCACGATGGTGCGGCACCCGATCAGCCTCCCTCACGGAGAGATTGGCAGCCCGCCCACTCTTCCAGGGCCGGAGCCCGGGTGAGCAAGGGTGTGCGCCGCCTGGAACGATGCCCTCCTCAACACAGCCGCTTTGTTGCGCGTTCGATGCATCCTTGAGGCGCAGCTTCTTGGTCCTCATCTCGGCTTCGGTGGCCAGCGCCAGCCTTTCACCACGGCCACAACCACCGGAGAGCTTGGCCAAGCGTTCCTGGAGCTTCTCTTTGTCGTAACGGTGGAGTCGTCTTCGTCGCATCTGCTTTGCGATCTGATCGACCCCGCTTTGGGGACGGCCACTTTCGTTTCCATCGGGCCACGATGGTGGGGTGTCTTTGTTGATGGTGATGCGGGCGGGCAGTGCCGAGCAATCTCAGCTTGGTGTCCTCCACTTTGAGAACGGCTGTCCTCGGGGATCAGCTGACCATCTGGTGAGGAACGGCGATGGTCTTCGAGCCAGGCCTTGCGGCCGATCACCGAAGCCCGGGGGCCTTGACGGCAGCAACATTGAGCACACCGCGCAGGCGGGTCCAACCACCAGTGGTGGCAAGGGGCTTCCTTCTCGATGTCTTCGGCGATGATCACGCAGGGGCTTGGCGGTGCGGGCATTGCCGAGCACAGGCACGAGATCCTGCACCAGACCGATTTCTTCCTTGTCGGTGGCAGGATGTAGGCTCCTCTCGAGGATGGGCTTCCATCCGCTCGTGTCGGTGGCGAAGTTAGGGCGAGATGTAGCCCTCTGTCCGAAAAGCGGCATGCCTCGGTGACCTCCCGTTCGGTGGTCATCGACTTGCCCTTCTTCCCAGGAGATCACCCCTTCCGTTTACCCCACTTTGTCCATCGCATCGGGCGATTCATCGGCGACTTCTTCGTCCGTTGGCCGAGCGGACGATGGTGCCACTGGCGATGGCCGTCCCATTCACTACCTCCCATCAGCGTTGGAATCGGAGATCGCTTGGCAGTGCCTCCTCGATCTTCTTGACGAGGGAAGTCGGACCGGCCTTGTCGATGCCCTTTTGAGGGTGATGGCGGTTGGCGCCGGCGGCCACGTATGCGCTAGTACCCGCCTTGAACCATCGCATGGGCCAGGGACAGGTGGCGTGGTTGGTTGCCATCCCCCGGCGCGTCGTTGGGTTTGGAAAAGCGGCCTGACGTTGATCAGGGCCACGCGGTTAGATTCTCGATGTGATCCTCGAGTTCGATCTCCTTGCGATCGTGACGCCGTCATTGGATGATCTGGGTGCGCCGAATTTCTTTCGAGCCACCACGTTCGCGGCCCTTGGCGGCCCGAGGGTGACAAACCACGGCTTCACGCCAGCGGGGGGGAATGCGAGACCTTTTTCGAGGGACGTCGGGCGTTCTCGTTATAATGATGCGTTTGGCCTGGGAATTCAGTCTTTCTGAAGAAGAGGATGGGTGAAGCCGGGAACAAGCGTGACCGGAGCAGCGGACCGGGGAACCTGGGGCTTCATGGTGAACGATCGCCAGGATGTCCTTTTCGGCAGAGCAGCACTGAATTCGTTGCGCCGAGCCTTGATGTCGGTGCCGGCGTACTTGCTGTTAGAGCACCTGAATTCGCCGACGCTCACCTCAGGGGATTGGCGGGTGCCGTCGGTCGTTTGCGCTTGCCGGGCAACTTGAACCACCCTTCACCACTTGGGGCTTTTCCTGGCCGGTGTCAGGAACCAGATTCCGCCGGCGGTTTTTTTCGTCGGAGTCTGAAACCTTGGACCAAAGGACACGTCTCCGAGCGGCTGACCGTGGAGGACGGTTGAGAGAACACAAGCAGCCCATGATTCAGCTGCGACACACACAGGGATGACGACCGACTGACGTCATGAAACGGACGAGTTTGGCACTCAGTGCTGCGTTACTGCCAACCTACTGGTCAGCAGCGTGATCAGGCGCAATCCGCAGCAGGCGTTCACCGAACAGCCAACGGCGCCACAATCGGTGTTCGGGGCCAATCCCCTGCCAGTGGTAAGTTGAACTCCGCTCTTCGGCGGGTATGGATCCCGCTTGTGCGATCCCCAATCTTTTTCCTATGGGCTTTGCTGCTGCTCCCGTCAACACCGGCATCTAAGGGCGTTTGTGCGCCCAAGTGATCGGGTCCAGGTGCTCGACGTTGGAATTTCCTGCCGGCAAAAACTGCACGCATCTTCAATGCCGCTGTCGCATCAGTGGCCGCAACTCCGCCGCGACAGGAGATCGCCCTGACGGCGCGGTTGCAGCAGCTGCTCGGAGATCACCGCCGTACGGCGATCTCGATGAGCTCCGCACAGACGGTCTGCGTGCGCGGCATGGAAGCCGTAGACAGCCGCCTCACACCGATCCTGCTGTCCCGGTGGGAGAAGCCACCCTCGGCCTGCATGTTTTAACGTGCCCTTGGGAAAGCCGGTGGCACGAGCTCGGTCCTGTCACATCCAAGACTGACCGCCTCAATCCACCGCGAAGCTCCAAGCTCCACCGATCTGGAAACCAGCCCAAGGTGTTTGAAACCGGCATCAAGGTGATCGACCTGCTCGCCCCACCGCCAAGGCAGGCAAGGTCGGCCTGTTTGGCCGGTGCTGGGCGTCGGCACCGGTGCTTACTTCCAGGAGCTGATCCAACAACATCGCCAAACGGAGCACGGCGGCGTCCTCGGTTTCGGTGGTTGTGTGCGAGCGCACCCGGCGGAAGCACGACCTCTACGAAGAGTTCAAGGAATCCGGAGTGATCCGAACCCGGGAGCTGACCAAGTCAAAGTGGCGCTTGCTTCGGCCAGGATGAACGAGCCTTCCCGGTGCTCGCATTGCGCGTGGGCCTCTTCGGCGCTCACATGGCGGCGCAGCACTTCCGCGATGTGGACACAACCAGGATGTCCTGATTCTTCACTCATTAATATCTTCCGCTTTCGTCCAGCAGGATCGGAGTGAGCGCCCTGTTGGGGTTCGCATGCCGTCCGCAGTGGGTTGATCACGCCCACCCTTGGCCTCCGACGTCGGCGCGAGCTTCCAAGAGCGCATCACCTTCACCCTTGCCAGGCTCCCATCAATCGATTTCAGGCTGTGTATGTTGCCTCTGCCGGGACGAAATCTGGACCGATCCAGCTCCCGCCACCACCTTTGCCCACCTCGATGCCACCACGGTTCTGAGCCGTGGTTTGGCCTCCACAGGATTACCCGGCCTGTGGATACCTCTCGATTCCAACCAGCACGATGCTTCAGCCGGCCGGTTGGTCGGTCGGAGACTGATCACTCCGGACAGCGAGTGGCAGTGCACTCTACACGCAGCGTTATAAGGAACTTCAGGATATCTTTGCCATTCTTGTCTTGATGACACTTTCTGAAGACGATCGCGAGTACCGTGAACCGGCCCGGCAAGATCGAGAATTCCTCTCTTCAGCCCTTTCGGTGGCCGAATCTTCACGGGTTCTCGTCCGGCAAAACGTGAAGTGGAAGACCCATCAAGGGCTTCCAACATGATTCTTTCTGGTCGAGCTTTGATGATCTTCCCGAAGCAGCTTCGATTGGCGGCCACGGGCTTGAAGATGTCAGGGCGAAGGCAGAAAAGGCTGAGCGCTGAACCGAAATCCTGACTTGCATCTGTTGAATCGCCATTCCTGAAGACCCCTGCCCGGAGACAATCACCTGCGCGTTCTCTGACCCTGATCAGGCGGTTTCCGATGGCGATTGCCGACGAGGGTCATCCCTGCCAGCACCACAGGCCACTGCGGTATCTTGCCGGGCCATGGGTCTTTGCTGACGGCCCTTATGTGGGCGTATGCGGTTTGCGGTGGGAAGCGGATTGGACCCTCCATTGGCCCTTGATGGGGCGGTTTTGCGAGGTGGAAGCCAACCAGTGTGACTGTGCTGGTGAACATCGCGGAACTTCCGGCTCCAAGCAATTTCCAGCCTGATGAGGCCCAGCGAAGGCCCTTGAGGAGGCCCAACTTGCTGGCCACCGGCCTTTGAGGAGCCAACTTCAAGCAGCGACAAGATCAAGGCAGCAACCTGGCCCCTCTCTCGCTGCGACACGGCCTCCAGGCAGCCGCAGCCTCCTGAAGACGAGACACCACAGCCAGTCTGAAAAAAGCGCCCTTTGGCCGCTTTTTTTGTTGGTATGGCTTGGGGCGTTTATTGCGCTTTTTGGCCCAGCTGATTCAGCCGTACCGCAGAAGGTGACGTCGGGGGGGAACTTGAGCTTTGGCCTCATCAGCGCACTTGCCTTTGCCGTTCTGCTGCCAGAATTGATCACCTCACGTGGCCTTGTTGAGGATTTCAACGGCGCTCGTTGTCGGTGATCCAGGATTCTCGGCTTTCCAGTTCCGGTCTCATCGTTTTCCAGGCCATCTTCCGGAGGCCAGAAGAAGTAGGGAGGTGAGAGGGGCTGGGCCACCGCCGGACGATCTGATCGACGGCCAGGGCGACGTTGGGGGCGCCCCAGAGGATCTTGGAGCAAAAAAAGCGGCCCTCATCGGCTTTCGGCGTATGACCGAAGGAACGCCGTCCTCATCAACCGTGGCCGGTGGCTACAAGCCGACTGGCGCCGCTCAGGGCCGGCCGCCCTTTCGTAGGTTCCGTCGTCGTCTTCAGCGGCCGAGCGGCGGTTTCCGCCGGGGCGTGACGGGTTGAAGCTCCCGATTGGCAGCTCCCGGTTCGGGCGAGCTGGGGCTTGGCACCCACGCTTCCGCGTGGCTGGAACGAATGCAGGCCGTGAGGCTTCGGCCGCCTCAAATCCTCCGAGCAGCACTGTCTGGGCGTCATGGGTCCGGCGCTCAAGCATACATCAACATTCAAACCTACCAAGCCAGCTGAGGACACCCCGAGTCAGCAAGCCGTTCTGCCTTCGATATCGATGCGTGATTCAGGGATGTGGGCGGCAGTTACCGTCGCGCCCTGGCTTGACAACCGTGGGAGCATTTTTGCGGTTTGGAGCCGCAAAGCGCTCCGGTATTTTGACCGCGCTCAAGGGCGAAGGATCTGGAACAACGCTCGGGCGATGCCGCCCTGGAGCTGCTTGCGCCGCCACGGCCACAACCCCTTTGCCGGCCCATTTGCCGCCCTGCGTGGACGTCTTCAGCCGCTTTTATTTTCTGGATGGCGATTCCCCAGGGGGGATCCCGCCGGTTTGGAGCGGCTTCATTCGCCAACGAACCCTGCTGGTGGGAGGCGGCCTTCTTGCAAGGGCCTCAGGCCGCTGCCGGGCATCGCCTTGGGATTTGTGAGTGGTGCCGCGAGCCCGGCTCAGCTCGCTATGTGCTTTCGCGCGCCGGCTGGACCTGGGTGATCCGCCCCTGTCGTGGCGATGGGCGATGCTCCCGACAAAAACCCGATCCCACCGGCCTGCCTTCGGCTCGCCACCAGCCTCTGTGAAGCCCCTGGGGGCTAGGCAGCCCCACCGTCGCCTAAAATCACCTGGTGACACCGTGCTGACGTGCAGACGGTTGCCTGAACGCCGCAAGCAACAGCCCCGACCAGCGCGGGCTTGAGCCTTGGCGTTGGTTGCCACGCGCATCTGCAGGCTCCCGGTCTGGAGAAGCAGCGCCAGCGCCTTACGAAGACAGGCCTGCGCGCTGCCGGGGCCGATCGGTTGCCCCCTCCACCTCCGCACTCTCAGCCCGCCAGCCTTGCTCAAAGTGGCTGCCCGCAGGGTCCTGATTCAGCGCTCCACGCCGCCACCCGACTTTGAGGCGCGTGCGGCGCTGAACCCAGCACCTCATGGGCCGCCCGCTGTCACGGCCCACATCGTCTTCGAATGCGGATTGGCCGATGGCCCTTTCCAGGCGGGGGATCGATGCTTGGGTTGCCTTCCGGCGGATGGGAAAGCCGCATCACTGACATACACACCTGGCTCCACCGCTGAGCACCATGCCCGGCTCCCAGCGCGCTGCGGATGTTCGTGCGAGGCGATAGCGCCGACACTCCCGTGGACATCGAGGGCCCATGCCAGTGGCCGCTGGGGAGGGGGGGCGGTGCGCCCCATGTAGAGGTGGCGGTAGGCCCCTCTGCTTCCAACCTCAGGCCTCTCCCCACTTCTCGCAAACCAGCAGGCCCAGTCACAGCCCTCGACGAGCCACGCGCTAGGGCAGCCCCCATGCACCTGCTCGGCATCGGCCTGTGCGGCCTGACCGTGGTCGATCTCCTTCTCCTGGCGGCGAGGCACGAGTTATTTAAGAGCGCGGCCGTTGCTCGGCGCTGACAGCGCCCATTGATGGGAAGGTTCGGGATGTCGCCGTCCTGTAAGTGGTAGTCGCTGAGGCTGCAGCCTGCATCGATCAACAGCAGGTCGCCACCCACAGCGGGGCGTTATTGCTGGGTGTATGCAGCACGCACGGCATTGTCTCCGCCGGCCACGATCGAGCCGTAGGCCCGGTCGCGCGCGTGCGGCCCCATGCCTTCATTGAAAGTGTTGCTCGATCACCGCCTGCACTTGTGCGCTCCATTGAGCCGCCGGCCGCCGCCAGCTGGCGGGCCCGTTCATGGGGCCCTCCGCCGACATCCTTCCGGCCAGGCGCATCCGCTCGCGAGTTCCATCGGCCAGACTTGCGCAGGTCGCAGCGCGTGCAGGAGCGGGGCAAGGTGCCACCAGGGCCCAGGCCGCCTGGCCGTTGCGGGGGGGCACCGTCGAGCAGTGGGCGGCCCCAGCGGCGGCCAGCAGCCACGGCGGTCCACATCCTGTGGATGGCCCCCTATCCGGAAGGGCGAGCCCCTTCCTGTTCCCTGGAGATAAGCCGCCCAGGGCGCTTCCGCCACGCTCCTGGCGGCCTATGGCGAATCGGCCCCGACTGTTCAGACGGTCCCTCCACATCCCAGCGGAACCCGTTCCCAGGACCTCCGCGGCGGGCAGGATCCTTCGGCTCCACAACAGGGAACCGAAGGGGTCTCCGGGCAAATGGGGCAGAACAGCGCACCGCGCCGGGCCCTTCACTCAAAGCCCGGGAGATACCAGAAATCCACTCTGCTGGCGGAAACGGATGCTCCACATCGCGAGCATGGTTGGGTGACCAAGCGGCCGCCGCCCGAAAAATAACCGGCCGCCATGCGACCGAGCCTGCGTCAAGGAAAGCCGCGCCCGGCCTGGCCGAACTCTGCGCGGTGGATCACCATGGAGGCAAGCCAGAACAGCCCAGGACGTGTGGCACACCCGATTAAATGAATGCGATAGGTCCCAGAGGCAAGGACGGTATCTGGGCATGAGCCGGCCACCGATGACGCTGAACGGCATGAACGAGCTGCTTGGGGCTGCCGGGACTGTTCGCCTTCATTCTGGTGGGTTGCGGGCGGTGTTGCTCCGGCGTGGAAGCCGCCATGCTCACCGTCAACCCGCTGCGGTCTACGCACACGGCAGGGCCGCGACGGCCCGGTGCGCGGCGCCCAAGCCCTGCTGCCCTCAAGACACGCCATTTGGCGGGCCCTGGCGGTGCTCGTCATTCTCAAACACACGGCTTCAACATCTTCGGCAGCCTGATTCTGCGGCAGCTACGGCCGGCTGGGTGTTCGCCTTCCATGGGGTCGATCAGGGTCGCCCTGCCCTTGTCTCGGTCGGGACTCACCGTGTCCTGGTCTCTTCCTGCTGGGGAGATCTGCCGAAGGCGATCGTCAGGCCGGTCTGCCCTGCCCGGCTGTCGCTGGCCAGCGCCCCCGCTCGCTCGCCTGGCCCTGAAATTGATTTGCTGCCACTCGGTGCTGGTGCTGGAAGCGGCTGTTGCCGGCGATTCCAACCGGCCGAGAAGCGAAATCACCACGAGAGGGGCGAGATCCGCCTTGCTGGCCAGGCTGGGCTCGCGCCACGCGCCACGATCGAAGCGATGAAGCCGCGATGATCGGCAAGGTGCTTCAGCTCAACGACCTGACGGCCGCGACCCTGATGGTGCCCGCGGGTGTCCGCGCCGACCCTCTCGGCTGAGATTCCAGCTGGAGAGCGCCCAAGGCGTTGCTGCTGGGGCCAACACAGCCGCTTGGGTGGGTGGCGCTGTTGGGGCGAGTGGATGAGGTGCTCGGGGTGGCCAGTCGCGAAAGCCTGCTGCAAGCCCTGGTTGGCAGGGCTCCGAGGGTCAGGCGACCGCCCGACGCCTGACGCCTGCCTCGGGTGGCAATTCGTGTGCCGGAATGATCCAGGCCGATCCGTCTGCTGACGGCCTTCCGGCGCGAGCAGCCATTCGTGCGGGTGGTTGGTGGATGATTCGGCGCCTTCGTCGGCGTGATCGTGCCGATGCGGGTGCTCGGCCGTGCTGCCGGCTGGTGGCGCGCCCCCAACCGGCGGCGGAGCGCATCCCGCTCGAGCGCGACCCTGCAGGCCGCACAGCGGCCACCAAAACCGTACAGCGGCAAAGCCGGTTTCGAGGCTCTGCTGTGCTGCGCTCGGCGCCAGCGCCTGGTTCTCAGCGAACGGGAGCGCTCAAGCCCTGGCCCCCGAGCTGGCGCGGCCTCGTTCGCCATCTGGAGCGCCTGGCCGCCCGCCGCCTCAGGTGGCCGTTTTCGGCCGCGTCGGCGGCTGGTGCGGTAAGTCGAGTCTGCCTTTCATGCCCTGCTCCGGCGAGGAGCGCTTTGCTAACCGATTCTGGCCATGCTGCACCGCTGCAGCAGCAGGCAGCCTGGAATCAGCGATCTCCGACCCGCCCCGGGTTCGCGGGGCCCTCGCTCCCTTGATCGCCCACACCCGGGCATCGATTGAAGTGGCCCTGCTCGCCCGCCACCGCCTGGCGGAGCCCGGGTGGCGCTCGCGGCTGATCTGGTTCTGTTTCGTGCTCCGATGCGACCTCCACGGCACGGAATCTCGGGCGCGGAGCAGATGCTGCGGCCTCGGCAAAAACCCTGCTGCCTGAGTGGTCAACCGGATCGACTTGCTTGGCCGTGCAGCACTGAACGGGAGGCGCTCCTGGCGGCATCCGCGGGCGCCTGTCGGCGGCCGGCCCGGGATCTTGACATGGCTGGCCGTCTCGGCGGCGCCACGGCGGGCCCGGCTGCGCCAGCGATGGCCCGAGCGTCCGCAGCGAGGCCGGTGGCGGCAGCGATTCGCGGTCGCTCCAGGACTCGATGCTGCCCTGCTCCGGTAGAGCGGGCCGCCTGGCTGCTGTGTGCTCAACGGCTGCGCGCCGAGTCGATCGATTTGCTTGGCATCTGCAGGCCTGGCGGCTGGCCAGCACCGCATTGGCGGCCCAGGGGCCTGATCGACCGCTTTGCCGCACTCAAGGCACCGGACCCCCGTGAGCGACCAAACCCCTTGGTGCTGATGATCTGGCCGGATCGATGGCCATCGATGCGGCTTTGGTGGCTGAACTCTGCTCGGCTCTACCGGTCAGATCAATGGGGCCCAGGCAGCGCCTGCTGGGCCGGCTCAGCGGCCACGGCGCCCTGCTGGGCGGCGCACCCAGATCCGGCATCCAGCTGCTGCTGGGCGTGCTGCGCCAGCTGGCGCTCTTGGGCGCTCCGTTCAGCGGCGGCTTGTCGCTGGCGCCTGCCGCACCGGTCCGCCCTGGCCAGGCCGCCTGGCCGTGCACCACCACCCGTCGCCCCGGGCCCAGTCTGGGGGCGGCCGAACTCC
>Ga0163217_1062252_pt1 | contig 16645 bp, 19 predicted proteins | sample SynspAceP_FD_185933 | JGI IMG/M metagenome (GOLD analysis project Ga0163217, IMG submission 185933) | Saline lake microbial communities from Ace Lake in Antarctica - Synechococcus sp. Ace-P (PacBio error correction) | ecosystem: Environmental > Aquatic > Non-marine Saline and Alkaline > Saline ... | reverse complement strand
ATGGTGGCGGCATAATAATGGTTCGTGCCATAAGGCTTGCCAATCAGGGCGCCCGTCCAGTGCTGAAGAAAACTGTGGGCAGGACCGAACGCGCCACCCAGGCTGCGCAGATTGCCGACTTGCATGAGGCAGATCCGAATCAATTGTCCAGCAAGCACGCCGAGCTGATTGCCCTGCTCAGAGCATGAAGACACTCGCATCCATTTCAGGGCGAGCTGGGCGATATCAAACAGGAAACTGCCATCAGCAGAAGCTCAATGCATCGCGAGAACGGGATCTCACCCGCCTGCAGAATCGCGCGCCCACCGACGTCGGAATAAGCGTGGCTCGCGCCACCTAGCCATTCTTCTGATACGCATCTCGGCGCCTTTCCATTTGCCAGCACCCTGTCTGCGGCGGATAATCATCCAATTCGAACCTGCCGGCGTGATGCTGGGCGAAACCTGATGGAGCCCCATCGCTGCAAAGAGGAAGGTTGGTATGGAGCAGTTCCGTAATATTCGGATTGATTGGCGACTGGGTAGCGGCAAGGTGTCAGATTACCCTTGAAACGCTCGAAAGCGTTGCTCTGGATAACGATCATAGCTGATCCTGGAAGGACCCCCGTGGCTACTTGCTGCCGGGGCACCAACTGCAGTCTGCTCGCGCAAGATATGGGCAAATCTGTGTCTTTCATAGTCGCGGCGGTGTCCGGCAGCCTGCGGGGTAGCAGCACGGCCCTGTGCCGTACACGTTCGGTGCTGCTAACCGCGGCGGCTGGATTCCTGACCGATGAATTTTCGCGGATGAATGGAGCCCGGTTGATTTTTTTTTTTTTAAGGTGCTTGCAGGGCAAATACAGTGTGGAAAAGCGCTTTCTCTGGATGTGTTCGTCCGCCCGCGGCGACTGAGCAGCTAGCACCAGGCGAGGCGCTTAACGCGTAAGTGCTTGCAACCCTGGCAAAGTCCGCACGGATGATCGAATTCGAGCTATATATCGATGGCCCAGTTTGTCTACAGCCCAGAAGTCTGATGGCTGAATCGTTCTACCCCCCCACCGGATCAACCGCCTATTCGCTGTCTGCCGCGGCCGAATCATTTGCATCCGAAGCTCGAGCGATGTACTGGTGCCCAATGTTCCCCCATTACCGCTGTCAAGCCGGCCCATCGTGCGTGGATGCCAACAGTTGAGCTGAAGATCATCATCTCCAAACAGAATGTATCTACCGCAGTTCAGCTGTGACGAGCCAGGACATATTGCCTGCGCGCCAGCGTGACAGCCTGACCATCCGTAAAACCGCAGAAAACTGCGTTCGGCTGCACCCACTGCGACCACAATTTCTATGCTATTTGTCGCAGCAAGCTCGGCTGGTCAAGCGTATGACGGATCAATGATAAACCTCGCGAAAACTTCAGGGCTACGGACGTGATTGGCGATGTGCATGGCCTGTTGCGCAGACCCTGGACGCAGCTATTGGAGCGCATGGGCTATTCAGTTGCGGGCTGGCGTCGGCAAACACCCGACCGCAAGGCATTGTTTCTGGTATATTTCATCGGACCGAGGCCGCTTATTCGGTGAGCTTGCACTAGTGTCATGACATGGTAGAGGCGGGCGCCCCAATTGCATCATGGGTAACCGAAAATCAAACGCCCTGGCCTGAGCCACTCCGGCGGCCGGCGGGCAGCGGCGCATACATTCGCGAACATACACCGAGCGCAACCGCCGGCAGATTCAGATACGTGAGCATTTGCAGCCTGGCCGGATGAGTGGACTTACTTTCTCGACTGGTTCTATACCTTTCCGCTGTTTCAGGATCTGGGCGATATCCGGCTGTGCATGCCTGCTGCGGAATTCCGCTGATAGAACCTTTTATCGCTGCAGTATGTTCGATGGCCGGATTTACCGAGTTTCTTGAGCGCGGTGGACAACACAGTTTCGCTTCCCAGGTTTGCTGGACGATTGCTGCGCGGTATCGGACATGCGCTTGCCGCATGGCAGACAATTACCGCAAGGATGGCCTGCGGCGCGGCGGCTTTCCGTACCAAGTTCTGGGAAGAGCAACCGCAGACCTAACGGGGATATCGTCTTTCAAACCCGAATGCCCTGCCGGACGACGTTGCGGGCCCGCCACTGAGTGATGATCAGAAGCCGAGCTGCGTGCTTCTATTGATGGCAGACCAACCGATCCTGTTTGTCGGCATTACTGAAGCAGGGCAAACCCGCACCCGATTATCAGACCCTATCTGCTGTCTGGATTTACAGGCCAGTGAAATAGGCAAAACTGGGTCGGCTATCGTTGGCAGGCGAAGCAACGCTTGCACCGCGATCATTTTGTCTCGGGTCGATGTGCCCAGGCTCGCTTTGAGGTAAGCAGTACCGCCACTTGCAATGCCCCTTGATAAGATCTGAGTCGTTTCTTTTAACCCGCTTCCTGCGTAGCCGGGCGTGGTGCATCGCATTAGCCGAAGAGGATGGCAAGACAGGTCGTCTGACCCATGATAGCGGGCGCACAGATAGTCCAGTGCGTTTTTTACGCCGAAGGATACCCGACGCAAGCGGTCGAATCAGCCCGCTGGCCGCCCCACTGCATCGGCCCCGTTCCAGTTGCCCGAGGGGATGTGCGCGTATTCCTGTAACGCTGGTGATCCTGGGCCCTGACGGTGTGGGGCACTCTGACCGGCATGGTAGCCGGGCCCGGAGACCATTCGGCGCTGTTTACCTTCGCAGTGACGCCAATGTTATTTCGCCAGTGAGATGGATCTGAGTCAGTGGGTGGCGGTTGGTGGCACCCATCTTTCCTGCATTTTGGCCTGAATGCACCTGGCGTTCATTCGCTCTGGTAACTGGGAATTGGGCGGCGAAATTGAATTGCGGCTCGGGCGGTTCTCTTGGTTGCTGGACCTTGACCCTGCTGTTTTGCAGTGATCTCAATACCGCACCAGTTGTGGGTTAGTGGCCATGCCTGTCGGCGGTTTTGTTCCGGTGTTGCTCTACCGGTCTGCTGGGCTACTGCTGGTTGTATCATGGCTGGCTGCCGAATGTGCACTTTGCCCTGCCCAAAGGGGTGGGGCTGTTGATGCTGGTATGGCTGTGTTGTGTTTGTCTGGCGCCCCCCTGGATAACCCTTGCTGCGGTTTGGTGCCATTGCCAATACCGGCGCATGTCAGCGGTTTGTTGATCGGCTGTTGCGGCGGGCCTTGCCGCCGGTGGAATGGAGCTGCTCGCAGAGCGCTGCCGCATTGAAGACCCTATTAATGATATCGAATTTTTCTGGAGGCATCATGACCAGCTGCCCGAAAAGGCTTCGCGAATATAAACCTCTGAGGTGTATGCCAGCCTGAAAAACGGCGGTGGAGATCGGTTAAGGTGGGCCGATGGGCGCAAATTGACCAGGAGCAGAGAGGAATTGTGCTGCAGGCGGATGATTGGCCTGGGAACAGGACACCTTCCCGAAGAGCAGAGAACCGGTGTCATGGGCCGCAGAGCGCAAGTCTGAAGCTAAACGGTACCCAATATCCTGTTTCTTCCACCGGTCGGAATACGCTTGGCAACTGATGGCTTATCTGCAAGCACTGCAGTATCAGCAAGCGGAAACGGCGCTGGATTCCCCGGTCATTAACCCATCTGGCCGATTGGCGAGGTGCAGTTCCTTGATGATGCTCGGCAAACCCTGCCGCATTGAATCCCTTGGAGTGATTCACTGTAGCCATTGCGCCGGCGCACGAAAGAGTTACAGCAGTGTTATTGCTACCCGTGCATATCAAACTGGCCGTCCTGTGGATAACCTGCATCATGAGCCCGAACGCTTGCCATCATCACTGGGCCTGCGCGAGCCGGCCTGGCGAGCAGTTCTGTATGACCGAGCACATTGTCTACCTTGGCCAACTCGTCCGGGCTCAAGGTGGGTATTTACCCGTGCCAGCCAGGTGCGACCGCTGGATGGATCAGGTGCGAGCAGCGTGCGATCATTGCGCGTATCCACCCGCTGCCAATCCGGCTGGTTTGAACCTCTTGCGCCAGCAGGTGCGGACAAGGACCAACTGGCGTGCCCTGCTCAAGGGCGAGCCGAGCCTGTCGATATGCCGGCGGCGCGTTGATCGTCTGATTGAAGGCGCCATTGATGGGATCATGGCCGCTGCAAAAAAGACATATGGCTTGCAAGCCATTTCAACCCCGTGCAAGCCGAGTGACAGACATTCGTTACCCGGGGCTGGAATACAGCGCTAAACCGCAATTCACCAATCTTTGACAAGGCATCCCGTTCCTGGAAGGCACTTTGCTAGGTATCAAGGGTCCAGTATCTGCTGCTGGATACCGGCGGCATCAATATTCGTAGAATACAGACCGCCTATTACACTGTCTGTCAGTGTGTCCTGAAGGAGCACGCCATGCGTACGACAACCCAAGACCATTTACCCAAGACGTACGAGCAACCATTACTGGATCAGCGAGACGCACCTGACCTTCGATCTGCAGGATGATACGCCGCTTGGTGCACAGCCGGTTGAGCATCCAAACTGAATACGAAAAAGCACGGCGAGAGCTTGCCGCCGCTGTACTTGACGGCCAGAAGTCTCGAACTGATGCCGTAAGCTGTGATGATGCAGGCGTGGCTACTCAGCGATTATCAGTCGATGCCGAGACACGGCGGCGCTGCAGCCTGCAAGCGCCGCCTTTGACCTGCCGGTAACCACGCGAATCCAAGCGCGGAGAACACAGCGGCTCGAGGGTTTTATCAGTCCGGGGCGATGTTCCTTACCAGTGCGAAGCGAAGGCTTTCGCAAGATCACCATTACCTCGACCGCCCGGATGTGATGAGCCGCTTTACCACCACGGTGATCGCGATCGTGGCGGGACTATCCGTACTGCTGTCAAAACGGCATCGATTGCCTCGGTTGAGCACGCAGGCGTCGTCACTGGGTTATCCTGGAAGACCCTTCCCCAAACCTGCCTATCTGTTCCGGCTGGTGGCGGTGACCTATGTTGGATTCAGGACAGCTTTACCACCATGAAGCGGCCGCGATATTGACTGCTATTCTATGTCGAGCCGGAAAATCGGCGAGCAATGTGCGGGCATGCGATGACAGCCTCAAGCTCCATGCGCTGGGACGAAAGAGTCTTAGGCCGCGAGTACGACCCTGGAGTATCTCATGATCGTCGCGGTGAACGATTTCAATATGGCGCCATGGAGAACAAGGGCCTTAATATTTTCAACTCCAAGTTGTGTACTGGCGCATGCCGATACTGCGACCGATCTGGCGTCCAGCGGTCGAAGCGTGCGTCGCGCACGAATATTTCCATAAACTGGTCAGGCAACCGCGTGACTTGTCGTGACGGGTCAGCTGTCCTCAAGGAGGCTACGGTTGCTGCGCGATTCGCAGTTCTCCGCAGACATAAACTCGGGAAACGTCAACCGCCATCGAGGCTGTCCACCTTTCTGCGGCGCCAAACCAGTTTTGCCGAAGATTGCCGCCCCCATGGGCCCACCCCGGTCCGTCCGGACTCCTTTATCAGATTTCCAAACTTCTAATACGCCTCACGTTACGAGAAGGCGGCAGGAGTTGGGCGATTGCTGCACACGCTCCTGGGTGCAGCAGGCTTTTCGCAAGGGTACCGACCTGTATTTCGATCGCCAAACGATGGCCAGCGGTGACCTGTGATGACTTGATTCAAGGCGCTGGAAGATGCCATGGTGCCGACTTTACCCAATTCAAACGCTGGTACAAGCCAGCGGCACCCCGTCTGGCGTGAGGCGTTATGATGCGGCCGCGTCGGACTTCAGCCTGCTGTTCCGCAGAGCTGCCCCGACCCCCGGGGCAGAGCGAGAAAAAGGTCAGGTGCACGGTGTCCGGTTGAGCAGCAGTACGTGCGCTGCTGAAGGCTCTAGCGCGGTACGACCCGCGCCACTGCCGCTGCACATGTGGGCTTATGAAAAGAAAAGAGCCCAGGCGCAACGCACCAGCCCCGCCGGTGCTGGCAGGTGGACCGAAGCGATCAGATGTTCACCCTTCCACCGGGTGTCACCGAGCAGCCATTGCGTCATTGCTGGCGCGGCTTTTCCGCGCCCAGTTGAAAATGAACTTACCCCTATTACCCCGTGACGACGGGTGTTCCTGGCCAAAGCACGATTCCTATGTTTTCAATCGCTGGGAAGCGTCCCAAGGCGCTGGCGGTGAAATCCTCCAGGGCTGTGGGTATTCACCAGGCTTGCCGCCCTTGATGCTGGGACAGCCGCTTGCTGAGTGATTCGCACTACTGGCGGACAGCAGGGAATCCGGCCATGTGCGAAATTGCTGCCCTGCCGTCGAAGCCACTTTAAGCTGGCCGAATGTGGCGATGTGACGCGATACCATTATGTCCAGCGACTGGGACGCAGAAAACTGGCAGTGCGCTGAGGCGACTGTGGCCCGTCTGTACGCGCTAAATGATCCAGTGCCTACAGCCCGAGCCGCAGGCCGCCGTGGCGCGCCGCAGCCTGAAAAACACCTTGCTTTGTTATCTGATGCTCAGCCCTTCGGCCAAAGGCTCTGGTGTTTCTGTGTGCGGCAGTTCGTCGAAGCCAACAAACCGACGGATCGCCAGGCGGCGCTGGTTGGCGCTGGTCACTCCGGCCCACGATGAGCAAAAAAGGCGCGGCCTTAGCGACTTTGCCGAGCGTTGGCAGAAGCTCATCCATTGTCATGATCATGGTTCAGTACCAGGCAGCCGCACCGCAAGCCGGGCGCCTTGCAGCGGTGCAGGACCTGATGGAGCATTACCGCTTTCAGCCTGCGCAATCCGAACAAGATCCGCTCGTTTGATCGGCGCTTTCGCCAACCAGAAACCCGCGTCAACTTTCATGCGGCGGACGGGCCCGGCTATCGTTTCCTTGGCTGATCATATTGTGCACTCTGAGCCGCTCAACCCACAGAGCGCCGCGCGTTACTGACCCCGCTGACGCGCTTGGCGCAAATTTGTGATCAGCGCCCAGGTCTTGATGAGCCGCAGTGACCCGAGTCATGCCGCGCAGAACCTGTCTTCCGACGTTTACGAGGTGGTCAGCAAATCACTGCTGTAAGGTTTTTCATTGCCCCCCGGTGCTAGCCCGGCGGGCTGAACGCCCGTTGAGCGCTGGTCACAAAAGATAACCATGAACTGTTAGTTTGTAGTCTGTACAACCTCTGTAATAATCAGGTTACCCGTTGGCTTGCACAGCGTAGGAAAAACCAATAAAAGAGGTTGAGTATGGGAAGTCATCCGACTGGGCTGCCATCCATCGCTCCCCTGCGTCCCTTGCTTAGGGTTGCTGCTGTTTTTCGAGACGTTTTTTCGGCGTTGATTCAATATAGCTTTATTCATGTCGCTTTGTGTCCTGACGGAAAGTTGTGCCGTTCGGGAGTTTTTCTCCAGGCCCGGAACGGCTCACGGAAACCGTGTGTGCTGCCGATTGACGGGCGGAAAGAGTCAGTCCAAAACCCTAACAATAACATGAACGATATGCTTGTGGCCGGTGAGAGTCGGATGTCGAATAATATCACGAAACCGAACCTTATATGGAACGGCTGGTGTTTCAAACAATCGCTTGCTGCGTTGTTGCGATCTCTATATTTTACTGCATCACTATCTTTCTCGGTTTCCAGGCTGTCGCAAAATTCGCCGGATACCAGCTTTGCCAAGATGATTCCGCTCGAGCACCCCCTATATTTTCACATTGGTCAAACACCCAGGGACGACCTGCGGGCTTGGGCAACTCAATCCGTACGCCTTCTATCAGGTGGTTGAACATCTTCTCCAGCGAATACTGAACCCTCAAGCGCCGTAACCGATGAGGTTTTCGCCTGCCGGGCGTCAACCGCATCCGGATTGCGTTCCTTGGACACCCATACCGTGCGTTGACCCGAAGTGACCGAGCAGCGGCTTCGAGGATGGCCCCGGTTGCAGTCATCCGCCTATCTGGAAGCCGGGACCAGATCGAGGACTTGCGCTTTAACGTGCTCAAGCGGCGAAATCGCCGCCTGTAGCAACAACTTCAAGTCCAGCCATCATTGAAGTGCCGCTCCAGGAGTTCTAACCAATCCGGAAAATCAGTCAGAGCTGATTCGACTGGATTACGCGACTTTCCACCCTGCTGGAAGAGAACGATCCCGGACCCAGTCAGAAGAAAAATCCCCATTATCGGATTCATATTGTCGGCTTGCAAAAAAAGTCGGTACCTGATCGAAGTCTGACAGCCGTTTCGCCTTCTTTGTATCCGCTCTGCTGATTACCCTGGTCCTGCTGTACTGGTTTACCTGTGTATTCGCTGAGCACCTTGTCGTTTACGATGACCACGCTATCCGGTGTCTGGCAACTGGCCTGCATTCAATCTGATCGGTGTTGGCCTGGTCCCTATTCGATGCTGGTGCCTTCCTGATCTTCGCTATTGGTATCTCCCACGGCGTGCAGAAGATCAACGGTTATTGCATTACAGTCAGGTCTGAAGCGGACAACCGCACTGATCGCCCGCCGCGGCGCACCCTTCCGCCAGCTGTCCTGCCCGCATGATTTGCAATTTTCTGGCTGACGGTAGGCTTTCATTTAACCCCTGCTGGTTATCGATATCGGCGTTATCACCGATGTTGGCCATCGATGCATCGGTGGTGTGCCGTTACTCGTCTTTACCAAAACCTGATCATGTGCCGGTGGACCATTCCTACCTGGCAATCAGCAAAAAAGGCTATCGAAGCGCAGCCAGCGTATGCGTACGCGACACCGTTCTGGCCTGCTCTGTCCTTACACGGTCACCCTAAACTCGCTCCGGTGCTGGTTATCCTGGCAGTGCGTCGGCGGTACCGGTCGCTTTTCTCTACCAGAAAAGCAACCTGCAGGTCGGTGACCTGATCGGGCGCGCCTGAACTGGCGGCGGACTCCGCTACAATCTGATAACGATTTTCATCATCTCCAACTACTCGACCAGTTCCGACGTTCTTGTATGATGATCGGGAAACGCCCCCGGAAATGTGGTTTCGTCCTACCAGACCATGCCGCCATCGATCAGCGCTAATGGCTCATGCTTAACAGTCAAGGGTGTGCATCGCCAGTCTCACTGGTGACCGTGCCAAACAGTGCGATGGTAACAACGAGGCAACCTGAAGTTGGCAGACCCTGTCCGCAACCAGACAAACCTCAATAGTGCGGTTCAAGCGTTGCACCGAAGGCATGTTCAACAACACCTGCTCCTGGGCTCCGTCATGGTGTTCCTCAACGAATCAGCGAGCTGAGACTTAAAACCGCAACGCAGCGGTGGAAGCACTTTGCCGCCGAAATACAACACGGATGACATGAAATTCCCTGCTTGGCAGCTGGTAACGCCGTATTGAAGCGGCAACCCAATGATGAAATTGCTAGCTCTGAATTGCTGATTCTCAGTGTTGGTGTATATATACTGGTAGGTGATGGCTACTTCACCTCCGCTCCCTGCCCGCAACCATCTGTTGTGTACTACCGCTGATATTGACCTCGGTTCTAGGTAAACGCCTGATGGCCTATCTGGGGATCGGCATGAAGTGCGACCCTACCGTGATCCACTGGGTGTAGCGTGGGTGTGGCAATTACGCATCTATGTCTATAAGGCCGGCTGGAGGAACATTCCTGCGCGCCGGTATGCCCTTGCAGAAGCCTTATACGAGACCGCTTGGCCCTTCCACCGGTAAAGCGGGTCATTGTTCACCGGTTGTGTCTGGGCCATCGCGTAGCCACCTGGGTTCTCGGCGATCAATTTCCAGGCCGGATATGGTCTGCTGCTGACCTTCAATGTTCCTGTCACATGATCGGCGACGCATGCTTGCTGCTGCCAGCATTGCCCGTTTCCCGGATCAACCCGGCGAAAATGGTCGACAAAGCCTGCGAAGGCAAAACTGGACCCACTGAGCCGCGAGGCAGCATTCGAATGCTCGGATTGACGCTCTCGGGAGCGCAAACAATCTCGTGCGCGATCAGGGGGTCAAAAAATCCCTAATCCAAGCGCTTCCTAATCAATTGTGGTGATTAACCAAAACGATAACCGTGGGCCGCGTGGCAGCCTCTGTCAAAGGGCCGTACTATTGATCAGCCGCTTCATTGGCGGTGCCATGCTTGCATCAAATGCAGGCACCTATTAAAGAATAAGGGGAATGGTTGTATTGCGTTAAGCCCATTCAGCCGGCAGCGCTTACTTCTTTTGCCCCAAAACCGGTAGTGAAAGCACCACCGGCAGCAAAGAGTCGCAAACAATCTTTGTCTCGTCAGATTCCTGACGGCTCTGGGCCTTTCGCTGCCTCTGACCTGTGCTGCCTTTGCCGGCTTCCGCGTTGGCGGCAGACAGCATGGCTGGAACACGAGGACCTGCGGTGAATTCTTTCAAAGCCAGTGAGGTACTGTGTGGATCGCCAATGCCGGTGATCGGCTGTGGCTGTTGGCACCTGTTCACATTGTCTATCCGATGATCAAGGCCTTGAGCTGATTCAAAGCGCCTTTCCTACCGCCAACTCTGACCGCGTATTATTTTGTGTATGAAGCAGAATCGGCTGGGCTGTAGGTCACGATTCGCCCTCTTCTGCTACCGCAGACCGCCGGCGAGACTGGGAAATGCAACCTCCCGCTTATCCCCCGGCCCACTGACAGAGTCCAGCGGATGATCAGGACAGGCGGTCTGCTGGAACGTCCGCTTGATGGAGTCTGGTTTCCGCGGATGCCGAGTACCGGTTTCGCAGTCGCGCCTATGGGTTTTCCTGGCACTGACGACGGCGGCGCTACCTGGGAAGATCTGACCTTTCGATGTGGATAAACGAAATGTTTTCCACACAACGCCATTACCGAAGGGCCATCCGCCTGTTTCATTTTGGTTCGCGAGCTGGCACCATGTATCGCCTGCGAACTACGGCACACCTGGAAACCCTACCGATCTTGCCCTATGACGGTTCTTCTTCGTGTTCTGTTACGGTGAGGCCAATGGTGTTCTGGCCTGGGGCCTGCGCGGCAACATTAGTTTCCGTTCCGACGATTTTGGCATACCTGGGAGAGGTCAGCCTGAATACGCCGAATAAGTCCTGCTGAATCCACGCTGGTCCAGCGTAGCCTGCGGAAGAGGTCAGCATAATCGTTCCATGGTAGTGGGCATCGGTTGGAGTCGTGTTGACCAGTGATTATCCGTCGCAGCTTTAATGTCGCCGTTCGTTCTGGATTCGTGTTGCCTTGTCCTCCGGCACAGTGCGTGAGAGATGCAGCGTTCTGCTTAATTGGCCAGCGTGGCGCGGTCAAGGCAGGTCCTAACGGTCTTCGCAGTCGCTCCCTGAAGTGTCTGTATCCAGAATAAATAAACTCCAGAGAAAACTGCGATGTCGAAGCATCTGAACAGCCCCTTTTAATCGAGCGGTGATCTTCAAACAACGCATGATTGTCTTGCTCATCTTTGCGTTAGAACCGCACTACTCCGGTTATCAAAGCCCGCAGTCAAGCGGATACCAGCTTCGAGAAGATGATTCCTCTCAAGCACCCCTACCATCGTCAAACATGATTCGAGCACCAGAACGACCTGGCCAACCTGTGGTAACTCGATCGCATCGCCTCGCCATCGAAGATGGTGGACATCTTCTCAGCGAGTATATGGGAAACCCTCAGGCCGTTAACACGAGGTGTTCTCCTTCCCGGTGTTGATCGCTCCAACCCTCCGCTCGCTTCTGACGCCCAATGTTCGCGTGGACCGAAGTGACCGAATACGGGTTTGACGGCGCCGGTGGCCAATGTCCGGCTATCTGAATGAGACGACCTGAAGAGCTCGTGGAAACGTACTTCAAGTCTGGTGGAGATCGGGCGCCTGGTAGCGAAACAACTTTCAAGAGTCACCATCATTGGAATGCCGGCTGCAGGAGTTCTATCCCATCCCGAAAAACAGGGCGAGCTCTTGCGTCTGGTTACCTGGTTGTTTCTCCCGCCAGTTGGAAGAAAAGATTCGTTTGAATTCCAGAGTGAAAACCCCAATTCAGCATTCAACATCGTGGTTTTGCGAGGAGTTCGCGGGACCTGATCAAGGCATCATTGCTGGTGGTGATGTTCTTTGGTGGTGCTCTGATCATCACCTTTGCGCGATGGATTGATCTTTACTCGATGTCTTGAAAGCTCGCTGACAACCCTGGTGTGTTCGGTTCATCGCCATGGTGATCTGAGCAGTTGGTCTGCTGCGCAGTTATAGCTTTGGTCTGATCCACTATTCCCGATCCTGGATACCCTTTCTGTGTGTTTTGCCCATCGGTATTTCCCACGGTGTGCAATCATTAACGCATGGCCATTGAATATAGCAACGCCGATGACGCCATACGCCTTCCCGCCGTGCTCGGGTCTCTTGTATATTCCCGGTATCGTGGCCTGATTTCCCATTTGCCGTGGTTTCATTACCTGCTGGCTGATCGCAAAATTAATTTATTCGCGAGCTGGGTATCGCAAGCCTCTGCGGTGTGGGTGTGATCATTCTCACCCAACCTGGATTTTGTTGCCGATTCTGATTCCTATATCGTTATCAGCAAGCGTTGCTGTCGAGCGCAACCGTGAAATGCGTCCGCCCGCAGAAGCTCTGTGACCATTGCCAATGTTCGCGCCATCCTAAAAGTAGGCACCAGGTATCCATCGTATGCAAGTGATGCCTTCGGCTTGTATCTACCACCGGCAAGAATGGTGGAAATTGTGAAACCTTGACTCCAGGTGGCGCCGAAACTGCGTCCAGATGGCGCGCTACCAACCTGGATAAACGACTTTCATTCATTCACAAATTTACTCGACCAGTTCCGACGTGCTGTCGGGATTGTTCGCCACGCCGCCGGAATGCTGTCGGCCTACGAAACCATGGAAGCCATCGATCAGTTGGAATGGCGCATGCAGGAACCTGCCGGGTGTGCAGTCTGCGGTGTCCATGTGACGGCTTGCCAAGCAGGTGATCATGGGGTAACAACGAGGGCAATCTCCAATGGCAGGACGTGTCGCGCAACCAGGACACCTGAATACGCGGATCAGCCGTGCGCCTACCGGCATGTTCAATGCCGAGTTTCCCTGGCTCCGGTTGATTGCTGTTCCTCGAATGAACCACAAGGCGACACCCTGACGCGGGCGACTGACGCATAGAGATTTGCTGCCGAGTACAATTACCGACGAGTCGAGTTCAAACTCGCAGCCGTAACCGTATCGAAGCGCCACCACGTGTAGATGAGGCCCTCCCAGACCCAAGATGCTGTTGACCGGCTTATGGGAGTGGTGATCCGATGTGTCTTATCACCATCCGCTCCATCCGTGCGGGCTCTGGCCATCATCATCCCCGCTTGCGCTGACTTCGTCCTGGCCAAACGCGTGATGGCCTTCCTTCGGATTGGTTGGAAGGTGCCTACTCTGCCGTGATCGCACTGGGTGTAGTTATCGGGGTCGACTACGGGATCTATATCTACAGTCGCCTGGAAACCTAACCTGCTTCAGGGCTTGCCGCTTGCAAGAAGCTACTATGAAACATTGAAGGACCACAGGTAAGGCGTCACCTTTACCGGCCTTTACACTGGCCATCGTGTCGCCACCTGGCGATATTCTCGGCATCAAGTGTCCAGGCCCGGACATGGGTATCCTGCTGACCTTCATGTTCCCGCGAACAGTCGTGTGGCGCGGGCTGCTGCCTGGCTCTGGCGCGCTCCTATTCTTCTGAAAGCTGCCGAGTAACGGTACACGGCCTGTATCGCAGAGGATGCCAGGCTGCGTATCAGCCACGGTAGCTAGTCAGTTATAAGAAAGACATCTGGCAGTAGGATTCAAAAAAGCCACCCTCGGTGGCTTTTTGTTTGCCCGGCGAAAGGCCGGCAAACCCGGTCCACCTGAAAGAGTGGAGTCACCCCGACCGGAGGGGAAAGCCAATCGGAATGGCAAGGGCGTCACTGGCCAACGGTGGGCGTCGTGAAGGAAGCCATAGAAGCCCGATGGATCGTAGCCAAGCAACCTTGATTCGGCGCCATAACAGGGGTAAGCGTGCAAAATAGCGCAAAGCCCCGAGTTACCTCGGTCAGCGTATAGACGTCTGCTGAGGACGGTCATATCGTGCAGGGACGGTGCCAGTAACCGGGGAAGCCGACCCTACTCATGAAAGAGGCGTCCAGTGCTCAAGGCGCAAAGCCCAACAGTGATGGGGGAGGTGGCAGAGTGACGCACCGTTAGTAGTGATGAAGTTTCTGGCCTGTGAAGCCCGGTAACGTGGGAGGGCAAAACCGCGAACGACCCCGAGCGGACGTCTGGGGAGCCTGCCGGGCGTAAAGCCGACGGGCAGTTGAAGGCGAATAATATGAACAGGGTCACCGACCTGTAAAAAGAGGACAGCGTTGATGCAACAGCCGTCCGACGGACGGGAGACAGACGAGCCAGCGGGAACGGTTGCGCGAAGCCTTGCTCTGTATCAGGGAGAGTTCACCATGCTGGGCGGCAGATTGCGTCATCGCTAGCCCCCGCACAGTATGACTGGAAGATTCCACGCTGATTCATCGGCACAGGGCAAGGACCGACACAGAGCAATGGCATGAGGAAAACTACAGTCTGTACGGGCGCCCCTAGCTATCGCAGCGAGTCCTGTATGAAGCCTTCAGACACGGAGGCGGCAACAATGGGTGCGGCCGGAATAGATGCAGAGCTGAATGGCGTTCGAAAGCGAACCTGGAGTGGACTGTCGTGCCTGTTGTCCCGAACTGAAGAGAAGCCGCTACGCGCTCAACCGTACGCCGAGTGACTTCTGCCGAAACCGGACGGAGGCGAAACGGCTGCTGCAGGCATCCCGACCGTCGGACCGCGTTGGTGCAACAAGCATGCGTACCCTGCTGGAACGATCTTCGACGGTGATTTCCATCCGTCGAGCTATTGGCTACCGCCCGGCCGACGCCCATCAGCGCGATCAGCAAATCGCACTGTTCATTCGCCGCTACCCAGCGTCATGGTAGTGATGGACCTGTCCAAATTGCTTTCGACACGCTGGACCATGACCTGATCCTGCGCCATTTCCGGCGTAAGGTGACCGAATGGCAGCGTGTGGCCTGCTGAACATTCCTGAACAGCGGCGTGATGTTAGGGGACAACCAGTACGAGGCCACGGAAGCCGTTGCACCCGCAAGCGCTCAATCAGTCCACTGGTTGCGAACGCTATCTGATGCCTTCATCAGTTCATGAAAAAGCGCCGGGGGTCACCGCTCGTCCGCTACGCGGATTGATATCCTGATCCTGTGTTGCTCACGGGCGGCATCGGAAAATTTGCGCTTGAACGTAGCCACGGGGTACCTGAAGGTACCTAAAGCCTGCAGCAAACCGCAGCCAGACCCCATTTCTGCACACACCGGGAGGTATCACTTCCTCGGTATGTCATTCATCGTGGCTATACGCGAATCCAGATGAAGAAAGCTGGAAGGGGACTGAAGCCAAGCTGAAGTGGATTGACCGCGCAAACTCGGGCAGACTCTGGGCAGCATCATCGCGAGCTCAAACCCGTGCGCGTGCTTCATCAACTACTTCAGGGGTCACCAACTGTACGCGGTAAATGAAGCAGTTGATTGGGGTGCTTACGCAGGCCGTTTACGCTGCGTCAGCTTGAAACTTGGAAGACCCATCGCGCCTGCACCGGCGACTGAAACAAAACGGCCTTGCGCCCGCGTTTCAGTTTATCGAATGCAAAGTTGGCGCCAATGCCGCAGTCCACGGCAAAGCTACGCCATGCCAATCGCTGGTTGCACGACGAACTGGCTGATCGACCTAAGACTCAGAGAGTAGACTCTGTGTCCTGTAATTAGCGGATAAATGTTACATGAGCCGTTACGAGGCCCGTACGTTACGGTTCTGTGAGAGGGATGGCGGCCAAACGCCCTTCACCCTACTCGATGTTGGCTAAAAATTCGCTTCTAGTCTGTAGCCTACTGACTTGTTGCCTTACCGCTAGCCTCCTGCCCTCCAGTGTATTCAATGCCTTGTTGCACCGCTTATGAAAGCCTCCCTTAGCGGCCTTTAAGTTCCATCACCAGTCATCCTTGTCGGGAAAAGCACATGAATGTCATTCACTCCTATATGCTTAATCAGACTTTTTATGTCTACTATAGTTGGTGCATTCACTTATCTGATCGATGATTAGCGAAATAACCCGGATTGGTCTTCTCGAAAGTCGATTAAAAGCGGTCTGCGCTGCAAGGATTAATCAGCGTCAGGGGCAAACTTGAAGGCATGTTCGTCCGCGCTTACTTGGAGTTAGCGGGGCCAACGAACCCCCGTTTTTGAGCAACTCCATTACAAAAAATAAAACGGAGAAAAAAGCGCATGAAAATATCTAGCAAAAAGGCCCCCCGCGTTTACAAAGCTCGCCCAAACGTTAACTGGTTTTTTTTTGCCCTCACGCCCTCCTTTGTCCTCGCTTTGGCCGGTTGCTTTGGTGCGGCGGTGGGGGTTTTCCTCAAGATTCCCATTCCCCAAGTGTGGAAATTAAACAGGGGGCCAACCTTTTTTGTCCGATAAAGCCGCCGTGTCCGGCCTGGATTAATTCGGGGGCCTCCTAACAAACGGCCCCGCCAGGGCCTTGGCGGGGACCGGGCCTGGTCAGGTTTTTTTTCAAAAATTTAAAATTTTTTCAGGGGGGTTTGGGAAAATCCCCCTTCCGCCTATTTCCTTTTTTTTTTCCCA
>Ga0163217_1020809_pt1 | contig 16645 bp, 14 predicted proteins | sample SynspAceP_FD_185933 | JGI IMG/M metagenome (GOLD analysis project Ga0163217, IMG submission 185933) | Saline lake microbial communities from Ace Lake in Antarctica - Synechococcus sp. Ace-P (PacBio error correction) | ecosystem: Environmental > Aquatic > Non-marine Saline and Alkaline > Saline ... | reverse complement strand
TTCTTTCTCCTTCTGGCAGCTTGTTGCTGGTTCTTGTGGCGGTTGAGTTTCTCTGTCAGCGGTCGCAAGCCACCCATCGGCACCGCAGTCAAGCAGAACAGATCGATTCCGCATAGCGTTTCTCGCCAAAGCCGCTGTCTGGTCCTTGCGTAAAAGGTTGCAGTGAGCCCAGACCATCGCTGGGCAGTTCTGCCGTTGTCGGGGTCCATTTGCGCGTGCAAGCGCGGCCAACATCCGGACGGCGGTTCAGCCAGTATCCGGTGTCTTGAGACAGGGGCAGGCGCGCCCCGTCAGTTGCGAAAATAGCAGGTCGGGGTGGCCGGCGAAATCGTCATAGCGGGCGACGGTGATCTTCGCTTCGGGCACGCGCGCAGGGCAAGATCGGCTGAATTGACATCGCGCCAGCCACCGCGGATCATGGGCGATCCGATCGGAGCTGATCCCGCATCTTGTTACCGGATTGCCCGCGCTCCCACCGTGTACGCCAGCGCAGAGGTCCACCACTGGTCGGTTTGCCGATGGCCAGCACCACCTGGCGTTCACGCGCCCGCCAAAAGCTGAACCGAAACCGTGGCCATACGTTCGCAATCGCAGAAAAAGCCGCCGCGCTGCGCACCGAATGACGTGTAGACCCGATCATGTTTTCGTCTGAAATCAGCAGGTTGGGTCCCGCACCAAGCTCGCGGGCCTCGCCCGATTCAACAGCGAAACGGCCCGTTTACCAGATTGAGGGGTCAGGTCCAAGGCCGCCCCGACGCAGGAAACAGCCCCGTAAAAAAGCCCCCGCGGGTCTGGCGCGGCCCCCAGACGCAGGTGCACGCGCCGCGACGCATCGGAATGAATCCGCCAAATAGTGTTTGGAAACTGGTTCGTTTGCTGTTCCGGTGCGCCCACCAACGTGGAGGAAAGGATATCCATGATCTGCTTTGCCCATCCTTGAAAGGAGGTCAGCCCAAAAGGCCCACCGAGAGTGTGAGCCACAGTCATGCTGCAAACCTGTTGCAGGAGTGCGTTAATATGCGCAGATGTCGGTAGGTGTTGTAGCTCGCAAATCGCGTCGCGCCAAGTTATATCTGTACGGACAGGAGAAACGATGAAATCAGTGATAGCCTTGTTTTGCAGGATTGTTTGCGCGGTTCTCGGCGGGGCGGAAACGGTCTCTGACCACAGGTTCCCGACTTGTCTTGCCCGGCCGATATTGGGAAAAAATTTAAGTGGAATTCCACTGAAAAAAGGGCGGTGCTGTCTTTGCAGGACAGTGAGGACGACCCCGCCATACCAGGCCCAGATGGGAGCTTTTGCGCGAGCAGCCGTAGGACTTGGTTAGCCGAGATGTCATCGTATTGACCGGACACAGACCCCGGCCGCACGTAGCCCGTTTACGGCTGCAAGGATGCGGCCGCGGCGGGTCATGCTGTGTGCTTGGTTCGGCAAAGACGGCGACATCAAAGTTGCGTAAGCCCCGCCGTGGACGTTTGCGCGAAATTACCCGCAGCCATTCGACCAAAAATTTGACCATCCGGCAGCGCGAAATCCGCGACGCAAAGGAAACGGGCAGGCAAACTCTTTGACCTGAAGAAGTACGCCACCCGCAACCGATTATTGGGGCGGTCTGCGCAGGAACCCCCGCAGCGCCGTAATCGTTGTCCATGATCGCAACGGGCTGACATTGGTGTTTATTTTTCAACTCGATGATGACATCGTCCACAGCAAGGCTGTTCGCCCGCTTGCGGCGTTGATCTTGGACTTTTGCCCTTTTTCTCGGCGCCAGTTATGTTTCCATCTTCATCGCCTCAAGGTTGCACAGTTCTGGCCTTCTGTGGACTTCATCGCCCTTACCTCGACGTCGATCTTTACCAACCAGACCCGGGCATCGGCAAGCATGCAGCTTGACGTTGGTCGGCGCAGCTTTTCGGGCATCAGACGCGCTCGAGTTTCTGCCTGACGGCGGCTCGCACATTTGCCACTTTTCATATCGCGCCACCGCCCGCACGCGGAACCCGCCCGAATCTTGCCGACCTTGAACACCAGTGGCGTGTCATCGAGCGGTCATTCTGCCAGCTTGGTCGCCCGGCGTCCAATCGCCGCAACCGGAGCGATGTGCCGTTTCGTCAAAGGGTGACGCTAGCACCCCTTGGGGTCCCCGGGCCTGATTAATCCACGTTCAACGAGTGGCCTTGCCCACCGCAACTCCATGCGGTGCCGACCTTGCGTTCGTGGTTATCCATACGGCCGACCACGCGCGTCCGGCAGAATTTCGCCGACGCGGTGCATGGCTGGCCTGTGGCGGCCGCCCAATGCGACGCAGGTCTGCTTCGGCTAGGTCTACCCCGTAAACCCATCCGGATACGGCTCTTTCGATAAAGGGCGGTGGTCATATTGGCCTTCGACAAAATCGAGATGATCCATCACGGCGGACAGGAAGGGCAGATTTGTTGTCCGATGCCTTCGACCTCGAAGCTGTCCAGCGCCACGCGCATCGTTCAATCGCCTCGGCGCGGGTTGGTGCCACCATGTGCACAGCTTGGCGATCATCGGATCGTAAATTACATCGAAATCTCGCCGCCCTCATAGACGCCGGTATCGCTTGGCCGCACGGCCATTTCGCCCGCTGGGCGCGTCGCCCTGCCATTTTATCGTTTTTTTCAAGCAGGGGGCCTGCCGCGATTTCCATCGGAGACGGTAGCGCGTCAGACGCCCGAATCCTAGGGCAAAAGCCGCGGATGATAGCGGATCTTCGGGCATACAAAGCCGTTTTTCAATGGCCCCAACGGTCAGCTTGACGTCGTCTTGGGTATATGGTCAGCTTTTCGCCAATTGGCGATGCGGATCATCTGTTCAACCAGACAACTGCCCCGTGATCAGTTCGGTCACGGGTGTTCCACCTTGAGACGTTGTGTTCATCTTCGAGGAAGAAGAAATTCTTGTCGCCGTCCACGATGAATTCGACCGTACCGCAGAAGTATATAACCCCACGCCTCGCCAATGCGACGGATTGCTCGCCCATGGCTTGCGTGTCGCTTCGTCCAAAGAAAGGCGACGGGCCTCTTCGACGACCTTCTGTTGCGGCGCTGGATCGAACATTCACGTTCGCCCAGATAGATGCCGTTAGCGTTGGCTGTCGCCAAGGACCTGGGAATTTCGATTTGTGGCGCGCTGGGTCACGAATTTCTTCCGATGAAGATACGGTCGGTCGCCAAAGCTGTTGGCCGTTCGTTCTTGGACGGACTGGAACCCCTCGCGGGCTTCTTCGTCAATTTCAAGCGAACGCATTGCCCTTGCCGCCGCCGCCCGCAGACGCCGTTGAGCATCACCGGAGCGACCTCGTCGGAGATTTTGACGGCTTCGTCAGCGTCAGCGATCAAGCCCATGTAACGGGCACGGTGGAAACGCCGGCCTCTTGGGCGATTTTTTTTTTCTTCCTTGGACGTTGATCTCTTTGTCGCCCATCTTCTCGATCGCGCCGACAGGCGGGCCGACAAAGGCGACAGCCCCGCAGCGGCAAGCGCTTCGGCAAACTTGGAGTTCTCGGACAAAAGGCCATAGCCCGGGATGCACAGCCTTGAGCGCCCGTTTTCTTTTACCGCCTTCCATTGATCTTGGTCGATTACGATATAGGACTTGTTCGCGGCAGGAGGGCCGATGTGGATCGCTCCGTCCGCCAATCTCGACGTTTTGCAACGCCTGCGCAATCCGCGTCTGGAAAGACAGCAACGGTTTCAATGCCCATCTTTCTATGGCGGTCTTGATAACACGGCAGCAATTTTCGCCGCGGTTGGCGACAGGATCTTATTGAACATCCGACTGTCCCTTTTGGTCTTGAGTGAACGGAAAAAAAACCCCGCGATCAGCACGAGGCTGAGCGAGGCAAATCTCTGAGGCAAACAGCTACCGCGGCGCGTGCCGCAGGAGATGTCAGATTATTGGCAGCGTTACCGCACGCCGGAACTGGCAGGCCAGCTACGTTTGCGGCCGGGCACCCGATGGCTTGCACCTTGTGGCAGGCTACCGCCTGTGACCGCTGCGGCCCAGCGCCACTACACCACGCCAAGCGCTTGCTTCGCCCAGTGTATCGCCCACAAGCGGCAAGGCCAGCGGACGCTAGTAAACGGCGAGAAGAATTGTTTTTGATGGGCATGAGGTATAAACCTTTTATTGGAACGTGCGTTATTCGCGATGTGATACTGCTTTAACGGCACGATTTGTAGAAGGTTTTCCACAGCCGTCGGGAATAAGAGCACGCGCCCCCGTCAAACTGGGCATACTTCTTGCCCAATACGCAAAGCGCCATAGCGAAAAGCAGGCCGAATGGATGGGGGCAACGCGCATCATTAATCCCGAACGCTCAGGAAAAGGGACGCGCGGGCCAGCGCTTCGTTTGATGACCAGCATCGCCTCGTTAGTCGGCAGGATCAAACGGCTCGCTCTACGCGCAACCACTCGCGGCAAATTTAGCCACACAAAACGCCCGGCATCAAGATTGCCCCTTTTCGAACGGCTGGTCGCCAAAGGCTTCCCAAGAGCCGGCGCCATTAAGGGCGGTGTCACCGGCGACGGTCCGCCGCCTTGCGATCAGACCGGCGTCGCGGCGGGTCAACGGGGTGATCCCGCGCGGTTTGGCGCGACCGAATGACGAAATTGATTAGTCTGAACCCGGGCATACTCCCGGGAAACCCGCGATGCTTCAGCATGATGCCCCCCAGACTCTGCAGGGAAATGCGCGGTGAAACCCTGCGTTAAATTGCCGCAGAGGAATGGAGACAGGCGCAGACGCCTGCCCCACAGCACAAGGTCTTACTTGTACTTGCCTGTGTACACGGGCTCAACCGAGATGGGCTCGGGTCGCGACGCACGACATATTCTTCTTGCTGCTTGGGTGCGCATGCCGAAACGGCTGCGATAGGCCGAATTGCGGCCAGCATTGTGATGCTCTTGGACATCTAAGTCTCCTGTTCACTGTTTAAAGGGCCTGGCACTGCCCTCATGCCATCAATTAACCCCGGTTTTTAAAGTGGGGCAATACATCGGTTATTCCCGCCGCGACATTATCGCAGTTTCAAAGCGGTTGGATACGGGTGTGGTTTCCAATCCGCCCAAAATGTGACGCCAAAGTCGCAGTTCGTGCGCTGGTATCGCAGCGCTCGGCAAGATTTGTTGTGGGTGCATCAAAGGGCCCTCCCAGATAACAGGTGTTCGTGCTCAGGCGAAACGCCTCGAAAAAAACTTGTGTGGGCCTCGGGTCTGACACCCCGAATTCCGTGACGCGATCAGCCAAGAGATTCACAATGACCTCTCCGTTTTCAGGCGCGTTGTTGCGCCATATAGGGAATGGCCAGCGGCGTCGCACAGATAGGTCATAATTTCGGCCCCTACCTGCGCAAAAAGTCCCACAGTGGCCTGTACACGCGCGAATATATGGTGCGACGAAACGGAAGGCGCAGCCATGTTTCGGGGTCTCCACCTGGATCAACCAGAACTTTCTTGCAGTTCCAGGCTTTGCCCCGACGGCATTTCGACCGCGCTGCCGCGACGGCACCCGCGGGATGTCGCTGCAAGCAATACCGAATGCAGCAAACCACGTCCAACGCAGACGCCCGATGGGGGGCGGTCCGTGCAAACTGAAGTGACAAAGGGCGGGGCGAAACTGTCACGAAAGGGGTCTCCTGCCCCTTGTGGTCCCTGCGCGGACACCCACCAAAGGGTTTGCGAATTGTACCGACGTTTAAAGCGGGATGGTGTTGTGCTTTCTTTCCAAGGCATCGCGGGTTTCTTGTTGCGCAGCGAGGCAAAGGGCGCGGGCAATTTCCGCTGCGGGTCATGCGGGGGCTGGATCACCCGTCGATAAAAGCCGCGTTCTAGCCGCAACAAACGGGTTTCGCAAATACGCTCCTCGTAATCGGCTGTGTGGCGGGCGATCTTTTTCGGGAATCATTCAGATCGGCACGGTGGATGATCTCTGTCGCGCCCTTGGCCCCATCACGGCAATCTCGGCTTGGGCACGCATAGTTAAAGTCGGACCGCAGGTGCTTGGACGCCATCCACGTTCATAGGCACCGCCATAGGGCTTTGCGGGATAACTGTTCCACCATCGGCACCGTTGCTTCACCATAAGCGAACAACAGTTTTGCGCCGTGTTTGCATCACACCACCGTATTTCTTGCGCGGGTACGGGGCAGGAAAGCCGGCCACGTCGGACCAGCGTGAGGATCGAGGAATTCGAAGCATCACAGAACGCACAACCGCGCTGGCCTTGCGGAGCTGTCGATATCCAGGACACCCCGCCAGCACCATCGGCTGGTCGCAAACGACGCCCACAGGTGCGCCCTTCGATGCGGATAAAATCCGGTTAGGATGTTCGTTGGCGTAATCTTCTTGAATCTCGTAGAAGAGGAAATCACCTCGTCATCCATGCTTGTGGATCAGCTCTTTCATGTCGTAGGGCGTGTTTGGCGTTGCTCGGGTACCAATGTATCCAGCCGACCGCCTCGATCCGGTCAGGTTCATCCAAAGAACGGCGACGGGTGGTTTTTCACGGTTATTCGCGGGCAGGGAAATCGACCAGACGACGGACTTCGGCCAGCGCTTCGACGTCAATTTTTCAAACAGCGCCATCCGCGACAGGAGGGATTTGCGCGTTGTGCGTGGACGGCCGCCCAGTTCTTCTGCGGTGACCTGTTCGTTGGTCACGGTTTTCAACACGTCAGGGCCGGTCACAAACATGAAGAGGTTATCTATTGACAATGAAGATAAAATCGGTCATCGCAGGCGAATAGACCGCCCGCCCGCGCAAGGCCCATGATCACGCTGAATCGCGGATTCACGGCCCGATGGCTTCGATATTGCGCTTGGTAACACTTTCGCATAACCGGCAAGGCTGTCGACGCCTTCCTGAATACGCGCAAACCAACCGCGAATCGTTTAATACCGCATAACCGGCGCACCATTCTGGATCGCCATTGTCCTGAATTTTGCCAAATCTTTCTGCGCCGTGGGTCTGCGACAGCGAGCCGCCGAAAACGGTTGAAAATCCTGACTGAACACATAGACCAGACTACCATGAGTGCCCCAGGCCTGTTGGACAACTCCGTTCGCCTGGCGGGTTTTTCTTCTTCCATCCCGAAATCGTCTGCAGCGGTGTTGTGACGAACATATCGAATTCTTCGAACGAACCCTTCATCAAGCAATAAGGTCGATTCGGCTCGCGGCGTGTTAGCTTGCCACGGCGTGCTGCGCGTCGATGCGCTTTTGCCCTCGCCCATCGAGCATCATCGCCGGCGGTTTCAAAGCTCGTTCCAGAATATCTTTCATCACCGGCACCTCTTATAAGGATTTCCCATATAGCTAACGCCGGGCCGGTGTGAAACCAAAGCTCATTTGCAAATTTGCAAATATTATACATTAGTATTTTTGCTATTGAAAACTGCAAAATTGTTCGGTTACCGGTATTGTGTTCTGGATAGAACAAAGTTCAACCGCAGGCATTACTCATGTGTTATGGACCAGGATAACCCCGTCGCTTTCTGGAATAAAACCTCCCCCCCCATATTCAGACGTTGATCCTTTTTGTCGGGGATTGGCGCGCTGCGATGAACATTGTTCCTGCCAAGGGCCTTCCCGCTATGGGCTGAATATTCGACAACAGATTATTCCGTCATGCAGCTGTCAGTCCCGCTTTTTACCTGGCTGTGCAGCCGGTATTGCAGCGTTATTTTATCGGGCCCGTTTCCGGACAATCTGGGGCGGCGTAATGTGTGCTGTGGGGGCTTGCGATATACATGGTCGCGACGGGTCGGGTGCATCTACGCGCCCACGACGGCCGTGTTTCTCGCGTGTCCGCTGCGTTCAGGCGATTCGTGCCGTATCATGGTGCTGAGCCGTGCGGTGGTGCGCGACATGTTTCGCCCAAGGACAAAGCCGCGTCGATGATTTGCTTAATGTCACGATGGGCATTGGCGCTGGTGGCCCTATGATCTCTCCCGCTGTGGGCGGGTTGCGGGAACAGTCGTTTGGCTGGCAGGCAACCTTCTGGCAATGTTTCTTGGGATCGGCGGGACTGGTGCTGGCGGATTACATGGTTCGATCTTGCGAAACCATGTTCGCCATCGGGCCGCACCTGGGCCCAACAATTTGCGAATACCCTGAACTGCCGGCTCTCCGCGTTCTGGGGTATTCGATGGCCGCAAGCCTGCTGCTCAGGGCGCGTTTCTTGCTTATCTGGGCGGTTGCGCCTTGTCGGGCAGCGTGGGGTCTTGGCATTGGGAACCGGCAGAGCTGGTCTTTATTTCGGTGCGCCCGCCGTGCGGCTACTTCCTTGGCAATTTCATCACGGGCCCGCAAAGCAAACGTCGTCGGTTGTTGAACACGCTGTGGTGTGGGGCTGTCTGGCCATGCAGTCGGTGCTCTGTCTCTATGTTGATCTTCTTGCTGGGCTATGGCTCGCCCCCCGGCTGGGGGGGGGTTCGTTTTTTTTTCTTTTTTTGGGGGGGGATGGAATTTTTTTGGGACGCTGGTCGGGCTTTGGCAACGGGGCTTGCATCCCCAACGCGACGGCGGGCCTTTTTGTCGGTGCGTCCGGCATCTGGGCGGCACGCTCGGCGGGCTTGCCGGGGCGATCATTGATCTGGCGGCGGTGCAGGACTGAGCATTCTGGCCGGTGCCCTGCTGAAGCGAAGAAACCAGGCGCCACCCGCTGCTGTGGATCGATGCTGGCCACAGCGTTCGCAGGCGTGGCGTCGATACTTGGTTCGTGATTCCGCGCGAACGGTGGCGCTTGGCATCGCCTGACAAGCCTTGCCGCGCAAGTTTGCCAAAGATACGGATTGCAGAACAGCAAACTTTGCAAAGGCCCCCCCCTGATGGCGATTCCAAAAAAACTTTACGCCTGGCGCAAAAAAACTACGGAGCTGCGCCACCAAAAATGGCCCACACCCAGAAGGAATTCGCCGCGCGCTGGCGTGTCTCTCCGTACTTTGAACCAGATGGGAATAATTAACCGTCCGGTCAGCACCCACTGTTCCGTGTGGCGCTGGCCGTCGGAGTTTGGGAATTGGACGTGACCGAACTGTCGAGCGGCGACAGCCGCACGGCATGGTCAGGACGATGCGCGAAAGTGCTGTCGGGACCCTGGTTTCGAAGGTGATGTTGCTGCCGTTTGGCGGATGTGCAGCTTGCGGCTTCAAATGCGCCGGGGCTGGCGCGGGCGTTCATTCAAGCTGCATTCAAAGCCATCGACAGACGCAGAACGTATCTGCCTATCTTGGACGAAGCATTGGGCCGCGAGGAGGCCCGCCCGTCCCCCAAGCCCATGGGAAGAGGTTGCGCGATTTCTTCCATTATTCGACGAACTACATTGATGCGGGGACCGCGCCGCGAATATTTCGCCCGCGATAACCGCAGCGGCCAAAAGCCTGCGCGACACCAACCAAAGCCGCCTATCCGCCGCCGGGATCACAGTCGCGTTCGACGAGACGACGCCCTGCGCCGCTATGATCGGCCAGCGGCGTGCTGCATGTTCTCTGCGCGCCTCGCAGCAAAACGCAAACGTTCCAGATTGCTGTTTGGCAAGTCGCGGCTTGTGCGGCCAGAACGACCTGGCTGAGCGACACTGGATTTTCGCCCGCTTTCAACAGCCCTGCTGCCCGTGACATCGCGAAAATGGGGTTGGCGAATATTTTGCCGGGGCCGGCATTGATCGCCCCTATGGGCCCGCTTTCTGGAGCACGCTCCCAAAGCTGTCGTCATGACCTTGAGGTCCTTTGCGACCGCAATTCGGGCCTCGATCGAACAGGTCGCGCACCGCCTGTCGGACGCTGCAACGCCCCGGATTCAAAGGGCATTCCGTGTTCTTCTTTGTGCGCTGGATCAAGCGGCCACGAATCACAAACGCCATTTCGGGCCACGCGGCTGCAATTCGCCCGTTTCGGCGGAAGCTTGTCCCCCTATGGAATGTGCACCAGCGCGTTCGAAACGCCCGCGGCCGTTTTCTGCGCCAGCTGGGCCGAGACGCCCGGATGGGGTGCGCTAATATCTCTGTTGGCGCGCGGACATATCGAAACCGGCGGGGCGGTTTGGCGCACCGGTCCGGCGTATGCAGATTTTCGCTGGGATTGCGAGGTCCGCCCGCGCCCGCGTTGGCTATGCCGACGGAATGGCATTACAAACAACGCGCCTCGGCGTTTGAACCGATCGGATATTTCCTGCCCGCATCTGCGAGCGCAAGCATTGCCATCACGGTCTGTGCCGCCGCTGGAACGTCAGTGGTGCAGTCGATCCGAACCTGCGCGACGGCTGCCCTATCAGGTAGAGTTATTGTTGCTATCGCCGTGGCCGGCCCGCCATCCTGCGCACGTGCTTGCGCGGCGGTTGCAGAACCATGTTCGCCCTTATCCGGTGGCGGATCACGTGCGGTCATAAATCGCGCTGGCCCGTGCGTTATGGAATATCCGGCGTGCCCTTGGCTGCTGACGTTGCCTTTGATCTCGGCAACCACCCGGAACCCGCTGACGCGGCGGGCTTTGTCGCTGTTTTCGACGCCGTGACGAAAGACATCAGGCGCTGCGTTTATAGGCGTGTACCCCTGGCGTCGGCGCCTGTTTGGCAGCCGGCTTCGGTCTTGACGTAATCGCGGCTGTAGCGCCGCATAGGAAAACGCCACCCTGCCGCGACCAGAGCCTGCCCATATCCTAAGCCCGAGCGCTTTGCAGCGTGCCACGGTCCGACCCATAGCGGTCGGTATCGACCCTCACACCCAATCAGCGCGTTTGCCCGTCATAGCTCTGCGGACCCAAGGACGAACCACCCAAGCGCCGCCAGTTCAACCCACGGGTACCATCCGCTGCCGTGCAGGGTTTGATCCCCCTCGACGGCATTCGATACCGAACAGACGGAGTGCGGGTTTTGCAAGGGCGATTGTATCGCCGTCAATCACCCCTGATTCACACCGGTGATACGCGGTTCGACCGCCGCAGACGCTGCACGGGTTGCGACCACAAAAGCCGCGGATAATAGTGTTTTAAGTTATTAATTTCATATTTCGGCCTGGATTGGGACGTTTTCCGCGCCCTAATCAACCGGAGATATTAAGAGAGGTTAAATTTTCATGCCCACCGTGTCATGTCGTCCCTGTCACCCAAATAGGCCTGCCCTTAGCGCTCGAGGTTTCCCATCGGGGTGAATCCAAGGGGGGACGCGTCATTTGATGCCTGCCAAATGGGTCAAGGCCCAGCACCATTGGTCCGAGATTTTCTCGCGACCATGATGGACGGCGCATTTGAGGTTGCCGTTGGTGATTCGCGGAAGATCGAACTTCGCGGACGCGCAGCCCCTCTACGCCGATCACGCGGCCCTGAGGATCGACGACCGCCTGCGGGATCATCGGGCGCGGCCCATGCGCGCAGGTGCCGCAGGGGTGATTAGGCCTCTTTCGGCATGTTCGCGGATAAAGGCATCAAGTTCGTCATCGCTTTTGCAGGTCAGCCCCGGGCTGGATCTCGTTGTTTGACGAAGGGTTTGAACGCGTCCTTGCCGCAAAAGATCCGCGGGTGAGGGCGAATTTTGCATATTGCGGACTCTCCCAATTTTTTCCTGTGACATTGGTAGTGAAAAAAAAATTCTTGGGCGGCGTCGGCTGCGTGGTCGCCGGGGACGCCAGCGTGACCGTACCCCGCGCGGACGTGGATCGCATCGGCCCGACATGGGCCTGAAAACCCGTGCCCCTCAGCCGCGGCCTGCCCGTCATAGGCACCGGCAATCGGCAGAAGTGATACTGGATATCCGGGTATTTTGATCCCCGCTTTGTGACCGGACGAACGCCGCACTTTCAAAACTGGTTCGACGCGCCATGGCCGGTTTTCGTAAACAGCCACTGCGCCCCGATGACAGCCTTTCGAGAAGACGTTCAGTTATGCTTGTTACAACGTTGATTCGGCTGGCTGGCGGCCATCTGGATAATTTACAGTCCCAGGTGGTCTTGCAGGTTTTTTGCCGACGCCCGGCGCGGTTCGGCGACCACGTCGGATGCCGTTTGCTCTGCCAGATGTGAGCAGGGCCGATGCCCGACAGCATCAGCAGTTAGGAGAGTTGATGGATGACGCGCGATGATAACCTCACGCATGGCACGCAGAATTTCGTTTTGCCACTGCGCAGCACTTCGCGCGACAGCACCGACCGTCCTCGATCCACATCGCTGCGCCAAGGCAACGGACCAGTTCGACCATTACCGGTCTTTTGCGCGCGGCCGCAGATAGGCGTTGGCCCGCGGACCAGCGGCGGCCTTCCAGAACCGTCTGCTCCATCGGGCCCAAAGCCTTCTTGCTTTCGCCGTTATAGTCGTCGGTTCTTCATAGCCCGCTTGCTTGCCCGCCTCGACAAAGGCCTCGAAACAACGGGTTTTAACGCGGGCCACGGCTGACACTGCAGCGGGGCCGTCGGTGCCGCGCCACTCGGGTCGCTCCCGTGGCCACCATCGTGCCAGCTTGCCATTACGTTTGAAGGAGGGCAGCACATCGGCATTAGCCCCAGGCCATCGGCACCCTGTTCGGCCCAATGATCATAGTCCATCGCATGACCGCGCACATACACCATGCCTGTTGATCGAGGATGATCCACCAATCACCCTTGCCGCGGGGGGTCGCCAGACGGGCGGTTATCCAGATGCGGCTCTGGCTCTGACTGGAAGCCCCAAATCATAGTTTTCATTGTTCATCGGGTAGGACAGCGCCGCAGGCATCTGGATGAACGGATCCGGCATACTGCCGTCCGTGTTCGATGACCAGAACCTTGCGCCCCGCCGTCGCCAAACGAACGCCATCGCGCAGCCCGCGCTGCCCGCCCCTACGATAATAAATTCAGCTTCATCTTACGCCTTTCTTCCGTATGTCTCGGGCGGGTCAAGGAGGCCCTAGGGCCGCGCGCGTCTGGCGCGGCTTTGCCTTGATGCGCTCATGACTTGCATTCCCAACAGTGACGAGGTGCCTTGAGGATCAGAGTGATCCCCAAGGCACCTCTCAACAATTTTCCCTGCGCCTTAGGAAAGGCCTCCATATCGCCATGCGCAACGTAGAACGGTTTTCAGCTGGCTATAGTTATCAATCGCCGCCTTGGAGTTTTCACGCCCCACACCGGAGTTTTTCATGCCGCCAAACGGTCGCTTCGACGGCGCATCGCTTATAGTGTTGTTGATATAGCAGGTTGCCTGCTTCGAAACCCCGCCGCGACCCGGTGCGCGCGGACAGGTCTTTGGTGAACCACACGCGGCGGCCAGACGATTCGGTCGCATTGGCGCGGGCCATGACTCTTCCTCGGTGTCGAAATCCAGAACGGACATGACCGGCCCAAGATTTTCTTGTCACGCGCGATAGACATGTCGTCGGTCACATCGGCAAAAGACGGTGTGGCTGCATGTAGAACCCTTCACGGTTCAATCGCCGAGCCACCAAAGACCAGGACGCGCGCCTTCGGCCTTGCCCTTTTCGACATAGCTTAGCGGCGCATCTCCATCTGGCGCTTTTGATACCATCGGGCCAAAGCTGGTGTTTTGGGTTCATCGGGTCGCCAATCACCGCGGTGTCGAGACGTTCAGCCAACCGCTTGAGAAAGCTTCCTTGATGTTCGCGTGCACAAAAGACGCGGTGCCGTTCGAGCAGATTTTGACCTGAGCTGTTAGAAGTACCAGGATCGCGCCGCTGGATGGCGTTTCGATATCGCGTCTTCGAAACACGATCATCGGGGACTTGCCGCCTAGTTTCCATCGTGACGTGCTTGAGCCTTCGGCGGCGGCGCATAGACCTTGCGGCCTGTCGGCACAGGAGCCGGTCAAGCGATACTGTGTCGACCGCGCGGGTCGCGTCACAAAGGGACGCGCCCACGTCGCCATGCCTTTGCACAACGTTTGTACAGAACCGGCGGCAGCCCTGCCTCGGACCAGAATTCCGCGACTTTCAGCGCACACAGCGGCGTCGTCTCGACGGTTTGAAGATTGGATTCGAATTGCCACAGGCCAGCGCCGTGCGCCTTTCAGCAAGCGATTTGCCGTCGGGATAGTTCCCACGCGGCCAGATGCCGACACAGACCCCCAGAGGTTCCGTCGGGTATAGGACCCAGTTCTTCGCCCAGCTGAGTATGCTCGCCTGCAGCGATTGCCGGCAGGCCCGCCGAAATATTCAAGCGCGTCCGCGCCACTGTGCATCCGCGGACAGAGGTTTCCTGTAGGGTTTTGCCCGCGTGTCATAGGTTTCGGAGGATCGACAGATCGTGGTTGCGTTCGCGCATTAATGTCGCTTTTGCACGGCGCAGGATGCGGCCCCGTTCGGTACCGGTCATCGCCGCCCAAGCCCGCTGCGCTTTGCGGCGGCGGTAGCATGGCCTTCGTCCACGATTTCAGGACGTGGCGGCGTAGACGGTCGCGATCACTTCGCCGGTGGCCGGATAGATCACCTCGATCGGGGTGGCCCCATTTGGGGGTTTTTTAATAAAATTCTTCGACGTATTCGCCGTTGATGAAGTTGCTTGCTTTGGGTTGGCGTTTGCATAGTTCTCTCTTTTTCGGTTTGGGCCCCGCCCTACGGCGGGCCTGATAGGTTTAAGTTATTCGGCAGCCACATTGGGAGGTGCCATTCCAGCGGTGCAGGTGGCGGCGTTTGACAAGAACATATAGCCAAGCGCCAGCAGGTAGATGCCTATTTACGATGGTCCCGACCCCACTGGATTTGCAGCCACTGGCTTTGGAACAGCAGGGTCAGCACGAACATGCGATGGCGTTGGCAAAGACGTAAGGACACCGTGCCAAAAGCGTCTGTTCGTGAAGTTCAGCGTTAACCGGTGTAAAAGGCGGATTCAAACTGTCGAAAGGAGTTGATCACGAACACGATGGCCCACGATGGCATAGCCAGTTCGGGAAGCCTTCGGTGCCGATGCCATTCAGGTGGTAAATAAATACAGCACCGAGAACCACAGCCCCCAGCGGGATTCGACGGGAACACCAGCAAGGAGCCAGCAGGCTGCCACGTTTTCAGCCGCCGACAAAACTGGCTAACGAACTTGTTCCCGAATCATGACGGACCATGCGAAACCACCAGAACAGGTAGAATTTCGTGGTAATCGGTTCACGCGGAATGACGAAACTTGTGGATGTTGGACGTAAAAATAGCCGCCCAGATTGCTTGCGGTTGTAGGCGAATTCGCCCAGTTCCCATGCCGGCGTTCGCCACATGTAAGCAATCAGCGCCAGGAAAACAGCCAGCGTCGAGCTGACAGAAAGGCACGCGCACGAAGCTTGAGTCCGTCGAACTGAATTGCCGCAATCAGGATCACGAGGGGAAGCAGATCGGGGGTAGAAGACCGGCAGGATCGTCTCTCGTCGCCGACCTCGGCGATGTAATAGGCATATAGATCAGGAACAATTGCAACCCGGTGAGGCACAGTAGTGATGATGACGATGTTGTTCAGCAGCTTGATCCGGGGATTTCAAAGAAACTTCACCGCGGTTCGATCGCGCAAGAAATAAAAGGTCGTCAGGAAATAGAAGGCCCAGATCAGAAAGCCCCAGCAGAACCCGAATTCGGCGCCAGCTGGATTGGTGAAACGGCATAGGCAGGCTCCGCCGCCCGTATCCGCATAAAGCGGATAGTCAAAGGCCAGTGGGAACATTTTGATCAGGCCCCACAATCCAGACCGAGGTGAAAGTGAAAAAGGATCGCTATAAGCGTTGAATAGCGGGCACCGGCGTCACAACCGGTCAGCGGCAGGTTCCACACTGATCGTACAAAAAAACGGTTAGGGCCCAAGGCCATGATGACCCCGAACGGAAATGAATGGTTTGTTAACAATGGTATTGTCCCTCGTATTGGGGTGCATTATTTATTTTAGGTGCCCGCACCCTTGGGCGCGTTTTGTGCTATTCGCCGCGCGGAAAACGTTTGTGTCTTCGAGCACGTTCCCAAATCCAATGTGCGTTGCGCATGTATTGCTTCTGGGAACGCTTTTGCGCAAGCGGCTGGTGGTCCCAAGGGATTAATATTCCGGCCCTTGGCGCAGCGCCTTCGTAGACGAATCCCAGCGGCGGGCCCTTGGACCTTTTTCGCAACATCAGCGTTCCAAAGGCAAGGCCAGATTCCCAGCGGGCAATCAGCCTTGGCCGAACAGGGTTTTCAAGCCGCGTCCCCCTGATGGGGCGGGTTCTCGGCAAGGTTGCGTCAATTCATTTGCGGAATCAGCGTCCAGATCGAAAAACAAAAAAAACTGTGGTCAGGATCAAGGGCGCAGCGGCTTGAAAACTTTCCATTTTTTGCCATAAGCGCCAGCGACACCAATCGGCCCGCGTAAAGGGACCGGCCTTCTTTGGCCGCGTTTATTCCATGGCGACGGGTTTCGGGGTGCGTTTTTCAAATTCCCCTTGGGCCCCCATGGGGCCACAAAGATTTGCCCGTGGTTTCCACTTCCATTTTCAGTTCGGGTTCCCATTCGGAAACACCCGCCCGGCAGACACAGACCGTCGGACAGGACATTCGATTGTTGCTTAACGGCGGTTGTCTGCAGGGGGACCGGGCCTCCATCTGCGGGCGCGGCGATCATTCATTGGCACGCGGGGACGACCCTTCGAAAAAAGCTCATTTTTTGAACCACAACCGCGGCTCGGCCCAATCTTCTT
>Ga0163217_1119118_pt1 | contig 16647 bp, 12 predicted proteins | sample SynspAceP_FD_185933 | JGI IMG/M metagenome (GOLD analysis project Ga0163217, IMG submission 185933) | Saline lake microbial communities from Ace Lake in Antarctica - Synechococcus sp. Ace-P (PacBio error correction) | ecosystem: Environmental > Aquatic > Non-marine Saline and Alkaline > Saline ... | reverse complement strand
CGTTGGTACGCGTTTAAGACGGCTTCTCCGGTTGCGGTCTTTTCCAGCGCACAGCAGCGCCTGCGTATGCAAGGTCGGTTCTTTTGGGGTTAATTGATGTCCTATGCTGAAAATCGCCGGCCAAGGTAGTCTTCTGTCGGCGATAAGGTCTCTTCAGGCGCGGACGGCGCTTGCACCGATTTTGTGGTAAGTGGCGCATTTGCGTTGGTTGGATGCAGCACATTCGTATTCGGCTTCAGCGAGGCTTCTCGTGATTGCGTAATCTGCTGGGTTCCGATGAAGGTGTTCGCGCCGGGTAAAGAGATTTCCGTCACGGGCAGTTTCCGCTTGCGTGGATTTGCCCGGTAATCACGGCACGTCGTTCTGCTCCTTAGAGGTGATGTAGACCAGAGCGTCTTGCGTCGTGGCTGTGGATTGCGATTGAATATGCGTTCACGGCATTTCGATTTGCACAAGGGTGCGGTATTTTGTAACCACAGGGTTTGCGGTGGTTCAGGCTTTTACAGTTCGCGCGGCGGTTTCCCCTTGCGCGGTAAGGCGGGTCTTGAAAGCTTACGATTTTGCGTCGAAACGTCTTTCTAAAGACCGGGCCTCTTCCGTGATGGTAAATTAACTTTTCTTTGTCTTTGCGATTTCATTGGTATGACGCAATAAAACCGTCCGTGTCATTTTCGCCGCACGAGTGTGTGAAGAGCGGAATCTCGTTATGTTTTGCGCAACTTACATTTCGGTGACCATAAGTCGTTGCTCGGGACAGGAGCATTCCAGCATGGTGTTATCCGCGTCATTCCGGTTTTTCGATCTCTGTTGATTTGCGTGATTTCGGCAGGCAAGCATTGGCCGCGCAGTATCCTGCGGCGGTTGCTTTCGGCGTTTTTTGTTCAGGGCAGATGCACGAAAACGCCGTTGTCATTTGGTGCAGCCCGTCGGATATGGACCGCGAGGCTATCAGCAGTGATCGGCCGAGGCGATTCGATTCAACGCGCTGACTTCGCACGACAAAGGCTCAGTGAGGGTTTCATTGCGTCTGAGTGATGTTGCGATGATTGCGAAGTGAGAGACGGATGGGCGAGCTGGAAAGTGATGGCAGGGAACTGGGGGTAGGGGGCCTTATTATTTCTGCCGTCTACGCCCCGCGGTTGGTTCGCGTTGATCTGGCCAGCGTTGCAAACAATTGGGGCCTTGGCCGATGCGCAAGCCGGATCGTGGTTTTGATAAAGAAGCCGTTTTCGCTGGCCGCGACTTCAAGACCGTGCGGCAAGCGTTGGAACGCGACGTGTCTGGCCTAGTATTTTGACGAAAGCCATTTATCTACCGGATCGACCATTATATCTGTGGCAAAGAGAGGCAGGTTTGTCTCAAAACAAAGATGATGGCCGTGCGTTTTTGAGCTATATGCTGTTTGAACTTGGTGTGGAACAAGCCAATGTACGATCTCGTCAATTCCAGTATCACCGTTGGCTCTCGTAAGACGTCGGTCGCTCGGGGGGGCAGGGGTGCAATACTGCGACAAGTATGTTAACGGGTGTGTCTGGGGTGCATGCGCGGACATGTGCAATAAACCGTGATGCAACTGGTTGGTAGTTTGGATTCGATGGAACCCCCGCGCGGTTTGATCCCGACGCGGTGTGGCGCGTATTTTGAATAAAAGCTGCATAAGAGTGAGTCGCCGTCGCGGGACCTCGTGTTAGCCGGCATCAGCATTGCGCGTGGGACGTATCAGGCAGAGCCGTGCGCCTGCACTGAGGTCGTGTAATCATACCGTGTTACGTGGGTGTGATCCGCGTTGCGCGCGCACGCGAAAGCCTTTGTCGCGGTCCCACTGGCGTGGGCTCGGGAAGCCCTATCTGACGCACGGCAACGCAATGCGCGCGCTTCGTCGAGAATTACAGGGTCGTGTTCAGGAAACGCCCGGATTCGCATTTTTCACGAAGGATGCGGGGCTCATGTAACGTCCTGTCGGATCGCGACTGCATGGGAAGCAGGCGTATTACCCTGCGTGTACCCGGCGGCATGCGTTTTGGTGGATGGCCTTTGGATTATTGCCCTGATGGGTCGAGAACAGGTCGAGCCTATGAACGTTCTGTTCTGGGATGTCATCCCGTGGCACCCAGACCTGTTTCATGCGCGGGTCGAGTTGTTTGAAGGCCGCAATAATGGGTGGACCGACCGATCATCCAAGGTTTCTGGGAAGCACCAAGTTGTGTTACCAAAACTACGACGCGGGTCTTGTGGGCCGGACAGATGCCAACGAACTGACCTGCGCGTGAAAACCTGTGTGCGGGAGGTATTCTGCATTGAAGTGAGTGTGCGCTCGATGTTCGCTGTGCTGATGGTACCTCAGCTCTGCTATTCTGTGATCCGCGAGAGAGGATGGGTGGTATGGGACAAATATGCTTGGTGGTAGATGCTAGTGACAACTCGGTTCAGCTTTGTTCCGTGGGGGAGGGACAGACTTGGGTGGCGCACAATCTGTGTTTGTGACTCTCTTCTATTTATATGGTCGGGGCCTTCTGGATTATAGTGATCGCGCTCGCTGTTTGAATGGTTTTGCTGGGGACGCGATAACGACTCTGTCGTGTCTGCCGCCGTGTGTGATATCTTATGACGATTGATTGATCTATAACGTGACACGGCGGTGTTTACTTGCAACGGATGTACTCCCGGTTTCGGGCGTCGTCGTGCTGATTGGACGGTCTCTTTCTCCTAGTCCGTATCTATTGTGTGGACGGTTGACTAACCTCTACTCGGCCTGTGTGATCCTAATCTGGGTATTGGTTTCAGGTTACGAATCCGCTATTCTCTATGTCTGTGGAAAATCAGAAAATCCATCTTGAACCGTATAGGTCGCTCTCGCGGATGCGTGTTGGCTCCTGGAGATAAGTGGGAACGGAATATGGCACTAGGTGGCTAGTCGGCTTTCTCCCCGTGCCACTTCCTCAATGGGCTTGGAGAGCCGACGGGACTAGCAATTCCGCTGTGACGAGCAGCTCAGCGGGTTGGGGGTCGCTGTCTCGAGATCGCTCATTGAATAGTAGCGGTGCGACTAGGGTATTCTGCGGTGCAAGCTGCAGGTCCCCTTGGTCGCGTCGGGTGCTTGAGTGGCGCTGGTGATGGTGCAAAGGAGCGCATCTTGTGTTAGTTGTGTCGCAGGCGATGATTTAAAAACGCGCTAAGTCGGTTGGTGTAGTGTGCGCAAGCCTGCTCAGGCCCTTTGGAGGCCACCATTTCCCGGCAAATAACGCAGTATTGCATCGAGACTCGAGCAGTACATTGGTGGCACTCATGCATTCGCTTTTGCACTCGTTATATATGTTGCGTGCAGTATGCAGGCAGTGCCGTAAATGGCAGGAACAGCGCTAACATTGCTTTAGTGCTTGTGTGGACACCTCCCGAGCTTCTGGGGAAGGGCGCAGCGAGTTGGTTTAGTGTCTCTTCGACATTACGAATCGGGGACCGATGCTTGTTCAGAGATTTCATCGCGCGCGAACCAGATGACGCCTCGACGCGGCCGGATGGGGTCATCAGGTGGTTGTTCGGTGTTGGATTGATAGCGCTGTTTTCCGAGAGATGTGGCGCCGAGTAGGTGTCGTGAACGCTTGCTTCTGTATGGTGTGAGATAATTATATAATTACGAGACGAGAGACTTCTCATTTGCCGTTGGCGCTCTCTCTCAGTGCTTGCACATCGCACTTCGCTAGTCTCGGATCGCGGATTGCGCCGGCTCTATGAGAGTAAGATGGTTAGAACGGGGAAGATAGTGTTTGTGCACGCGGTGTCTGCATTGTCTCGACACGCTCGACGGCTATGCGACTCAATTTCGCTCGACAATAAGTGCGCGTCCTGCAGTGCAGTCTCTGTGTCAGTGGATCGAATCTCGCGGATACGTATCGGGGCGCTCTGGATGCTTGTGCCTGCTGTCGTATGGTGTAAGGACGCTTTTTCTCCCGGTATCGCATAGCTGGTGCTCGCTGCACATCTGTTGTATCGAGTATATACTCGTGCTGACGTGTTTTTGATTGTGCAGGCGGCAACATATTTGCGGGATTCGGTTGGGGACTTACGGGTGGGAAAACCACGCTGCTGTTGAAGCGTCGCATCTCGCCAGACTTTCAACGATAGAGTACAAGTGATCTCAAGCCCTCCTTGGCAGCCCGCAGCGCGGCGTGGCTGTCTGTGGTGGATAATCTCAGACGCTCGAGCCCAGCGCGACATCAGTCTTTGTGACTCACGCGCCGGTGCAGCACGGCGCAGGACAATAGAGTGTCCTCTCGAATTGTTTCGGGGGGAATTCGATGGCGGATCTGGTGATTGGTCTTTGTAGTTTGCAGAGACTGAGTGGGTCGGCGGGACGTACTCTGTTAGGGAGGCCCTTTGGATGTAGGGCCGTCTCTCTCGTTTGCTCTAATTGGTCGTGCTCGTGTCTGAACCGCGCTGTGGCATTGTTGAATGCTTTTTCCTGCGTTGTGCTGTCCAGTTCGGTTGGGAAGGTATATTTTCGTGCCCGACTTTTGCGCGCAGGAGACCCAGTCATGGGGAAATCAACACTTCGCTGAGTGTTGTCTGTGCCTCGTGTGTGGTCAGGTGATTGACTAATGTGGCAAAATTAGAGGTTTGGGAGCTATGACATACTATCGGCTCTTTCGCGATTACTTCTGTTTGAGTCGCTGTGCGTTCTGGACTTGACGGCGGTTGTTTGGGGCACTTATTTTATGGTTTGGATGGCAAGATGGGCATAGTCATGGTGAAGGAGTTATTCCAGTAATTAAGTGCAATGTTATGACCAGCGTTCTGAGTGCCAGGCTGCATCCAACGAACGATCTAGTGTGCAAAGCTCGAATGGATATCAAACGTGCACTAAATACTCACGGCTCTGATGTGGACGGCTTGTTTATACGAATCGCCGCGCCTAAATAACACAGGACCGCTCGCGTCTGGAGCGGGCAGCCCTTGGCTGCATCATTAGGAGGGTCAACGTCGGTGTTCCTTTCTTTAATCAATGATATGCAAGATGCATCGCGCTTTCTTGTTTCCACTAGCTCGAATTTCAAATTCTGGTATCGCAGTCAGCGACATTGTGTCCATCATGTCGCGCGGCATGGACTTCTTTAGTGCAACACCACCAGCTGGGGTTAAAGATCGACCAACTTGCCTCGCGCAATCGAAGCATTGATGCGCGGCAGGGGTCCCTGCAAGAAGCGTCTGAACTGATGCTGCAAAAGAGCACTGAACCGGGGCTCGAGCTCATATGACCTTGGCAAGCTCTCGTACACCGCGTGTTCCCTTGGTGTATTGCGACCTCTCGGTCACACGACGCTGATGCTATGCTCGCAACTAGCCTGGTCCCTTATCTATCATTAGATCGCGCGCAAGTTTCTATACTTAGCGCTCTTTGGATGTAAAACACGGCCCTCTCGTGTCTCTCGTCGAGGGATTCTTGGGGACAAACATCTTTCTTGTATCTATGATAGGAAGAAATGTGTGATGAACTGGGCAAGGAATGAGTAGTCAAGGCCCAGAATCGCTCAAGCGATCGTCTACATGGCGATAGGCAGTGACGGAATAAAGATCGGCTCAACCGCGCCAATTTTTGGCTCATTCTCGAGATCCGACCTGTTCGCATCGCGGAAAACACACGCTGAACTGTGCTCGATTCAACAGTCTTCACTTTTGCCAACTTAGATAACACTTCGTGTGGAGTGTTGTGAGGAGCCAGGCGCCCTCATTCCCCAGCAGCAGCTAATTTACGACCTGAATGTGTGTCTAGCTCTCTCAATTGTTCAGGGTATAGGTGTATAGCCCATCGAGGTGCCCAGTGTGTGGGTGCGGCCAGGTTCTTGGTTCGTAGTGACCCGCGCATGAGCGGGCCACGGATAGTGTGGTCATTTTCGTGCCGTGATCCAACGCTCACTGGGATTAACCCCAGAGCGTATTTGCTGCCGCCACGTGCCCATGGTGAGCTCGCTGTGTGATTGCGAGCTCGTGTGCGTATCTGAAGTGTCAAGCACGCTCTTTGGCTATATGGGTTTACCAGCGGCCGAGGCTGACAAACAGTCGTCCAGAAACGCGCAGGTTCTTGCCGTCGCGGCGTGCGTAGCTTGTACTTTGTGTGATTAAACGGGCTGTCGGGGGTCGGGTAAGTAATACAGATGAAATGAACCGTTTCTTCAGTATCCTGTCGGCCAAGATTGCCTTGCTCCGTGGTCTGCGCATCGAGCCCGCCCGCATAAGGGACGGGTCTCGCGCATTTGGGCGGTCTGAATCGACCTTGTAAAAGGGCGTCAGGTGATCCGGCAAAGAGTGTTCCAAGCGCTTGCCGTGATTTCAGCGGTTTCCATCGGGCGCGTGGTGATGGTCATATCATGTGGTCCTTTTCTCGTTTTACACCGCAGCGGTTATCCTTCGGGGCACGCGGCGTTTTCCGTCTGCTCAAAATACTGTTTTCAAACGGTTCGGGCAGTGGATTAGCGGCCAGCGCCCGTTCCGCTCTAGAGCATCACCAGTATTAAGTGCAAATGTCTGCGCGAGAGCTCAGTTGCCGACGAGGGACCTCTATGCGTCAGGAGAGTAAATGAGCGTGTTCGCGAGAAAAGCTGGGTTATATCAGCGGCAGGTGTGTACGATAGTTGTAGTTCCTCAACGCTCTCAGCCATCTCTTGCAATAGCAGGATACGAACCGTCTTGATGCGGTGGAAAAATCTGATCCACGCGCGGACCAGGGGCTATTCGATCGCCCAAGTTCGTATCCAACGGGACTGCGTGTTAACCGGTGCGCAATACGTGACGAACCATTGGAAATTAGACGGTATGTGTTGACGTGTGGGTTATTGCGTGTCCAAATCAGAGACCGACCTGATTCTGCCAGGGCAACACGGCTGCGGCCGTGGGACCATACGGCGGCACAGCTGCTGTGTGGAGGATTAAGCGGGGTTATGGGTTAACATTGTGACTTGTTCATAGACCCTGCGTAAGCAGCTATTGAGAGGCGCGCGTTGCAAGACCTGGAGCTGATTTTGGATCCATTTTGTGCAAGCAAACTACAAAATGGGTTTCTTCTTCCTCGAGAGATATGCGCCATGCTTGGCCAATATGTTATGAATTAAACCACTGTTTAGCTGATCGTCGTGAGTCTTGATTCGAAATCACGCCACAAATCGTATTTTCTACAGCGGGACAGAAGATCGTTTTTTGCTCGGTCAAGTGTATTCCCACCGGCGGTGCCTAATAGAGCAGACCTTCTTGGGGCAGGTTTATGCGCGTAACAATCGCTTGTTGCGCTTTGCGTCCTCGGCGAATGCATGACCAATTCTGGTCTGGTCCCGCTCTCAAGCCGTTTCGGCACCAATCGCTTATGAGAAACAAACCTTCCGCCACCTTGAAATTACTTTGGCGCATCGGCGGTGGCTTTGTCTGTCACACCATACAACCCGCGCCTGTTCCCCGAACAGACCCTGGTCTATTGATCCTTGACCCCACGTGCGAGATAAGGCATGTTATCTTCGGTTACATAGATTCCTGCTCCTTTTCGTGCCTGCTGGTTGGAGGTGCATTCAAGACAAGGGACTCCATTCTTGAGGCATCTTCGAAACATGTCTGTTTCTGATGGATAACAGGCACCGGACGAGCAGGCCGCCGCGCCGCTGCCCGGCTCAAGTCTATGACGGTTTTCATCCGCCAGCGGCGACCCCGCAGTTTATCTTGGCCGTCTGGACGAGAACACCGCATGAGCCTGTAGCGTACACCTCTTGGTGGCCGACCTCGGTTATCGCAAGGGCGTTCTGTATATGGCGTCTACACGAGTCTTAGCCGGTTGGCTGCTACAGATTCTTGCATTCTAAACGGTTGGCGCTTTGACTGAGGCATCGCGAATTCACGACAAAAGACGTGGTTCTGCCCGTTGTGGCCGTTGGTGAGACGCTTTCGCAACGCTTGGCGGCTGTGCTGTCGCTATCGCCTTGTGTCTCGCGGAATCATAGGAAGCTGGATGTGTCGGCGCCCGAGCACGAGATCTGGGTGTGATCGCCGGGAGGCCGGTGGGTATTTCCTGAGTGATTGTTGCCTCCTGCGTCGGCTGGTTATATAGTATCTGATAATTATGTGTGACCATTGTAGTCGACGTGCAGTGCTTTGTGGATTGCACGGTAGCAGTGGCATGGCTGTGGGAGCTGACGCGCTGAAGGAAACTGAACGCAGCGCAAAGGATCGCAGTGACTTTGGAATAGGCAGCAAGCTTTGAGCGTTTGCAGATCGTGTTGACGGCAGGGTGCGTCGCGGGCGGCTCGGCCTGTGCCGCGTATGGGCGTCGGATTGCAATGGCAATGTTCCTGGCAGAGGAGTAATAGGTGGAGCTGGTATGATAACTCGATAACAGCGCGTGGGGCTGACGCAGACCAATGTCGCCGCAGTGGGCAGCATCAACAGCTGCTGGCCACACAGCAAAGGCTGGCCCGCAGCAGGATGCAGAACAGCACTGCGGAAAACAGGCCGTCCGGGGTGGTGTACGGCTGTATCGCTCGTATATCTCGCGAAGTTTCTTTGTGGAGTGACGAGAGGCAATAGTGGTCCGCCCTGTGATGGGTGACGCATGCCGTTGATTGTGGCACCAATTTGTTAGGTAGCTGGAGTCGATTTGGGATAGATTATATTTCCGCATGAACGCCAGTCGATACGGTTGCTTTTTGTATCAAGTACGGTTTGGGTTCGCGATCACCTGGTGTCGGAGCAGTATGTGCAACGGATGTGACGTGACTCTCTCGGTGCGTGCGATCACGATCCGTGAACACGCGATCCAAGGATCATGCATCAAGCTGACGCCCGGCGGGGGTGATCAGCTTGTGTCTCTCGGAGCTTGGAACCATCGCGATCGCTCGCCCCAGGATGCCGACAGCTGCTGGTCATCGTGGAGCGCGCCAACGAGAAATGGGACGACGCTGGCGGTTCACTAGGTGGTGCCGTGAGGCCGAGGCCAGGACCGAGCGAGGGGTGTCTTGTCGCGTATTTGTGTGAGGATAGATTTCACAGTGGCATATCCACCTCGAATGTTTGCTGGATCTCTTTTCACTCGTGATTGCGTTGCCACGGAACGCAGACTGGAAATTTAATTGCTTCTTAATATACGTGATCTGGCGCGCGAAAAAGCTTCGGCGAGTCTGTTGCTTGGTATGAAATAGATACGGCGTCGAATGAAGACAGATACAGCTCGGGACAGGGGTTTTTTAGCTGCCCGGTTGTTTCAGCGGAATTGGTCCCTGTGTCCTCCTCGTGGTCGATGAGTATCTAGGGGCTCAGGCGTTTAGTTTATAGGGAGTCGTATTCGCGTTGCGCTCGTCGAAATTATCGTAGACGTTTAGGGGTTTGTCGCCTACATCGGGGCATCGCGTGTGAGACTTTGTTGTTATAGCGTTTTGCCTCGTCCCGGCCCAGTTTGTGGAAGATTTAGAGTGTATTGCACGGCACGCGTCGTCGGAAAAGCACGAGACGAGGACTTCGGGATCATGTTTCACTCTGAGTATGTGATTTTGCATCATAATTGGCTATAATTAAATGGTGGGTAATCGGTAAATATTTTTTAGCTAGTTATCTAAATATGTACGGCGCATTTAAAGGTGCATTGTCAGAGAGGGGATATTGTGCTTTAGGTTAAGCTCGCCTGACGCTTTACGCTAGATCGATTGGTGGGGGTGAGGTAGTGTTCTGATTTAGGGACTGACCGTTGGTAGAACAGAGGCTGGTATAGCGTTCTTTCATTGAGTTATATGATAATGGCTTACGGCTTTGTTATTGCAGCCGAGGAAATTGGGACTTTACGCTGCCCGTAAAAATTGCCGCGGGCGGTGGCACCACTATCGCGGCCATTTATGTAACTAGGTGCACGATTTTTGTGTTCGCCTCCAACGTCGTCAGTCGCGTTTTTTATTAAGTAGTCGCGGATTAGGGCTGCCACACCTTGTCCGGATCTAGATAATTTATGTTCGGTCGTTTCGCCGGTCTGCGCAGAATACATCGCGATAGCGATATACCGCCGCCGGTTTGGTGGTACCGGGGGATAGCCGCGATGCGCAGCCAGCGCAGGCGGTATGAGCAGCCCGGACCAGAACGGCGACCGATAGTCTCGAGACGTTGTGCAATCGTTCGTGGAATAGCCGCAACCGGTGGTTGCGGAACGCGCCAAGAATCCAGTCTTGAGCGATTTGGACTCGACAGGTTTAGCTGATCCGCGTACAGTAAGTCGCATGCGCTCCTGTTGCGGCAGGTCGGCTGGCCGGTCATCGTGGCAAGCGAGCGTAATTCGGGACGCGTGTCGGTGAGCGAGACGCCAATAGTCAAACGATCAGCTGCGGCGGTTCTGACATCTCCTTGTCTCATAGCTAGCGCCTTCTTCAGGGTGATAGGCGCGGAAGCTCGGTCTTGTCCTGCAAGGCTGCTGCAAAAGAATTGCGAAGCTTACTAGAAAATCAGTTCCTATGGTTGTGCTCCTTGATGTGGGGGAATTGAATAGAGCTGCCGGACGGTAATTCAGGGCGCAAGCCAGCGTTTCTTGTTGTATCCTCACGAATCGAAAGCAATTTACATGTTGAGCTGCTAATTGATGGCAGGAGGCTTGGTGTGAATCAGCGGTCGGCTACTGAGATATCTATCATACCAGATCTAAAGCGTTATCGCCAAACATCTTGCGGATCGACGCGGGCGACATTTGGGGTCAACCTATCGTTTGCCCGGTTGCGAGGCGTTGAGCTGGGTAACTTGGGATAGCGTGCGGCGGGCAGCCGTCGGCGGGCCGATCATAGTTCAAGGTGTATCGAAGATTCACGATTGTTTCCTCACCACCTTGCCGCGGTGTTCACCTAGGCGCAAACGATATTGCAATACGATTCTGAGAACGCGGGTCCCAGTCAAACCGTGGCGCTCGATCGGATGGTTTAGGGCTCGGGCTCAGACGAGACAATCCGGGCTGGCGGACCACGCGCGCGGTTTTCGACTTGACACCTGGGTCTCGCTGAGGCGGGAAACGGTGGGTAGCCTTTTCTCTATGGCCAAGGCGGATATCAGCGGGGCAAAAGTCTGAATTGCGGGGATTTGCGCGCCGACGAGTCGACACGGGCTTTAACGGCGTGCGTTCCTCCCGCGGCGCTGAACTTCCTTGCGCCCAGATTCCGCATCGGGAGCATCGCGGGAACCGCATGTGGCTTAACGCGGGGTCGACCGCATGCGGCTTTACTATCGCCCACGGCAGCGGATAGCATCACATCCGCCGTGCCCGCACGAGCGGTGGGCTCACAACAGCGGTTCGCCTTCGCCCTGAATGGTGGCGAAAATTTCGGCTATTGCGTAGCTGGCTCATGGCGATATTCGCCATGTTTTTGGCACGTCTCGCTGACCTTGACGGATGTGGTTTCGGCCAACTCGGCCTCGCATATTCTCTCATTCATAAGATGTCGCAGCGTGATGATTTCGCCGGGTCGAGGCAAATTAGCACGTTCGTTAAGATTGCGGGTGATGATGCGTCTCGTTCGATATAAGTCTTTGAGCGGGCCTAAGCTCGCGTGTCTGCGAACAAAACATCAGCGTTCTGAGAGTTCTTTGGGCCCGAGTTTCGACCACCACGACATGAGTTAATGCTGCTCCGTGGAGGCGGGGGTCGCATTGATGATGCCAACGGCAGATGTGGTTATCTTGATGCGAGCGGAAAAGTGAACTCTTTGGTGATTTGTGACATCGAGAGGACAGGATCCTGCGTTTGATTGCCTTCTGCCAGAAGTCAGCGGTCTTATACTGTGTGTTTGTCGGTCAGTCTCTTGCAATGGTCGAATCGCTTGCGCGCCGTCCGCGTGGCCGGCGCCGCCCGCTGAGTGATGTGCGCGCGCCTTGGTGATAGCAGGGACACGTGTCTCGGCAAACGGGAGATGTATTGTTTGGCGGTGCCTCTTCGGTCCGATATCTCGGCTTGGGTCCGGTGGACGGAACGGGGCGTTGTAAAGCTGAGACACGTTGCTGTTATAGCTCATCTTCGCGCCATATATTGCATGTACTTCAAAACGTTGGTGAAATCGGGACGGCAATCGGGGGTAGATGGAAGTGTGGGTACCCCGTGCTCAGCGCCGTGGACGACCGATGATCCCACGTGCTCGCGGTCTGGGGATCCCGTACTTTGCGTGTTACCTGACGCATTTATCCGTGCTGTCTCTGCGAGGACGTGAGCGGCCATGGTATTTCGGCGTTAATGGCGTTCGGGACGATCTAATATCATCGTGTCGCTCACGCCGAGCGCCGTCAATTGCGCGCCCATGCGGCATGTCGCGGATGATATCGTGGCGTCGCCAAGGGCGCGTTTTGCACATAGTGCCGTGTAATCTCAGCTCTCTTGTGTGCCGGTGCCGCTGGCATAGTCAAAGGCAACCGGGCCAGTCAATCTTGCGTGTTGCCGCTCACCATTTATTAGCCGATGTGGTGAACACAGGATATGGCTTACTCTCGCCGGGAGCAGACTCGCATCGTTTTCATTCTTACCATTAGTTTTTTGATTCCGTGAGGTATATGTGCTTTGTCGACGGGAAGGCTGCCCTTGATAACGAGGTTTGACCATAGGATGGCGCAGAAGGGTGATTGGGGCAGGGCAAATGTTGCCTTTTGATTGCAACATGGTCGGGACATCTCATCTGTAGAACGCGCCGAGAGTTAGTGTTAACTCTGGCTTTTTGGGCGCTTTAGAAATGCAGCGCCTGTCGGCGCTGCGTGGTGGGTAGGGAAAGCCGGATTAACTGCTGTGCGAGCTTAGCGATTGCATCAGAATGAGCGCTCTTATGGTTTTTTCCGACTCAAGCGGGCGGACACGCTTTGACAATCGCCGCTGCCGATCGCCACTCGTCTGCGTGCGTGTGTGTTTTGCGTCCATCGTCTGTCACTCCCAAATTGTTGCTCGGTGTATCCGCATGTCTCTGTCGCGCGACGGGTGGTGGCTGTATTGGCGTGTATTCATTGCCTGAAATTCTGACGAAGTGTCACTACGGCGTCGTGTTTTTGCTTGCAAGTAATGCGCAAGTTCGCTGTCGGGGTCGGGGGTTCCGCGACCGACACTTGTTAGCATTACAAAGTCGGCGAGATAGTGGTCCCGAAATAAGCATTTTGGCTCCTCTCTCCGTCGTGGAACGGTCAACCTTAGATCGGGTCATCTCTGGCCAGAATCGCGTCCAGGAGACCCTGCGGCAAGGATCATCACCGGGGCGTCTGCGGTGTGCCGTGAGGTCAGGGTGGTTCAGATCGCCTTTGCGGCGGACCGGCGGAGCTAGCGCGCTGGTGTCAGAAAATCCCGGTCCAGTGGGGCGTGGCCGTCGCCGTTCTTAAGGTTGACACGGATGCGGTTTTGCCGGTCGCGCCGGGCACCTTTGAGATGTTCATTGTTTGTCCTGGACTGCGCTGGTTTAGTTGGCTCATCTGCGCTCTACGGGTTACGCGCGGGCCGATATTTAGAGAGCGACGAGGAGTTTATAGCGCGCTTCCCGTGATGTGAAATTACGCGGGGTTTCTGAGCCGGTGACCAGTTGCCATCTGTCAACGGATAGTGACGACTGTCGTACCCTTTTTATAAGTGCCGGCCATTGATTTAAGCATTGTCGCTCACATAGGTAAAGGTTCACGACGTTCGTCGCCCGGTCTCCTTCTGGTGGTTGGGAAACCCCGGTGGGGTGTTGCGATGGCGGCTTGTCGTCCCGTACTTGGTGGATGGTTGTGTAATTGAACAACTTCTGGGAGCGCATGGCAGACGGCCCGACGGTGTGGGTGCAGATGGGCATAAAGGGTTGCGATCAGGTTTATGCTGGATGCGCCCGCGGGCCGTGTCCGCTGTTGGTAGAAGATCGCGCATTCGAAACTGTCAGCCGATACGGGTTTCTGTACCAAGTACTTTGTTGTTGGCCAGGTTCTTTATTGCGCTCAGCAGTCGGTCGCGCCCGTTGAAGTCGTCTGTGTGTGCCTCTGTCTGCGCATCTTCGGCATCGTCTGTATGGAGATCGCGTGCGGTGGGTGGCCCGCCTTTGGGGATGGCCACTGGGTACCTCTGCGAGTGTGAGCGTGCTTTAAGGACGTAGTTAGGGGGCGGCGATCTCTTTCCCCGCCGAGCCGAGTGTTCCAGTATCGGCCCAGCTGTCGTGGTGAGTGTGGATCTAGTGTATAGTGTGTGCCTTTCAATTCATTTCGCCATTACCCGATCGGGGCGTCATTGGGGTGGACACCGCTAGCGATCGCGGACGTCCTCGACTGGGTAGCGCGCGGTGTTCGCCGCCTTTGTTCGTTTTTGTGACCTGCGTTATGGGCGCGGGCGGTGCAATCGGCGAAGCACCTGGCATCTTCCTTTGAGGGCAACGTCGAGCTAAAATCGTCTCGCGAGGTATTGTTTGTCGGCGGGGGGTTTCGGGCCGGGATGCACAGATTAATAGCAGAGCGGCGCCATTGGCGACGGACCATTGCGAAAGAGGTCGGCGTTTAGCTTTGCGGATATGCACGGCGAACCTATTGGGACGAAACGTCGGCTATGCGTTTTTCGCATCGACCAGATCGGAACTGACCGAAGATAACCCCTGCAAACGTTTCGTCTGCTACGGGCATGCCGTGATGGGTGGGACCATTTCTGACAGCGAGAATTGCTGGACAGGCTTGCGATCCAGAAGGTCCCGCGCGACGCTGCGTCCGCGACAGCTGGAAACGGCTGATCCCGAAATCGATTGGCGTTTTGATCTGGCCTATTGACGGGCAGGGGCCTGCCAGAGCTGCTAGATACAACCTCCCGACACACCCCACGGTCGCTATATTTGAATTGTGCCGGCGTTCCAGTGGCAGTGGTGAGGACCATCTTTGAGGCAGGCCGCTGCGCGAAGGGGCCGGGACCGTCAACGGACCCGAAGCCTTGGTCGCACGGTTTGGGATGTGTTCGAACCCGACAGCGATCTCATTTCACGGCGCGGTCGCGGGCAATCCCGAGGTTACGCGGCCCGTCGAAAGCGATGGGATGGGTTGGCGGGAGGGCGGGATTGGGGGCGCTTTTCGACCTCTCGATTTAGATGGATCGCACTGGCGATGATCGGGGCGTTGTGTGTGACGAAGACGGCCGGGAGTCGCTCGTGTTGTTCAGCTGCTACCCGTTGTGGTAATAGTACGTTGCGTCGCGATATGACTACTATGGCGTTGCACATCAGCCGGAGGTTCGGCTGTCTGTGTACCCGTCAGATAGGGCTGATCAACAAGGGGCTGGCTGCCGTGGCTTGGTGGGAGTGTTGAGACACCCAAACTGCTGCGGAGTTTTCGTACCGTGTCGGTTGATGCGGTGGCGGGGCGCGGGGTCGGTTTACGGGACGCGGCTGCGAGGCATTCGACGCTGCGCGCGAAGCACTGCGCGCGCTCGTCATGTGCGTCAAACCGTCTCGTCGTCTGCGTGAGGGTCAATCGAGATTGGTGAAGACGGCCAGATCATTCGAGCGCTATCCAACGCGTGAGGTTATGCGACATCCGCGTGCGGTGGGGATGCGTCGGTTGTCGGGGCTGGTATCATCGGGGCAAGAATGTGGCCCGGATGGCTGGCGAGGAGCATAGGTCCGCATGGATTTTGTCCGCGTTTCAAACTATTACATTGTGCGGTCGTTATTCCGTGGTGGCTTCTCTTATTTGTCGCAGTACAGCTCCGGAGCAGGTCTTGACAATCGGGCGGCGCGTTCATCGGGGGCCACCGCTGTGTGCCCTTGCCGGCTTTGCCGCGACGGAAGATTGATGCCGCAGTGCGTTCCTGACGTGTGGTCAGAGGTCGTCGTTTTGGCGGGAACCTTTACAGGTTGCTGATGCGAGACAGCTTTGCGAGCCGGGACGCGCGGACTAGGCTCTCGGTTTACAGCGTCCGAAGTTGCTCGAGAACAGCTGTGGGGGCCTGGCGGGTCGAGGCCAACGCCAGGGGGGGGGGCGGTTTGTATGCGTTGTCTGGGTTGATCGGAACATTGCTTGGCGGGCCGGTCGGTGTGTATGCGCAGCGATGTAGTTTCAATAACTGGCCGGGCCACGGCGGCGCGCTATACCAGCATCTTATTCCCAGCACAAGGCGCTCGCTGGCGCAAGCTGAAAAGCACTTGCAGTGTCACCGGTCCCGGAAAAGCGCGCCGGCTATGAATTGCCAATGACTGCGTTGGAGCCACAGCGCGCTCGGAGATAAATTACGCAGCGGCGTGTGTTTGGCTAGGGAGTCCTCTTCGGGGGTGCGTTGACTGTGTTGGTGTGTGTTTTGGTAGGGGCAGCAAAGGGGTTCGCTGGGATAGTGGTGTCGAGCGCCAAGGGCGGATTCTTTGCCTGTTGCAGTGTGATTTGCTGGACGGTTCAGGTGCTGCCCTAAGCGGTCCAGTTTCCGTTTGGCGGGCTCGTGTGTTGGTGTCGCTTATTTGGAGCATGTATTCGGGCGTCGTTTGGTGTAGTGGGGTGTGATTGTGGGGTTTTAATCTTTAAGTGTTTTTTAGTAGTGTGATGGCTAGTGGGCTATGATTCTCAGCTAGTCGCAGGTTGGGCCGCGAGGCGACATGGCGGAACTAACCCTGATACATGCGTTTTTTTGGATTGACGCCTCCGGTTTAGATCGCGGGTTGTGTCTGGGTTGCCTTATTTGGAAATGCGGGTTGG
>Ga0163217_1104663_pt1 | contig 16651 bp, 11 predicted proteins | sample SynspAceP_FD_185933 | JGI IMG/M metagenome (GOLD analysis project Ga0163217, IMG submission 185933) | Saline lake microbial communities from Ace Lake in Antarctica - Synechococcus sp. Ace-P (PacBio error correction) | ecosystem: Environmental > Aquatic > Non-marine Saline and Alkaline > Saline ... | reverse complement strand
ACTCTTTTATAAAACACTTGTTTCCCTTTGTCTAGGCTCGACGGCCATAATCCGGTAGGCCTAATGGTTTGATATCCTTTATATATATTTCTTCCTTTTCAGCAAACCCTTGGCTTTAATGCAATCCATATACGCCACGATGGCATCCATTTTATCAGAATTTTCAGGGGAGTTTTTACCATTCATGCTGCGTTCTATGCAGCCGTTGATTACGATCTTCTATGGTGCCTATACCGGTTGGCACGACCCCCAAAAATGAGGGAAAACGCTTAATAATCCCCCCACCCAGAAGAAGCTCCCGCCTGAGTTGCCAAGCTCCTAGGGGACCAATTAGTTACAGGGCCAGATTATTTCCCGTAAACGGTTGCTTGGGTTCTTGCAGGCGGACCCAGTACTGGGTAGGTTTCGTAATTAAATAATAGCCGTTTTTTAACTTTTTTCAGGCGCCATAGTACTTAAAAACGATTTACTATGGGTCTTTGGGTTCGCCACTGTCCAGGCACCTCCACTAGTTGGCAGTGCAATCAAAGATGTTTCCTTAAAATGCTACTAAGGTGTAAAGACCAATTTAACAAACGATCCAGCCAAAACAATGAGGATATGAATCTTTATTTAAATGCCTTTAATAGTGGGTTTACTTCTTTCATTTGTGTGATGAAAATTCTTACCATTTTAATGGGTGCACTGCGTTAAAAATAGTAAATGAAAAAAACTATAACTTCGTAAAGGATAAATTAGATTATGTATATTAAAGACCAAACAAATGTACTTCTTTCTTTTTATTTTTGAATAAGCAGATATGGATACCAGTAACTTTAGTTTGGCTTTTAATTTTTATAAATTAAAATAGATTCATGAAAAAAATATTTTTAGTAGGATGCTTGCTGATGCTTGCACCAATTTGTAAGTGGCTCAAGAATGGATAACCGCCGGTTAAGAAGGTTACGATTAAAATCAAAGCATTTAAGGAGGTAGCCGCTTCAGCCCGATGCTCTTAGAATACACATAGTTTTTGATGTTATTGATGATCGCAAATGGAAGGTGGTCAAATATGCGATTTTTGGAAAATTGACCAGAGTGATAAATATTGTTAGGTTCTAGTGGCATTTTTCACCGATAAAAATTCATTTGGTAGCTTGCCATTCACGGAGGGGCTATTTTTTGCCACTTTAAACGAGCTAAATATCAAGAAAAAAATATCAAAAACCCAAATCCCCAATGCAGAAATTCTAAAGCTTTTTAAGACTTATGGCGTGGAGCTTTTTGTTTGCGTACAAGCGGCCACTTCACCGAAATATTAGTCAAGGAAGATTTTGAATATCTAATACCGAAATGCGCTTTCAGCAATGAATGTATTAGGCAATTATTCAGCTAAAAAGGATATTGCTTAATGCCTTAACCCTATATGTTGGTGCCAAGGGTAATACCTAAGCATACTACCTTATTAGTGTGGCCCTAAAATCAAGGCTAAAGAAACGAATGGTTTCGTATAAGCCGTTATTTGAATAGGTGAACGATACTCTTTTGCCTAGCTTCATTAAAAAAACATAAAAAAGGACTAGGCCATGGTTTACCCCAAAAGAGCGAATTTTAATGCATGTTAAAAAAAAGCATAATTTTGCGGGCCAGCTTTGTATCATTATAAAAGTTAAATTTTAGTTAGTATCATTGTCACTATTGGAAATACTCAAAAAACTTAGGGATCAAAAAACTGGCAGTAAAAGCCACAAAAGTTTTAGTATTAAAAACCATCCTTTTAAAAGTATTTTTTTTATCTTCTTTGGAACTGGGAATTGTTTTTTTAATCTTTTTTGTTGTTTTGATTTATTTTGGAGCTTTGGTAAGTTACCGCACCGAAGCGAGTATTAAAAGCAGTAAAAAAATCCTATTACCTTACATTATATGCTTCCCAATAACGAAGCTATTGGTTATATTACTTTACAAAATAGATTCCAATTATAGACAGCACGCCAATTAACGGAAGGGTAAAAAATGCCCTCGTGCCAACAGAAGATAGTCGGTTACTCGCATAAGGGCATTGATTTACCGCAGCTATGGTCGTGTTTTTGTAAAATCTATTCTAATGGGTCAAAAATGCAGGCGCGTGGTAGTACGCTAACCCAGCAAGTGGCCAAAAAATTATTATTTTGGCAGGCAAAAACAATTTTTTTTAATCAAACCCCTATTAATAAAATTCGAGAGTTATTTATTGCAAGAACGTTTAGAAAGTATTTATTCTAAAGAAGATATTCTGTTGTTATATTTTAATACGGTATCCTTCGAGAAAAATTTATACGGCCTAGGGAAAAAGCATCCTTATCGTTTTTTAATAAAGCTCCCGAGGGCGTTAAACCCTCAACGGAGAGTGCCCACGTTTAGTGGGCTTAATAAAAGCTCCGGGGCGTTTAAATCAAGAACAAAATTCCAGAAAGAAGCTGTTTTGAGGCGAAATGTTGTCTTGAGTCAAATTGGAAAAAATTACGGTTTTTTAACTTCAGAGAAAAACAAGCTGCTATTTACCTTTAAAATTAGATTATCAAGCGCCTCAAAAAACATTCTACGTTTTCTCTTACTTTAAAGACTTAGTGGCCGAAGAATTTTCGAAATGCGGCGGAAGACAACCCTGGCTGACGATGGGCCATATTTACGATTAGAAGCCGAGCGGGTTAAGTATTTATTTACGGACCTTAAACACATCTATTCAAAACTATGCAGAAACGGCTATAAAACCGTCAAATTTTGAAAGCTTACAGAAGCAGATGGACCAATATTGGGATGGCAACCATTGGGAAGGTGGAAAAGATTCTTTACTTCCAAAAATTAGTGGATCAAACCTAGACGTCAAAACCTTAAGCAACAAAGGAAAACCAAAGAAGGAAATCGATGTTTTGTGCAAACAGAAAAAGAAACAGAAAATTTTGGATTCGTGGGTGAGGGTTATAAAAATCAACTTCAAATCTGTTAGAAAATTCTATGGCCAAAAAGTATTCAACCGATTACACGCCAGTGTTTTGGATATAGAGCAGTACATCGGGCAGAATTATGGGTTATGGCGTAAGTTATGTTTTTAGTTCAGGTTGACAATATCAAAACACCACGACAAGTAGGTTCTACTTTTAGCCTATTACTTATTAGCAGCCTTAGAGGCAGGTCAGGACCCATGTAATTACTACGGATAATCGTTTTTGCTAACCTATGCTAAATATGAGATTGGCAAACCCACGAAAATGCAGGCGGAGGTTATGGAGTGTAGCTATAGTAGTTGCATGGAGCTTTTAGCAAATTCTAATAAAATACAGTTTCTGTGGGCATACAGCTCCGAACGGGCATAGAAAGAGTATTGGCACAAAGCCAAAAAAAATGGGTATTGAAACAGAATTGCCTGACCGGTACCATCGATTGTTTTAGGTACAGCGGATATTTAGTTTACTCGAAATTGGTATCGGCGTTATGCCAGCATTGCAAATTGGGGGTAGTAAAATTTAACCCCTATGCTATTGAACGTATTTTAGACCGATACAGGTACTGTACTCTATGAGGCCAAACAGCATATTATGGGCGTGTGGCAAGTAATCAGCATATAAAGAACTTCAAAAAAATGATGGGAGGCTGTGGTGAGTTTCGGGCCACTGCTTCACGTATGGCGGGCTATGGCGATACCCTATAACTTAATAGGGAAAAACGGCACTACTCAAAATAATGGAGACGGTTGGTTTATTTGGTGCATCGCCAGAATTGGTGGTTGGTTCTTGGGTCAGGTACTTTTTGATAAAAGAGTTACAATTCTCAAGCTACCCGAATGGGTTCTGGGCAAATACAGCCTTACCTATTGTCGCCCTCTATTTTTAAAAATTGAGCTATTGGAAAACGACCTATTTTTAACCAGATTTTCAGTATAGTTTTGATTAGTTTTTCCATGTCCGCCTTTTGTAGAATTCGATGGCTACAGAGGCGTTACGAATTTTGCAAAAGCAGATAACCTTATACCTACAAAACTTTACGAATTAGAGATTCTTAGAAGGTTTTATTCAAATATGCCAGTGGCTATCGACTTCTATTCAGGGCATTGTGCTACCAAGAGTTAAAAACAGATTTCTATTCCTGTTGATAGTCTTCAAAATAAGCTTAAACCAGAGCTGTAAAACTATGCTAGATCTCAATTTTGAGAAGAATATTGCACTTGCTGCTATATGATAATCTATTTTTTTTAGCTTTTTGGAATTTCCTTTCTAAAGCTTTAAGTATTTCGATGGGATTCAGGCTACTAGGAAGGTATCAAAAGCTCGTGCAGCATTAGCTTAAACATATTTGCTAAGTATAAGGGCAAAAATCACAGCCTATAAACGCACTATTTTTAGTTTAGCTTAAATGGCATTTATGATCATTGGAGCGTGAATCCTGGAATTTTCAATAAACCACATTGTGGGTTTCCTACCGCCACAAATAACACCTGCCAAATAAAGATTTTCGATATTTGTTTCCATTGGTTCAGGGATGGTACGGTAGGTAGTTTTTTGTCGTCTGTCGAAAGTGAATGCCTAATTTTTTTAAAAAACGCAAATTGGGTTTATAGCCAATCAAGGCCAAGACAAAATCGTTGCGCAATGGTAACTTTTACCTTCTTCCTGTATGCTTATTTCCGTTGCGTTATTTCAGTAAGTGAGCCTTGTAGTATACCTTAATACTTCTCTAATTCTTACGGTAATACGGTTTATAAATCAGTGAGCGTAACTTACCCAACCTAATTTGAACATCACCGGTTTGACTTTGCACTAAACTTCTTAACTCACAAGCGAAATAATTAAAGTTACTTCTGCACACTGGGTTCCTCACGGATAATAGCACTCAACGATGCCAGCATCTATGGCAGAAATTACTAAGCACCCACCGACAGCTATTTTTTGTTGTGCATAAACAATGGGGTCAGTGGTAGTAATGGGCTTACTTTTTTCCTAATTCCTCACGGAATATTTAGTTTGTTTGTATATCATAAAACCTGTAAGCGATCACAACATGCTCGGCAGTATAGGCATTCTTAGAGTTTTAACAGGAAAAGTTAGTTTCCTATTTTTTCTATGGAGTCAACCGTTTCAAAAAGATGAATGTTTAATTTATTGCTGGTCACAATTCTGCGGTAGTACTCTAAAAGCTTTCGTTGTTTTGGCTTGGCTTCGTGTACTGATTAAAACCGGTATTTTATCAATTTCTAGTTTCTAGAGAAAGAAAAAAATTGGCATGTTAATGGGGTCTAGTGTAAAAGGAATTACGATAGCCCCTTTCTCTATAATGAGATAGGCTAAGTCCTTTTTTGTGCCTTAATCCACAGGCAATTCCTATGGGCCACCACCTACGATAACAAGATTCAAAATTATCATTTATTTTGTAATTTCCTTTTAATTGTGAAATGTCGCCTGTTTGGGTTTTACTGTTAAAAACAAAACTTACCGGCGACCAAAATACTGCGCCAGCATCGCCTAAGGCTTTTTGCATTTCAGAAAGAACACACACCATCAATTTCAATTAGCGTATTGGCCGCCTTTTTTTTTAAAATTAGTCTTTCAAAGCTTTTATTTTATCGTAGGTATTTTCTAATAAAAACGATTGTCCTCCAAACCGGGAGTTAACACTCATGAAACAAACGACATCAAATAGCATTGATCGTGTCTTCTAATAAGCAATATTGGTATGCGGATAAGCGGCAACAACCCGCTTTCATGCCTTCCGCTTTTATGGCTTGTAATTGTTCGGTGCCAAGTTGGTACACGGCTTATAATGAACACTTAAAAACAGCCGCACCTAAATCAGCAAAAAGTTTTGATATTAGGCGATCTGGGTTCAAACAATCATGTAAATGACATCTAAAGCTTTGTAGCGTGTTGGCGATGGGCCTTTACGACTGGCATTCCCGTACGAAGATATTAGGCACAAAACACCAAGCGCATAATGTCGATATGATGCCAATCAGGCCATTCGCTTAGTGTTCACCATTCTACAGTCGCCGTTGTAAAAATTCCCGAAATCGGCAGTAGTAATGACGGTTAGCTATTTTTGGTTCGATCATAGTAAGAAAGACTTTTATTAGGCTACAAAATACAAAATTAAGATGTTTAGGCTACTACCATTTTTTGATTATATTGAAGGTTAATGCCACAGGCCATGCAAAGGATGTTGTCTGTAGTCCTAAGGAATTAAAAAATACCAATAATTAAAAAGGAACTAGACTTCGGGAGTTAATGTATGGCTAGTTGCGGCACTTGTTTTTAAGATTAAGCTGTCGCAATCCTCATAATAAAACAATGCCACCGCATTCGATACATTTAAACTTCGAATTATGTTCGCTTGTTACAGGGGTATTTTATATACTTTTGTCTTCGTTTTTATTGGATAATGTCTTCGGGTTAAAACCAACCGATTCTTTTCCGAATATTAAGAACATACCTCTTTCAAAGGGGGAATTTCCCCAATGTGTTTTTTTACCATGACTCGAAAAATAAAACCAAAATTCTTATCCTGATGTTGTTCATAAAAATCTCCTATGCTTTCATTAAATTATAAGCGATAGGTATTGCCAATAATCTTAAGCCTGCACGTTTACGGTTTTGTCGCTTACTCAAAGCCAAAGGCTTTTACTTAGATGTAGATGGACAACCAGAAGCTAAAACTTTAGTCTACCGATATTACCCGGTATTATTAGTAATTTCAGGTTCCCAAATAAAAACAAGGTTTAATGCCATTATTCGCTTAAATAGACTTTAAATATAAATGCTCAACTTTTTCACGAGCCCAAGGGGTTTTTCTTTAAAAAATTAAAACTTGATTTTATGGTTTGGTTTTGCTTTTAAAACAATTGATATTTTATTTGCAAAGACAACTCTTTCCAGCCGTATTTTCTACTTAGAAAATTCGAGCATATCAGCAAGTATTTACCACCGTGAAGTGGATGTTGGGCTGTTCTTGTTTTAGGGTTATCTTGCATTTCTAGTCAGAGTTTCTTGTAAAAGTTTTTTAAAATTAAAAACTCCGTAAATCAGCCCGGAGTTTTATTCATTCAATCATAAAAAAACGAACAGTCATTGATAACTGTTGTTAATTGTCCCACAAATTACGATTATCCGTTAATTTTTCCAATAGTTGAAAAAAGAATATTGAAATTCATGCTTGGTTCTTATCCAAGATATGTTTTAAAAATTTTACTTTCTAGAGTGTGCTTTGTAACCTGCGGAAAATCGTTTTTCTTTTTATCTGACGACGCGCTCCTGGCTTAGGGTCGAAGGTTTCACCAATTTCTTCTAAAGTCATACGAATGTGACTGCCAAAACCAAAAGTATAAGGCGAATAACATTCTGCTTCACGTGGAGTTAATGTTTCTAAAGCTCTTTCGATTTCAGTTCGTAAAAGATTCATTTGCAACAAATTCTCTAGGCAGGGTTTGGAGACTTCAACCACTACGGTAATACGTGTACAGGTTAGAATCTTCACCATCATTAAAGGAGGCATCCATCGATTACGTGGAACGGACCAGAGGTTTTTTCAAGGATTGCTTTTTAACAGTGGCTTCAACCGTCATGTCTAATTCTTTTGCAAATTCTTCAGGAGACGGCTGGCGGGCTTCATGTGCTTGCTCCAAGAAGGCGAAAGTTATTAAATCTTGTTTAATAAGATCCAATTTTGTTCAACGGCAAACGACAATTACGTGACTGTTCTGCTAATGCTTGTTTAAAATAGATTGACGAATCCACCATTACGGCATTAGGATATAAATTTAAAAACACGCGTTCGTTCAAAACGTGGCAGCTTTAATAAACTAAGTTAACCTTCGTTTAATAAATCGGGTAGTTAACCTGATTTTGGTATTGTTTGCAACAGATTACAACGGAATCTTAAATTGGCTTTGGTTAATTTTTTCCCAAAGCGGCTTGATCACCAGCTTTTATTCCGGCTGCAGCTAATTCTATGTCTTCTCGCAGTAATCAAAATCTACTTTACCAATTTTCCTGTAAATATTTGTCTAACGAAGCGGCTTTCCCTGTTGGTTACCTGTTTTGTAATCTTTAGCTGTCTCATCTAAATATTTTTCTAATTTATGCTGTTGTGCATTAGGTTGGCATTAAGTTATACGTAGAAAAAAGAAAAAATGTTACATCTCCGCCATGTCTTTTTTTGTTAAAAAGCCAAAAAAAGGCCCTAAAATTTTAATTTTAGGGGCCTTTTACTATTTTGAAAAAGAGCTCTTTAGTCTCTTCTGTTGCGATCTCTATTGTCTCTGCTACCGCTATGCGATCATTTTCTACCACGATCGTTGCTATCTCTTTTGGTGGTTCTTGCTACGTAACCTTCTGGTTTTTCTAACAAAGCCTTACGAGAAACTTTTTCTTTTGCACGCGTTTTGGATCTACTCCAAAATATTCACTTCAAAAAACATCACCCATATAACCACATCAGAAACCATTTTCAGTGCGTTCCCATGCTAATTCAGACACGTGTAATAAACTTCGTTGCTGGGAGCATACTAAATATTCAACGTACAGCACCAAAATCTAACATCTTGATCACTTTTACTTGGTACGAGTTACCACAGTAGGTTTGAATTAATAAAGACGTCAATTTTTTGTCATTTAAACAGGCCATAATAACCTTCGCTTACCAACACCTAAAAATTTCAACAATACCTTTCTTCTGTAATAGGGTCTTCGTGATCACAATAGTAGATTCGTAGTTTGTGAAGTCTTCTTGAATCCACTTTTCCACCTCGCGTCCGATTAATGCACAATGAATTCGTAGAATTACGGACCGCGTTTAATCATTTTTTAGGAGCATGTCCTTTTACATCTGCATTTGGAGCAGCAATGGTTTCGACTAATTTCTCTAAAAAATATGTAAACGCCCTAAACGAGCTTGCTTTAAAGAACATTTACCAAAAATTTCATTAAGATAATCCTTTACCTTAATGTCCTTTGGCAAGCGGTAATACCGTCTGCATACCCGTTTACCTTTTGAAATCCATATCTCCTAAACGTGATCTTCATCACCTAAATATTCAGATAATACAGCCGGTATTTTTCCAGATGCACTATTCAGAAATTAATCCATAGCTATACCAGAAACATGGTTTTTTCAATTGAACACTGCATCCATTAAGGCCATTGTCCTGCACAAAACGAGTTGCCATTGATGAAGAACCGTTAGATTCTAATACCTCAGAAACAACACGAACTGTGTAAGGGCAATCAGCAGGACCATACCTTTTAAGGCCACGTTGTGGCTAGTTACCGTGACCCACTTCTCACGTGATGTTCCACGATATGGTCTTGCTTCACCTGTTGAAAAAGGAGGGAATTATAATGCAAATAAAAAGCTCTTTCACCTTCCAAATGAGGGCATATCTATTTGTTAGCTCTCTGAAGTTCCTAAAGGTTACTGATGGCTAAAGCTGTGTTTTCTCCACGTGTAAAAATAGTAGAAGAACCATGTGTGATGGTAGGTAATCTACCTCCACAACCAAATAGCGTTCTAATTTCATCTTTTTTACGACCATCTAAAAACGTAAACCTCATTTAAGAGTTAGATCACGAACAGCCGCTTTTTTCAGCTTTATAGAAGTATTTTAGAACCATACCACCATAATCAGCCATTTCTTCTTCTGAAAAATGAAGCTTTTATTTCTCCTTTAATGGCATTTCAAAATGCAGCACTTTACGTTCATGTTTTGCAGAAGCAGCTCTGGCTACAGCATATACTTTATCGCTATGCCATATCATGAACTTTTTTAGCTAAGGCCTTTCATCTTCACGTTCTGACTCGTAGGTACGAAACTTCTTTTTTCCGAAAGCTTCCGCTAATTTTACCTGAGCAGCACATTGTACTTTAATGGCTTCATGCGCAAATTTATAGCTTCTGTCAATTTCTTCTTCAGGAAAATTTTCATCCATTTCACCTTCCACCATCATAACAGAATCAGCAGAAGCACCAATCATCATATCGATGTCTGATTCTAATAGCTTGAAGCTCTTGTTGGGTTGATGAATAAAATTTTTCCGTCAATTACGACCAACTCTTGCTTCAGAGGATAGCACATCCAAATGGAAAATTCTGATAATTGTTATCGCTGCTGATGCGGGCTAAAACCAGCCATTTGCATCTGGAATAACATCGTCATCATGTGACATCAACTGAATCATTTTCACTTGTGTTCAGAATGATAATCTTTTTGGGAAAAAGCTGGACGTAAAAACACGATACCACTTAAAACGCATCGTTAATACTCGCCATCACTTGGTCTTGCTCTCTTTTGAAAAGGGCCTCCTGGGTAACGCCCAGACGCCGCGAATTTTTCACGATAATCTACCGTTTAAAGGTAAAAAAATCTACATCGCTTTGTTTGTAATTAGAAACTACTGTTACATAATCAAATACAATTTTCCTGAATTGTACTACCAACCGAAACCATGAGCTTGTTTCGCTAATTTTTGCGGGTTTCGATAGGAGATTTCTCCTTCCATCGCCAAGCGTCTATGACCTCTTTTAAAAACTTTTGGAATTCATAAAATGATTTATTAACTTGCTATTTACAAGTCAGTTAAAACTTTGATTCTTTCGCGCTTTATCAAAGGCGGCGGACGTTGGTTGTGCTGTAGTAGTTGTTTGTTTGACCAATGAAAAAACTATGTGCAACTTTTTGTTGCCCTTAAAATTGCTTCAGGGACTTTTTAAATACCTATAATTTTGTAAAAATTAAAAGGGGAATTCGTAAAAAGGGGAAAGGCTTAGCTTCCTTTAAAAATTATTTTCTAATACCTAATCTTGATAATTGCACGCGATATCGTTACAATATTCTTTTTTAATCAAATAATCTAAAAAGACTTCTTCTTTTACCCACCAGCTTTACTAAAGAACGCTGCCGTGTTGTAATCCTTACGGTTTGTTTTTTAAATGCCCTGTTAGGTGGTTAATTTCGGTGTGTTAAAAACAATGCATTGCCCCAGCAGATCCAGTGTTTTTGCTTCGCCACCGTGTTTTTTAAAAAATTTCAGCTTTTACTTCTTGTGTTAAATACATTCCAATATTATTTAAATGAATTTTATGTATATGATGATTTTTTCAATCAAGATGTTAAAGATACTACTTTTAAAAAAAAAAACAATACGAATTAAAGTTGTCCCTAATTTTTAGTAAAACACCCTTGTGTTTTTTAGGGGTTCATAGTGTCCATAAACTTATAGGGATTGGGAGGGTACGATTTCAAAAATTTGAAAACACTTTTTGCCTAATCCAAAAAATTTAAGTAATGAATTTGTAAGGCGTCTAGACAAAATGCTGCGGTTACAACTTTTATTACATTTTTAAAATAACTAGAGACCAAAGGTGGTATCGTTACTACTAAAAGCAACTGATTTATGCGTATTATAAGATTGGAAACCTATGCTCTTAAAAATTAAAATCTTTTCTGCTTCTGATATTGCCTAGAGCATGAGCATGTGCCATGGTCTTTACTATTTTCAAAAAGTTCTTTTCATTTTTTGTATATCCCATATTCCAATTAGATTAGCGTTTTATTAAAAATTAAAAGAATAGGGGTACAGGAAAACCAATTACAGAGACGACAGAAAGATTCGCACTGCCATTGATTTGAAGCTGATTGAAACAACGAACTCGCTATGGTCGTATTCTTGGTGCTATAGTCATGGCTTTACCGCTAGTGCTGCTACTTTTTTTATGGATTGTATTGGAAGTGTAGAAGATTCACCATCGATGGACTAAAATTAAAAATGGCAAAAAGTGAGCGCATTTACCTCAAGGGGAAATGGTTAAAAACCCACAAATTGACGATTTGTATTTCGTTTAGACGCTTACTGTCGATTAAGGTAACGGATGCGAATGGTTCATGTAGTTACATACAAGTCTTCCTATTCTCTTCGCCAGTTAAAGTAGATTATATCGTAAATTATATTTCAAAGATTCCGTAGGTTTCGAGTTTTTTTACTACAAAAATAAATTATGACTATCACTATGGTTTAAAAAAGGAGTTTAGGATTTATAAGAACGATTTAATCTTAACGACTAAGAAGTATTCAAAGATTGTAAACATCTTTAAGTATCCCAAGAACCACAATCTGCTAGTAAAAAAATTGTCGGGTTAAAATTAGTAGAAACGCCGTAAAAAAATAGAAATTAGTCACAAGTTGGTACGATTTAATTTTAATAGCGAAGCACCAAAGTTTATTGGGCCACGCTGCTTGCTGATGTAAAAGAACTTCAGCGAATTAAAAGTACGGACATTATACTATCAGGTAAAAATGCTTGGCTTTGGATGATGAAAAGCGCTGTTTCCTGGTAAGCATCAAACCTTATAACCTTTAAAAGAAATAAGCCAAGTGTTGCCAATTTACACGGATGGTCAAAACTCTTAAAATAAACAACCCTTTTCACCGAAAGTAAAAGGGTTTTTGTTTAAAAATCATATTTGTTTACATCCTGCAAAAAATAGGGTTATGTCTGATAGGATTATTCTGAATTAAAATCTTCATTAAAAGATTTATTTTTGTTTTTTAAATCTCTTCGGTGTACTATAAAGTCTAAAAAAACCATGTTCTAATACAAATTTCTGAAGTCTGGAACCTTCAGTCAATTCTTTTCCAGTAGCTTCTTTTACCCACTCGGAGGGCCTGCAAACCAATTAAGGCACCTGGCTCAGCAATATTTATATCTCCCAAACATGGCATTAAGATGCTGTTGTTCCCTTCCAGTTGTTTGGGTCATGTTACATACCGAGATATAAGGTAAACCAGCCTCTGCCATTGTGCTAAGTTTGTTGATGTTTTTGCTAATTGCATTAAAGACAAAAGCAGCTTCCATCATCCCTAGCCCCACCTGATTTGAATCATTGACAAAGCGCGCATTTTCTTTTTAAATTCGCATAATCGATAACCCACGTTGCAATTTTCACCAACAAACACTACCCATAGAACCACCGATAAAAAGCAAAAAATCCATACAGAAGAAAATAAACAATATCTTTTCCAGGATATAAAGCCATGACATAGTATTCTTACGGCATCTTTTTAGCCCATGTTTTTAGCCATGGCGGCTTTTAAACGGGCCGTCAATTTTTTAATCTTTCAAATTTTAAGCGGATCTTTAGGACGTTGTTTTCGCATCGAGTTCTTTAAATTTATTATCATCAATAAAATTTCAAAGTATTCTTTACTCCCAACGCGTAACATGGTAATTGGCTTCGTGGACTTACATAGAAATTTTTTGCTAAACATCGATTCAACAATTTTTCCAGTAGGCGATTTATACCAAATCCTTTCAGAGTATCTTTTTTTTGTTCCGTTGCTGTTTGTATTCCTTTTTCTTTTCTTTTAAAAAACCAAGACGACATAGGTTGAATATTTAGTTAAAAAACGGATTTATTTATTTACTTTATAAAGTGTTTACATTGTTTAAATCGTCAAAAAAGCTTTTTTTAGACGGTTTACAAAGGTCTTTTCGCCTTCACGCAACCAAAAACTTTTGGGTCATTAATATTTTTTGTTAGGCCGTCAGCTCCATTTAGGATTGCCAATTGAGATTGTAAAAAAATCTTTTTTGTCTGAATGTAATCCCGAATACCTTCTAAAATTGCATATTGTAAATCGTATGCCGATATCATTTTAATAACTTCCGTAACTAATTCCTTCACGAATTTTCTGCTAACCGTAGAACCGAACCTCGTAAACACAAATCAATATGATTGTGTTCTTACGTTATATTTTTTTGAAATATATTCTGAGCAGAATTCTTTAAGATTTTAGGCGGTCAACTTAAAACGTTTCCGGGCTTATAAACACCGGTGAACGTTACCGAAAGCTTGCTGCAATTGTAAATCGTCGGACTTTTACTTTTGAAAGCTCTTCGTAAGCGTAAGCTACTTCTTTCTGGTTGGCGGGTATAGTTTTGAATTCATTCAACATCTGAGTTTGTCCACACCATCTTCTTCACCTCCTGTAATTACCTAACTCTATTTCTAAGTCGATTTCCATTTTTGCCGATTCTTGGTTTAAAAATATTCTTTGCAGATAGCAATATTCTCTTCTATGGCTCTTCAGGCATAAATCGATCATGTATGGTGAGCTAATAATGATTTACCTGTGTTGCATAGTGGCTTCACTTGCATCTAATAAGCCATCAAATCCAGGAAGAGTAAATTTCTAGCCACAATGATTCGGTATTGTAAAATAACGGGTTTGGCACCATAAGCTTCTGCTAGTTGATGAATTGCTTTGCACCAGCGATAGCTCCATGTTTATGGCCGCTTTTTGACATCGTTAGACAAGGCCTTTTCCCTGCATTAAATTGAGGCTCCGCCATTTTGAAAACTGAATGATAACAGGCGAGTTTAACTGGCAGCAGTTTCTAAAACAGCATTTTATGGTGTCAGACCTTATGACATTAACCGCCGGTAATTGCAAAAAACCTTTTTCTTTTGGCGAATTAAAAATCTCTTGTACTTGATCTCCAGTAGCCACTCCTTGGTTTATAGTATGCGCCATAATTTAAATAGTCTTGTGATTAGTATACATCTAAAATGAAAAACAAAAGTAATAAAAATTTTATTAAGAGACTCCTGAGTTTTTTAAGGACCAAACAATATAATCTTAAAAACCTTAGCCCCTCGATATCGTTTTCGAAAAAGATACTTCAGTACTCCCAAAATTTAAAAGGGGTAATTAATACCAATTTGTTAATACGAGGTTGCAAAGTTGATTAATCTCTAAACCATCTTTTATTCATTTTTTCTGACCCGGATTATAGGGTTTTAAAACTCTAAATCAACTCTGAAAATAAAATACGTAAAATTCATAGGCGAATAACAAACCTGTGCCTAGGCAATATCTTGTAGAGAGCTAGCCATTTAAAGGTGCATTCGGGTCATTTACCATTACGAAGAAACATTCCAAATATTACCAGCATCTGCAAATAAAGCTCCTTTAAAATTTCCATCATAGGAAATCTATATTCTAGTTTAAATGCGCCAACTTCAAATTGGCTTCATTAAAATCGGTTTAAATTATTGGTTTCTTCCCGGACCTTAAAGGAATAAGGGATTTCCAGGCTCTATTGTCATAAGACCGCCCGGCCAAAATAGCTTCGTACAAAAGGTATGTATCAAGGGCATTACCGTAAGGAATAGCGGCCCCGTATAAACTGCCTAAAGGCTATTAACCTGTGTGGTGGAAACTTCCCAATGCTTAATATAGTCAAATTGTTTTTAATATTGGTGGAATACGGAACACATAACACTAATTTATTGTCATTTTCATCCGGTATTAAAGGCGGCCCACAAATAGTAGACATCAGGAAAGTAAATTAGCCCAGCACTTTCAAAACCTTAATCTTAAATTGGATGAAACTATTGTCGGTCAAACTAGATTATTACTTTTTTGAAAAGTATAGTGAGGGGAGGGGGGGCAAATATCAAGTTGTTTTACTTAAACGCCTCTCTTCTTATCTTCGATACTCCTAACCTCCTTCAAAAATCGTCAGAAGTAGCGAAATACTTCGGATAAAAATAGGTGTCTGAAAAATTCTGGTTGCCATCAGAATACTTAGTCTTATTGTTCCCATTATTGTTGGGATCTTCGTACAAGTCAGCTAAACCTGGATTGTTTTATATAAATATCTTGTTGGGCTATGCATTTAGGCGATTAAAACTATTTTCTATACACAATATAAAGCGCGTTAATATTAACATTTTTTACATATTGTACGTTAGCAATTCAAAAGCATGCTTAGTCTCGCGTTTTGGAGTCCAAGTATTACCCCAAAATACTATTAAAGTTTGCTTGTCTAACCCTATTATTTTTGTTGAAACTTGTCCTAATGACAATCGTGTTGAGGAAGCATATAGTAGGGGATAATCTTTTCTGTGTCACCAACGGAAACCAGAGTTCGAGGGAAGCGTTCTAAATTAACATCACCCACCATATTCTTGAAACAATTAAAAAAAAGCGTCATCTTGTATTGTGCCATCCTCTTAGAGGCACCCAAACTTGCTTTCTTGCAAAGAAAATGCTTAAGTTTTCCGCGCCTCCCAAATACATTCGAATACTTAAACCCGGCGTAAAAGAAATTCCTGCAAATTGAATGTTTGAATTGTGTGATGTCGGTCTCCAAAATTAAACGAATACTTTTCTCTTGGCGGGCGAGATAAATATTAGGACGCGAGAGTTTGGGTTTGTGGTGTTCTGGTAGAATTTTTCCAAATGTTTGGATATTTTAAAAATTGTTTAAGTTGCTTATTTGTCGATACGTTCGCAGCGGCCCCTAAGCGGCCTATTGGATTCTCTGTTTTAAAATTACTGTCTTTTTTCTAAAAAAAAATAGCAATCGGTAAGGTTTGCTTTCTTGGTTTGCTAATTTTAAATTTTTATTTCTTGTAAAAAAATGGGTTTTTTAAAGGCCCATTTATTTTTAATTTTTTTTACCAGAATCTTTAATGGGGGAGGAATTTTAAAGAAATTCAGGCATTTTTAGCAGGTTGAAATTCTGCATAAATATTTAACTTTTTTTAAAAAAAACGTGTTTTACCACTTTATTTACTCGGTCTTTGGGCACTATCGCTCTTTTTTTTAAATTATTCAATGTGTTAATTCAATATTATCTCTCTTCC
>Ga0163217_1083197_pt1 | contig 16651 bp, 9 predicted proteins | sample SynspAceP_FD_185933 | JGI IMG/M metagenome (GOLD analysis project Ga0163217, IMG submission 185933) | Saline lake microbial communities from Ace Lake in Antarctica - Synechococcus sp. Ace-P (PacBio error correction) | ecosystem: Environmental > Aquatic > Non-marine Saline and Alkaline > Saline ... | reverse complement strand
AGATCATAACGACCGCGGGAACCCACCATAGCCAAGAGGGGCGTGTACCTTATTTTTAAAATGCCCGGCGAAATGCAGAGATGGAATATTGGGATTTAAACTATCATACAACGTAACAATCAAGTTTACGCGTCACAAGAGCGTTATTGAAGTACAGAGTCCGCTGATGCAAAAAAAAAACAATAAATAAGCTTTATATGGGATAGACTGATACGTACAAGTTATATCATTTAGCATGATGCCCTTTAATCAGAGGAAAACGTAAACGATTTAGCCGAATCGCTATTTAAAAAGGAAAAAACAATGATGAAGTTATTCCAGCGGTAGAAAATTACGTAAGCCTTGATTCACGAATTGCCAAGCATGCACACATAGTTCTCCAAATAATGACAGATCTTAGCTATAAAGCGGATGCTGGGGTGTATAGTGGTAAAACTTTTCCTTGACAGATGACGGGCTATTGCGAAGTTGAATCTTAAAATTAGAAAAAACGCCCAAGCTGGTGACGTGCTAAAGGGTGAGACATAACGGACTACCAACGAGAGCAGTAGCTTGATTTTTTGAAAATTGAATTTTAAAATTTTATTAAGCTATATATAAAAAACTGAAACGAAGGCAGGCCGCTTGGGTGTGTTTGAATTAATAAAGACAAACTAAAGATTCAAGTAAGTTCTCGGGGTATAGGCTAAGGCAATTTATCTTGTCGCGATTCTGAGATTAATAGCTGCGTGAGGGTAATGGACGTCAATTCAGCATTTGATTTTATTTATTTTTTTTTTTTAATTAAGGGGGGGTGTTTAACAAAAAATTTTGATCTATAAACAGAGGCTAATCTATAACTAGATAGCCTCTTTTTTTAGTGTATGTAGCAATTTAACAACGTCCTACAAGCCAAAAAACGATTACCTTCCTTTATATCGGACATTAAACGCCGAATGTCGTGGTATCATTTTAATAAAAAATCTGTTTTAGTCGGTACCCAACCATATCATTAAAAGCATGGCCATGATTTGCATGCAGTCTTTTAAACTTAAAACACAAAGGCAAAGCGAGTCTTCCATGTCTACTTTAAATCTACATTTTTATCAAGTTTACACTTCTCTCTATTTTCTTCACTTAAGTAAAAAGCCACGTTAGGACCTTTTTACAGACTAACCCAATATGAATGTTTTAATAATTCGTTGCAATATTTTAGCTAAATACGCTTTAGGATTGCCTGTGGCTCCACTGATACTTTTGCCCTGTATTTTATGTTCAAAAGAAGCCATTTAACTTGCAAAATACAGTTACTGCCGTAAGCGCACTATTTTATTGAAGAATTGCGATAGCATTATTTTATTTTTTTAGGCAACCAAAGATAAGGAAACTTACCTCTTTACTTTATATAAAGATTAACACACTTTTATCTTTTTTTATGACTTTTATCATGTTTTTTACTGAAATGTACGCGAGTTTTGTGGTATTTAATTTTAATATATACCCGGGAAAAATGAAAATAGTTTTAAAGTCTTTTAGCATTAGTATTTTCCGTTATTCTTATTGATCTGTGCGGAAAAGACAGAAAAAAAAGGAAGTTTTAACCGTATGGTAGAACTTAAAGCCGCGAAAAAAACAAGCAGAAAAGCTCCGCAGCTCACTAACCGACATTCCTCTTCAAAACGATTTACTTGAAGAGAGGTGTGGGTCAGATTAAAAAACATCACTTTAGATGCTGAAATTAATATTGGAGATGGCACAGCAGGAGAGGCATTTTTTAAATCGGAATTGTACGGCTTGTCACAAAGTAGGACAAACGGTTTATTGGTCCTTCACCAAAGGAAATTCTTAGAACGTAGAATCCAAATTGGATTATGAATTATGATTTAGATCCTAAAACTTATGACCGAAGAAGATCAGTGTGCTAAAGATCTGTTATCGAATTTAACGGATCGCAATGATGCGAACCAAAATTTAACATAGATCAAAACGTGCTATTTATTAAATATTACAGAACGCTATATGGGTAAAGGGTACATGTTTAGCGGGCTGAACAAAGAATTAGAGAGAAAAAAGAATAGAGACTGAAGCAAAGCAGCAACCTCGAAACTTAAAGTTTATTTTTTCTAATTTAGACTAGTTTTTTAGCCTTTATTATTCCAAAACCCGCACCTAAAAAAGAATACACACTCGACATAAAATAATAGATACCAATGAAAACAATCAACCTTAAAGATTATTTGACCACATGCTTTATCTTTAGTAACTGCTAAGTCCTTAAAGAGGGAAATTAAAAGTGAACGAGTACAACAATACCACTACGGAGCTGCGCCTAAGTACAGATAAAAAAGGACAAAGCTTTTATGAAGAATGATGGCTTCAACTCCAAAACTGTGTATTTGCAATATTGCGATTGGTTCTCCCCAGATCACACCACATTAGTAGCAGCGTTTACAAGCGGCTAGTTTAGAAAATGTTCTTGTAAATGCAGGTCCTTTAATGTTTTTGCACCAACAAACGAAGCTTTTTCGCTGCAACTTAACCAAACACTGTAGAAAACTTTATTAAAGCCTGAAAATAAAGCGCATTCAGCTAATATTTTAAAAACACCATGTTACGGCTCGGTAATTATGACAAAGAAGTTTTAAAGAAAGTTCAAGAAAACTCTGGGCAAGGCAAACGATCAAAAGTACAACAGTTGTGGAAGTTTAAAGGCGACGAGTTTTATTGGGTGAGCCAAAATCTATTTGCAAGCTTTCCACAGCAACGGTATTGTACATGCTAATGATAAAGTAATCGTTTACCTCCAAACACCAAAATCAATTAAAAAAATATTAACATTAAATAAACACAAATGAAAAATTATAAAACATATTTAGTAGCACTTATAGGCTCAGCCGTTGCTGTTTAGTTCAGGAATAGAATGAAAAAGAGGCTCATCAAACGTGCGCTTAATCTAGTAAATGCCGAAAGTTGTATGTAGCGCCAGGCGACAAGATGAATTTATGCCTTTATGTCGGGGTTATAGGGTAACCTACGAGTGTACGGTTTGCCATCAGGTCGAATGTTAAAGAGGATTCCTGTTTTTTTCTCAATTTCCAACCTCTGGCGTATGGCTATTCTGAAGGAAACTAAGGCCTATGTTCACACACACCTTTTTGGTTTTGTTCATGGAGTGATTCTCACACCCAGATATTTCGCAGACAGAAGGTTGTTCTGATGGGCGTTGATTTTTAGCAATGGAAATAATACACCAAGAAATCGCAAGAATTAGCTTAACTACGTTTGAAACGAAAGAAAGAAATTATGAAATACCGAAATAGTGCAGGAAATCATAGTTTCTTATTACTGAATAACAGAGTATGTAGATAGCGGGAACTCGTTTTTCATTGCCGTTCCTCAAGCGTGATATTTCCGATCAATGACACTACAAAAGTACTTTAAAGGAGCATTTTCATTTATTAGTTAGATCGCTGAAATTGGCATATGGAATATTTAAATTCCAGTAATTGGATGCCAGGGTTTTCAACTATGATTTATCGCACCCAGTCGTTTGATTTAAGCGCACGGATGGTTCCTTCTTTACCACCTATAATATCGAAGAAGCGAATTCATTACTAGAGTTGAACGTCTCAAAAACGACTAAAGATTTTATAGCAGCGGTAACTGGAAAAAAAATTTGAAAAATATCCGTGAATAATGGTGGTGGTACTATGAGTTGCCAGCCTAATTATGCGCATAACGTTAATGATGAGGCTACAAATACAAGCTAGTCTACTATGAAAAAGAAGTATTTAAACAGTAGATCCTTTAAAAAGTTCCAGGTCGCTGTTTACTTTTACCAACACAAAATCCCCTCACGGTTTGTGATGTAATTCCCTACAGGGCAATAATTATTGTTAACGGTAAACTTTTCTGCTGATTAACCATACACTCTTGATAGTGATTGCGGCTATCGAAGGTAAAAAAGTTCGATGCGGAGCCTATGGCTATTCCAATTTTAAAGTTCGAAGATATCTTACTGGCGTGTTGTTAAAGTGGTGGTTAGCCGCCTTACGATACGAGTTTGATGGTAAAGGAAAGCCTATACTACCTTCTTTATTCTCAGAAGTAGTAAAATGAAATTAGGTATTGCGGAAGTATATCGATAGAAAAGCCACATTTTACTCTGTATGGTCACCTAATGATTCCTGGAGTACAACCTAGAAAACCATTTGGTTAAATATGTCGTAGCCATGAATAAAATAACGAAAGACAGGATTTACCAACAGGTCCAAGAATAGAGCACCTGCCAAATTATAGATATTAACAGGAGAGAAAAATGGCAGCTTACTTACATTTCCCAAACGATAGAACCACATTATGGCGTTATACTCCAGCATTCAATTTTAGCACCTAAATCACTCAAAAGACCTATATAGATTAGATGATAAACAAACACCCTTATGGCACGCTAACTCCTGATCAAACTAGAGTAAGCGTAAAGGTTGAATGAAGTGCACAATCTATATGTCATGATTCGTTAGTCACTTAACCAGATCCAATATTGAAGTTGTAAAAGTAGGAGATAAGGTTATATTTTTCATATTTACTCAACCACGAACGAAGATTTGAGTGTACCACTACCGGTTTTGCCCATGAAGTGTCAGTAATACTTCAAGAGCTCTTTAAATTATGCCAGGACAAACAAAAACATCTGTCTGGGAGCCTAAAAAGAAGAGGGGTTTGGCCCATTTATTTGTACCGATTTCTGTTCTGCCTTTTAACCAAGAAATGGCCAGGGTATGTCGAAGTATCTCCAGCAGACTAGTCAAACTCACCTTGGTCATTCAGGAGAATAATCTTCTTTTAGAATTCTTTTTTAAAACTTAAAAAGCGCGTTACGTTTTATAACCTGCCCGCTTTTTTTATACCCATCACGAAACAAACCTACCACCATTAAATAAATGTAATTAAAGTATCAGTTAATGAAAAAAGCCGAGTTATAGTAATGATGTATATGTTCTTTAGTTACTTCTTGGATTGTATTTCTTTCCTTTATGGAATAGTATGCTAGGAAGCACACAGTATACCTGAACCTTTAAGATGAACATCTATATACGATGGTATCAAAAGTTTTTAAGAAACTTGACATTGCAAAAAAATAGACGACTGAAGACAAACTATATAGGAATGGAAACGACTTCCTAGCCTGAGATATTTGGGAATTAGTACTTTTCCCTAAAGTTGTACTCGGGTATGGTTTTTCTTAGGATGTACTAATAGTTCTTTTAGTTTATTGGAAAAGTTAATCATTAAAATTGGTTTTTAGGATGGCTCACTATTAAGTTTCTGTTTTAGGTATCTTAGGAATGTATGATTTTAATGCCTGGATGACAGATTATGGTACAATTTAGACCCACACGCCGATCATGAAATTGGCAAATCCTGAGTTCACCCTGATTTACAAACCACCATAATTGGCCCAAAGAAAAATGTTTAAATTGCGATTGTTGATTCTTGGCCACGAGCAGTGCGAGATTGATGTTTACAGGGGTATGCATTAACTTGTTGCCTTATCATGGGTAAAAAAAAAGTATAGTACTACAAAACTAGCTTAAAAGTTTTTATTTTTATCTTGTTCAAAACAATAGTAAGTGATTTATTGAAAGAATAGAGTAAGCGTTTAGAATGATGAGCAGTGAATAATCAGTACTCTTATCGAGCACGGCTCTTTCTCTTCTTTTCGTGATCAGTTTTGCTTAAAAAGAAATCTATGAAAAAGATTTACGTATTTCTTTTCGTCATTGCTTGTGGTATGCACTTCGTGCAGCATAAGTCCTGAAGGCCCATTTGCTTTTACGATTCCAGATGGGTGTCATTTTTGTAGCCATGACCCATTGTGGGACAGAACCAGTATGCAGCACAATATGCTAACAACAAAAAGGAAAGAGTTTTAAGTTGATGCCGCAGAAGTATGCTCCAATCAATAAAGACCTTTGATTGAAAATTCTGTTGCACTGTTTTCTAGTTGACCGATTATGAAAATCCAGGAGAACTAATCACGCCCACGAATGCCACTGATTTAAATAGTCAAAATTACCCGAGCCCATGTGCGTGCCTATTTTAAGTTCTTTAAAATAAAGACCTAGCTGAAAATGCTGCAAAAAATAACCAGAGTGGAGTTGTTCACTTGGGAAGGTATTCAAATGAAGATTGCATAAAAAGGAAACGAAAAAATAGTTTAAGAGTAGTATGGGGGAAATCCAATACAACGGAATTAGATTAAAAAAGTGATTGTTTTAAGACTGTTACGAAAACAATTTTATCGGTCGTTTATGGTTTTACTCGCTGATAACACCCCTTTTATTCTTCCGACTAACCTCATTATTGATGATACTGATGAGATTCTGTATTTTATGTTATCCTCAGAAGGGAGTAAGGTACACTCCCATGCGCAAAAGAAACAACAGGGTATCTTTTCAGGTGATAATATATATATATCATCTAGTAGAGATACAAATGGCAACGTTCTTGTTATTTGGAGAGTTGATTTAACTGGTGGCTTGTGTGAGGCCAAAATAAACCTTCCAGAAAACGTATCGGATACCAGATTAGGCCAAAGTTTCAAGCATAAAAGTCCCAAGGTTTTACTTAATGATTTTTATGTTTCGGATGTGACGTCAAATGTCCCTCGTTTACAAATTTCATATTTAAAAAATAATTACTGGGAAGTTTAGAACACTCCCTACAATTGAAAAAAATATAAAGAATATATAACGAAATAAAGAAAAAGAGAAAAGAAAAAACCACGTTTTTTTGTTCTTCCTGAATATTGAAAGCAGCTCATACAATTATTCCTTTAGCTTTTTTAGCTTAATATTTTTCGGAGTAAAAAAATTCAAAACTTATAAAAAAAGCTTGTACAGCTATAGATAACCAGAATAAAAGATCAAAGTTTTAATGCCTACAGGGCAAAAAAAACTTGGTAAAAAAACCAGACGTTCTCGAAATACTTGTTATTAGCTATTTAGAAAAGGAGCTTGTTTTCCCATGGAACATTACCTCCACCTACCGGATGCCTCAATTAGTTGGGTTGGCCAAGGGCTACCATTGTATTTCATAATCAATAAAAAAGATTTTGAGCTAAGCCACACAAGAACATTTAGTTTCCTAAAAGAAGTGGCAACATTGGGTAGAAGCTACCGAAGATCAAAAATTTATTGATCATTAGATGAATGTAGTATATTAACACACTACTTACGTTTCTTTTATTTTAGGTGTGACGTGATCTCCTATGTGTAAGAATACCATACCTATTTTTTGTAAACCTGCGAGGTTAGCTCTATAAAACTGTTATTGCCCTAGCAGCAGATTTTGATACGCGTGTTAATCAAAAAAGCACCTACAAAGAGTTTAATATTCCTCATAGATTTAAGCCACTTAACCTATTGGTTCGTGAAAAGTTATCCCATAATCTGATGGCCGAAAAGCAAGGTGAAATTATTTAGGAATTAGCCTCAGATCATGTTACTTATAGACGGTACTCTTTATCATCAATGTAGGCCACTAGTTATACTTCGCTGGATTATGCGGCAACTCGGCTAAGGTAAGAAGTGAGCATTTTTGTGGATCAAAATATTTTTAGAAAAAGCTTTTTTTTGGTATTACTTTAGAAAAATCAAAACACGGAAACAGGTACCATTAACTAAAATTATTGCGAAGGCCTAATGATGAATAACAAAATAAAAAAAAAAAAAAAAAAAATTTCTGGTAACGAATTCAATTTATGTACTCCAAAAATGTCAGAGGTAAGCCGAAAAATTGGCAAGGATAACGCGAAGATCGTATTTATTTAGAAGTTTCGGATAACACTTTTTACCATGTCACAATTAATAAAAGCAACCAATAACTAAGTATGGTTGCATTTTATGTTTTGAATGATGATGTGCGTAATACCATAATACGTTGAAAAATAATGTGCTGGTGTAGCAGTGATGTTCTCAAACACGCGATACGGATGGAAAAATAATACTTTTAAGACACTTGGGAAACAGCTTCCTTGTTATGCTGTTAATAAGAAATTAACGACGGCGTCGATAATTATTGTGAAAATACTTTGAGGAAAATACGATCGGAATAAACATTGGAAAGCTCTAATAGAATCACGTATAACAAAACAAGTACGTCGTTAAAAGATCGGCCTTGGGCTGTAAAAGTATTAGGGGCACCCTGCCTATGAAAATAAATTTATCAATAATAATTTTATGCATTTTAACTCCTTTGATATAACTTACAATAAGCAAACTTTAAATGATAATGTTTTGATCAAATTACTGCAGTGATTATACGTGGGTTACGATTTAGATAAAACGGAATTGGTGAATATTCCGTACCGACCCGTAAAAAACTATTTCCTGTATATTGTCAATAGATACCCCTGAGACTATAGTTGTTATTGCGCTAGTTTATTTATGGATATAATTGATTTTCAGAAAAAGTATCTCCTGTTTTTAACCTGAAACCTATATTCGATTCGAACCCAATTAATGAAAAAATAAAATTGATTCAAAGTTACAAAAATTTATATAAAAAATTTGGCAAAAAATCAAGTCTTAGAAGGCTTGTATTTGCATATCGAAGTGAGGTATTTTTGCTATTTAGACCTAATGGGATCGGAGTAAAACAAACACTTCTAAAAGGCCGTTTAGGGAATGGTACTCCAAATAAAGGAACTATTTCTGTTTTAGAAACAATCCATTAAAAATAACTGAAATACCGTCAAGAAATAAGATTATTTACACAGATTGCTGATTTCCTGGGAAAACTTGTAAGTCAAAGGAACTGATCACCTATATATAAAGATTTGCGACCAAACAACCCAGCCTCAGAAGCAATTTTGATCGAAACTTTTGGTTTAACACCTTTTTCTAGACAAAAAAAACTGGCCCAACCTTTCAGGGGTACCAAAAACAAAAAGTAAATCATTGTTCTTGGCTTTTTATGTTCGATAGTCCTATTATTATTTTAGATGGCCTACAAACGGTTTTAGATCCTCTGGCCGTAATTCGGTTTAAAAGCTTCTTTAATTTCAGAGTAGAAAGAAACGAGGAAAAACCTATTTTTCTTAACCTCCACATTATATGCATATCTAAGCAGAAATCCCGACGAAGATGTGTTTTATTTAGAAGGAAAAATTGACTTTAAAGCGTGTTCCTGAATTGTTAAGCGGAAACGAAACAATACTGACTTTGAATCACGCCATAGCCCACCATGAGCAAACACTCAAAGCCATGTTTTAAAAATATTAAAATATAGTTTACCGATGTAATGGCGGCGCCGTTGGAGTCTACGTATATTTCTGTTTAATTTACTTTAGTTTCGTCTTGTTATTTTTAAAATAAACGACTGTGTCGAAACGTTCATCCACCTTAATGAAATATTATTATTGTACTCGTTCCGTTAATTCACACACACGGGGTGATGTTATTACTAAACTCCAAGAGAGTTACAGAGCTGTTTTCGCACACCCATAAAGCCGATCTTCAATTCTTTTTAGGAACAGATATTCTGGAAGTTGCGGGTTCTTTAAGTCTAGTTGGTACTTGGCTTGGTATATCCATTTGATTGTATGTGCCTATTTTAGAGTGATGCCATTTTTGATTTCTCTTTCATATACTCGTCACGGGTGCGTTTTTGGGACTCTTATTTTCGTCAGCCTTTTATCATTGCGATATCGAAACCGAAGAATAAAATTAAAGATTTGGTATGCCGTGCTACTTTGGTTGTTTTTAGCCGGTAATTTATGACCGGGTATGTCTTTTGTTTAATGACTTGTTGTTTTTGGAAGAATACCCTTAGACACTTTTCGCCTTGGCGCTATTTTTTATTAATCCAATAGATTTATCAGAACTCTTAGTTACTAAAACTTGATATTTACTGCCGCTTTCTTAGGATAACAGGAGCGGTTTTAAAGCAATTTTTGGAACCAATATCGGGGTTAACATATCCGTATCTGTTTAAGGCTTATGGACACCTTATTCCAATTTGGTTTTTTATCAGTAAAGCAAAAAAGGAAGTTAAGGATATTTATTAGCTAGCCTTGGTCTGCCTATGCATTCATAGCTTTAATGGGAAAAATAAAATATGACATTAGCCTCCTCTTTAATAGAAAAATAAGGGGCTTTTTTTGTGCCTAAACCTAGGGTAGTAAAACCTTGAGCTTCATCAATCTGTATGGTTCGCTTTACGTGTATCATAGTTATGCTGAAGGCCTTGTGGATCTTTACAGTGTAAGAGCAAAACTATTATAGTGTTGGCATTTAAAACACGGGTTCTATGGCCTAAAGAAAATCTCGTAATTTTGAATTAAACCAGCAGTACTGTAGGCATTAGTCCTTATATCTCATTTCAAAAACGCGCGAGAAAAGCATTATTTTTCTCGCCGTTATACGAGATGATATTCTTAGCTTACGCACTTCCACAGCTTCAATAGTGGCTAGTTCGCGACTCAATGCCTTACGATTTAACCTTCTATTAAATTGGTCTAAAATTGATTGTTATTACTGCTTTGAAAGTGCGCCGTTCCTGCGCCATCAAATTTTGATAGAGGCAATCCCTTCCTTTAAGTTGGGCAAGCAAATTTTTTGAATATCACTTTGATTGCTGTCTGGTAGGCGTCATATGTGCGTCCCACGATTAATTCACTGATATAATCTAGGTACATCTGTAACGCCTTTGATAAACATATTGGCGTCGATCTGTTCCTAGTCCATCCTATTAGCCTTCCGTAGTATGTGAAACTCATTTCTGACAAACTAAGAATTATTGCTTGAAAATAGGCCATATTGTGTTCCGGGATCAAATAGATCCCCTTTTACCTTTCAGTTTTGTGTCGTAAGCCATAGGCAGTAGCGCAGAAGTACCTAGCCCCACCACAGGTACATGATTTTCAGTGATTATTCAATAGATAGTCATGTTTTTTTGTGGGGTAATTTTGATCTCTAATTCCTTAATTTTAAGAGTGTTGGTCTTGCCGGGATGCGGTACAAATACCACTTTCTAAAAAAAAACTCTTATTGAGCAGCCACAAAACTTTTTAGAGGAAGCACTCCCCCGGTCTTCCTTTGGCAATATTTTTAGCTTCTCTTCATCTTTGTATTGCCTTTTAAACTGTGATGAACATGGAATTCCTAAGGGAGAAATTAGTACTCAAATACAGAAATTCTTCTTCTTTGCAGCCTACTAAAACTATTCAGGGTTTTTTATCAACGGTGGTCGGCCTCAGGCACTAACTCAAAAAAAGGGCGTTCCAACCTACCGGCTCCATTCCATAATAGATGCAAAGAAAAATCATGTTCCTCGCTAGCTTCCCAACCCCCACCTTGTGCGCGTTTAGTTTAAAGGTGTAATTCCGAGTAGTAGGATCTTTTTATTTTTTAGCGGTAAAGTTGCGGCATGTATACTAGGCTGATATACTGTCACGAATTGAACATTCTTTTGTTCTTTAAACTCCTCTAAGACATAGGCCCCATTTAAAAAGCCCATCTGTAGGCAAAAGGTCATGACCCTCCGCAGTTTAACCCAATTCTATGCGATATTCGGAAACCCAAAAGTCCCTTTTTTGCCAAAAACTTTCTTTTGAATTAATGACCGAAACATAATCCGACTAACTTTTAAAACGATTTGTGTCTGTTTTGATATATCCGTTTTCATCAGGTAAAAGTCTTCAAACTCTCCATATAGCGTGATTACAATCTTGGTTCATTGCCCGCAAGAAAGTTTTACAGGAGGAACCTTAACAGTTACTATTGGCATTACCCCCGAAGGGCAGCGTGAGCATCATTAAATCGGTAGCTAATTTTTCTTTTTTCAAGTAATTGTCCTTGTCTTACGTTTAGTCATGTATATTCACATCAATACACCCATTTTCAGGTTTCATCGATCCAAAGTTTAATGTCAATCCAGGGTAAAACCATCTGGAATAAATTTTTTAAATTCCCTGTTTTAGATGTGAAGACTTCAGGGAAGCATGCAAAGTATTTTTAAACCTCGCTCGTAGATTGAAATTGTAAAATTTTTTTAAATCTTTCAAACTTTTTCAAGCTATTCTGAATATTTATGATGTGATTTCTCTAGGCCCTAAAATCTTCTACCTTATCTGTTAATTTCAGAATAGGTTTTCAAATTTCGCAGTACCATTTCCGTAATTTTTTCAATTAAAAATCATCAACTAATGAAATAAAACAGAATACTATGCCGTACTGTGGACTTTAAGGAGAATCCAATTGGTGCAATCCTATTCCCATAACAGGAATAATGTAAGGTAATCTGGGTCTAAAGTGCTATTTTTTCAGGATACAAAAATAAGTTAAGTGTTTGCTGCCACTTTTACTGGTGTAAAAGTTAAAAAAAAATAATGCATTTAAAACATGATATTTATCAAGTTTACGAGTAAAGGCATATTTTAGGACCTAATTTTTAAAAATAGTCATATCTCTCTATAGTTTTCTTGGCTTATGCCATTGATGCGACCAGCCTTGAGATGCAAATGCAATCTGCAATGGAACCAGTTAAATTTGATGATTTAACCTAAAGCCGTTTCCAATTAATCGCGTAGCCCAAATTATTTTTGAGATGTTAAGGGATCATACAAAAAAAAAAACCTATATTTAAGGCCATAAAGAGTAGTTTTTTCCCTAAAAAAAACAAATTGATATGCTTCGTTTTATTTTGCCATTGCCGCCTTTTTCGTGCGTACGGTATTGCGCTTGTTGCTATCGCCGACATCCCCCAATAAATTATAAATTTTTTGTGCATACGCAGTCGCATTATTGCGCTTTTAGGTTGGTGTATGTAGCGATAACGGACACTTTTGTTATGCGTTTACTAGAAAACAAGCGAAGTTCTAGTAGGCTATAAATTGGCTGTTTGTTTTTACTCAAAAGCTACGCTTGATAGGAATGTACTAACATTTCCATTCAGCTATGCGTCTTTTTCTATTAGTTCCTGTTTTATTTGCTTCGATTGGTTACATGGTTTTTATAAAAAATACACCGATTACAGTAAAACATTGGCCCTCTTTCTTAAAAATGCACCAAAAATAGCGTTTGATTTGATTCATGGTCATTTCAAGCTATGGTCCTTGGCTTTGCGGCAGCTATTATACCGTTTTGGGGACCCTTTATCTATTGGTACGAATGGCTATTATTCTTATTTACATTTTTTATAACAAACGTTGATTATAACTCTTCATCTAGGGCTTTTTATGTATATTCTAGAGCAACATCAGTTACTATTCAGTAAAAAAACAATTAAGGTTTTTGTATTGGGTTTTAAATGCAGGAGCTTATTGCTACATTTTTTTATCGACCTTATGGACAAATCCATCGATATTCTTTAATGTTAGGCGGAATTGGAGCTTTGATGTCAAGCCATTGCCTTATTTTTTTATGCATATGTGATATATGAAAAAAGAGAAAAAATTGAAACACCCGTATTTTTGTCAACATTTCAGATCAAGATCTTTGTGACAGTAGTAAATTGCGCTGTTATGGGCTTAAGTAGTGCTGCAAATAGCATCGGCTTTCCCTATAATAGCCAATATTTTTAGCGCTACCTGATTTGAGTTTTTACGATAGGCTATTTACACCTCACTTTTTTAGTGTCAGGAGTTTAAGTTCTGTTTTTTTATTCGATTACTTTCAAAAATTTTAGCATAAGATAAGAAAATTCAATCTACCTGTCGGTATCGATTTTAGCGACAGAAATTTAATTTTTTACAAAAAGGATTTTGCGGCATGGCAAAAGCTAACTTTATTTCCGCTATTATTTTGAGAGCACGTCACAGCAGCCAACAGTTTTTTAATCTTGTAAGCTCTGCTGTTGATCACCGCTTCAAAAAATCTAAATAGTTTAGGAAATATGTGCAGCTATGATGGCGATACTGAAACAAACACACAATATCCTCCAGTAATAAGTTAAAAGGTAATCTTAGGTTTAGTTGCGCCAATAACCGCGTGCATTAAACGACTCCAAGACATTACAAATAGTTTACTAAAAAAAGTTCTTAGAATTTAGAGCAACCTTTTGGAAGCAGGCAACTTTTTAATATTAACATGAGCAATTGAGCCTAAACAAACTTTGACCAATAATAGCAATGGCAGAATAGCCCTCCTAAAATTGCGTTTTCATAAACTCAAGTAAACAGATATTTATGATATAGGTTCATGCTTTTATTTTAAATGCGGTTATTTATCTATCATCAATCTTGAAACTTGTAGCGTCTCACGATTACTGAATGGGGCACATTAGCTCCATTGCCAACATATGTTAAAAACTGACGATGACTTTTAGTTTTGCTAGCTTTAGGATACCAAAAGTTATTCTAATAGTTCTGCTAGAAATAAGATGTTATTCTCTTAAAATGTTATATGAAATGCAAGGTCGTTCTTAAACTTCCTTTTAATAAAAGAACGCAACTTGATAGTAGCACAAGCATTCTTGGGAGTGATACCCCATTTGTAAAGTCTTCAATTTTTCTAAAACCGCTCACCTTCATTATCATGTTCGTGCACATCATACTTGAAATGCTTTGTCCGCTTCCAAAAGAAGCTGGAGTTTTAATGTGCCTCACCATGTTTTTCTGAAGCCAACCATTTCCTTAACAATGGAAAATAAAATCAGCTTCTCTTTTTCTTCATGTTGCATGGTAAGCTTCGCCGCAACTACTCTAAATAAACAAAAAACTTCTTGCAATCTGGATGACGGGCACCGTGAACTCTATTATTTCTTTCTAAAAACTTAACAATACAGGATTAGTTTCTTCCACATAGGCATGATGGTCTATCTTTTTCGAATATGTGGGTCGCTAAACATCTAAAGCCCATCCCTGTTTTATATATCTTCAAGATCTCGGTATTCGAATTTTCGATAGCTTCTAAAGCTTCATAAAACTAAAAGTAAGCATTGATGTTGTTTTTCAGAGCAAGCCGGTCAATGCTCTTCGGCCAAAAGCAACAGAAATCGATTCCGAATATTTCCAAATACCGCTGCAGTTCTTAGTCCTATTTGCAACTTCATCTCGCCAAATTTCTTTCTAAGTTTGTTTCATGGTTACGCTATTTTTAAATATCATTTCTTAGAATCAGATCACAACAATCGTGCCTGATTTGGAATTAATTTTTTATCCTTTAAAAAGGTGACGCCGCTATCATCTAGACCAGGGGTTCATTTCATAGAGGGTTGTTTCATTAACATTTTGTTATAGATCATCGAATTTGTATAAATTATGCTAGAACAGGCAGGTTTTTCTGCATATCATCGCTTAACCCTAAATCCACATCTGATTAAATCGCGATCCCCATCAAGAGCAAAAAACAACGGTGACTTAATTTAATGCTGTGAATTGATTTTCTTTCAATTTTGAACCACGTTAGGCCCTTTTACAGAGTCGGATAATATTATTTTTTGCTTCACACTGGAGATCGTAGTAGATATCTCTTAGCTCGCTATAAAAGACCGGAAGGGGAAGTCTATTTCTTCGTGCAATTCTTTTGAGTGGACTTTATACTCGCGGTTGCCTGCTCTAACTTCGATGTCTGCAAGCGCTAGACTATATAATATGCCCATCGGGAGTACGCGATTATTCACATTAGCTTTTTGAAAAAACATATCTCTTGTCTATTCCGAGACACAAAGATACCCATTAGATTTTAAATCAGACAAATTATCGATTTAAAATTTATCACTTTGTAAATAAGGCATCAAATATTGCATCTTGACTTCTCATATCTATATTTAAAAGATCCTAATTTTTTGCGCTTACTTGTGTGAAACACTTGTTAGGCCTTTTATCCGCCTCATATCGAAAAAACTATGTTGTTTGCTATTCACCCGCATATCTTACTGCTTTTAAAGTGTTACGTGACGTGTAGGTCCCCAAGCTTTTTGAGGTAGTCTCAGCAATAATAGGCGGGTAGCGACCCAACCTGCTTTCCGCTTCAAAGCCAATCTTTGAAATACACTAAACACATTGATACTCCGCACAAGTCCGGTAAATCCACTCCGGAATAGCTATTGCCTTAAATCATTGCCTCTTTTTTAGTGTAGCCTCAAAAAACTTCATCGTCATCACCTCCACAAAGAATGTGGGTGCCGCTACTCCTTGAGAAAGATGTTCTTTAACAATAACCTTCTCTCATAAATACCCAAGTTGACCGGATCGGTACAACTAGGCTTGTAAGCTTGTTGCCCAACCTTATAACTACTATTCTAATCGCAATATGCATTAACTTCTTGGCTTTTTTTGTCTTGAATAATTGCTATAAAATGTAGTCTATCTCCCTTAACAAACCAAAAGGTCTGTAGTCCTAATTCTTGGTGAAAAGAAGACGTCGAAAAGGGCATAGTCGTCTATAGTTAAGTCTTGTTCATATACTAATTCTTGGGATGACAAAAAATAAACGGTTGATGTTCTCTTGTCTATCCATGATCTATTCATTGTATCTATAATTAAACGCACAATGTTAAAGTTGATGTTTTTTTTGTTTCCCGCATATCACATTTTTTAAAATTAATTCCTTTACTACCTGTACCCTAGGTATCATTTTAATACTAGACAGTTCACATAGTAGTGAAGATCTGTCGTCCATAGACTTCATGGTCAGGCATGAACTTATCAATAACCAAAAAACTA
>Ga0163217_1068458_pt1 | contig 16651 bp, 17 predicted proteins | sample SynspAceP_FD_185933 | JGI IMG/M metagenome (GOLD analysis project Ga0163217, IMG submission 185933) | Saline lake microbial communities from Ace Lake in Antarctica - Synechococcus sp. Ace-P (PacBio error correction) | ecosystem: Environmental > Aquatic > Non-marine Saline and Alkaline > Saline ... | reverse complement strand
TGCATCGGTGCGCTCCCGCGCAAGGCTTCGTTTTCCTGCAGGAATGGGCTGCGAGCTCACCCGCGGCGACCTGCTCGAGCCTGCCAGCCATCGACTTACGCCTGAGGGTTCAAGGGCGCGGTTCAATCGACGCCGCACGGCCCGGCCACCGACAACCACAGATCACACGATCGATTGGAGCGGGCAGCTCAATTTGATCAACGCCTGCCGGGCAGGCGGCGGTAAGCGCTTGTCATGCTTGTAGTTCGTTGCTGGGATGCCGAAAAGCACCGCCAGGCGTGCCGCTAGATGAGATCAAATACTGCACGAGCAGTTGGTTGATCGAGTCAGATCTTGACTAACGATCCTGCGGTGTGTGGCCTTCATGCAGGGGTGATTCGGTTCAGTTCGCCATCCGGTGCTCAGAGCCAGACGGGCTGGACGTGAGCGGCACGGACCCAACGCCGATCGCTTACCATGAACACTCAGGACGTGGCCGTGTCGCCGTGCCTTCCCTCGACCACCCCGCCACGGTTCCGCAGGCCTTGGCCGTGTCGCCGAGGGCCTGGAACACCGGATGAAGTCACCAGCTCTTGTGAGAGTACAGCGGCAAGGCGGCGGCGGGTGTTTCGGGTCAGGCCCGTACTGATTCGGCGTGATGCAGGGCATGGCGGCCTTCTCGACACCGGGCGTGAATGTGGCGAGGCGACTTGGCCTTCGACGAGGTGGACCCGGTGGGGGATCAGGCCTGGAGCGCGAATGGGGTAGAGCTACGCGGCCTTTCGGGCTCGATCCAGCCGAGACGACCCACCTCGATGCCTTACCTCATAGGAGTATTTCGGCACGATCCTGAAGCGGCGTGCGGGAGGCTGGATGTGGACTGGGGCCAAGGAATGAAAAACTTCCTATTCTGAGCAGTTTCAGGCGTTACTATTTCCGTTGATTTTGCCCGTCCCTCTGGGTACGCCCTCAACCCCTCCAGCTCTTTGACGCCATGCTCCATTGCCCAGATCAAAAACCTCGCCGCCGTTCGCCCACTTGAGCAGGAGGCGGTGGAGGAACTGAATCGCTGCTGCGGCCATGAAACACTCTGGCTGACTGTTGGCTTCTTATGCAATTTTGATTCCCTTGCAGGATCCCGATCGCCGCTCGCGCGCCAACTTTACTTACGGCCAGCTCTGCAAACGGGCGGAACTGCAACAGGTACGATCGCACGGTCTGACGCTAGATCTGCTCAGCGTTGATCAGCATGAACGCAGCGGGCAGCCCTCCGCGAAACCGCCTTACCACCGGCGCCACCCTGGCCACCCTATTCCGCCGCCGGCCCTGCCGCCGCTCCTGGAGAGTGAACGGCTGGCGCCGCAGCACCCCTCAGACCGCGCATTTTCGCCTGAATCAGCCTGCCGGCCACTGGGCCAGGGCCAGGCCCTTTTTTTCCCCAAAGGGTTGAAGGGCGGCGCTTGGCCGTCCATCAGATCAATGGCGGTTGCGAATCAGGCGCAGGGTGTGGGCAGTCCCGACGGCGGCACGTCATGCGCCGACCTGGCGGTCTGGCGCCTTCGCGCAACTCCCAGCTCAGCCAGCCGGTGGGCACGGAAGGGCGCGTGCCGCGATCCGGAGCTGCCCGCTCAGCCAACGGTCGGAGTCGGCGAGCATGGCGGCCTTTCGCCGGCAGCGCGGTGCGCATTCCCCTTGGCACGATCATCCCACTTGCCGCAGCTGCTGCAGATGTCTGGCGTGACCGTGCCTCCACTGAACCGGCATTGGCGGCGCCAGGTGGCCCAGCGGGATCGGTGAGCCTTGCTGCAGGGGGCCGGAGCTGGTGAGCAGCAACAGGCCCCTGCACTGTCGCAGTCGAGGCCGGCCGGCGCATAGCACGCCGGGGACTCAATGAACGCAGCGAGGGCTGGCCCAGGAACTGCCGGGTTCAGGCGATGAACTGGCTCAACCACCCCATTAGGGCTTGTGGAAACAGCAGAACGGCCAACGGCGCTTGCTCAGCTGCGCGTTTGCTGTTCTGGCGCGCTTTCCAGAGTTCACCACCCCGATCGAGATCACAGCAGACGAGATCCAGGCGTAGGGGCGAGTGATCAAAGAAGCTCAGGCGATGGGGTGACCTAGCCACCGCCTGGGCTGCGAGGCCGTCAATTTTAAGCTGAATCATTTCTCCGCTTTGACAACCAGTCCCTATCGCTTGCGATCTCGCGTCATGCTGTTTGATCTCGATTCGGGGTGGTGAACCTCTGGAAAAAGCCGCGCCAGACCAGCAACCCCAGCTGAGCAGCGCCGTTGGCCGTTCTGCTGTTTCACAAAGCCCTATTGGGGTGTTGAGCCAGTTCACGCCTGACCCGCAGTTCTGGCCAGCCTTCGCTGCGATTCATCTGATGTCCCGCGTCTATGCCGCCGGCCGCTCGATGCCGACGTGAGGCCTGTTGCTGCTCACCAGCTCCGGGCCCCTGCAGGCAAACGGCTCACCGATTCCGCTGGGCACTTTGTGCGCCGCTATGCGGATTCAGGTGGGAGGGCACGGTCACGCCCAGGGACCATCTGCCGCAGCTGCGCAGTGATGCATTTGTGCAGGGGAGCGACCCTTGCCGGCGAGGCCGCCCTGCTCGCCGATCCCGCCGTTGGGAGCCGGCAGCCCCGATCCAGGCACCGCCTTTCCGTGCCCACCGGCTGGCTTGAGCATGGAGTTGCGCGAGGCCGCAACCGCCAGGTCCGGCGCATGACGCCGCGCGTCGAGACTGCCCACCCTGCGCCTGACTTCGCACCGCCATTGATCTGATGGGCACGCCAAGCGCCGCATCAACCCTGAAGGCCTTGGCCCTGGCGTGGCGGCAGGGCTGAATTTCAGGCGGAAATGCGCGTCTTGAGGGGTGCTGCGGCGCCCAGCCGTTCACTCTCCAGACGCGGCGGCAGGGCCGGGCGGCGGAAGGTGGCCAGGGTGGCAAGCGGTGGGTAAGGCGGTTTCGCGAGGGCTGGCCCTGCGTTCAGCTGATCACGCTGAGCAGATCCAGCGTTCAGCCGATCACCTGTTGCAGTCCCGAGCCCGTTTGCAACTTGGCCGTAGTAATAGTTGGCGCGCGGCGGCGATCCGGGCTCCTTCAAGGGAATCAACAAGCTCGAAGCCAACAGTCAGCGGAGTTCATTGGCCGCAGCAGCGATTCAGTTCCTCCACCGCCTCCTGTCAAGGTTGGCTGAGACGGCCGCTGCAGGTTTTTGATCTGGGCATGGACATGGCGTGCAAGAGATGGAGGGGTTGAGGGCGATACCGAGGTGACGGCAAAATCAACGGGAGAATAGTACGCCTGAACCTTTGCTCAGAAGGGAGTTTTTTACTTGCATCCTTGGCCAGCGTCCACATCCAGCTCCCGCAGCCGCTTCAGGATCGTGCCCGATAATACTCCTTGAGGTAGGCATCGAGGTGGGTCGGGTCTTCGGCTGGATCGAGCCCCGAAGGCCCGTAGCCTCTCCATCGGCGCCTCCAGGCTTTGATCCCCCCACCGGGTCACCTCGTCGAGGCCAGTTCGCTCGCGCCACATTCACGCCCCGGTTCGAAGAGGCCGCAATGCCCTTGCATTTCAGCCGGATCAGTCGGGCCTGACCCGGGGAACACCGCCGCCGCCTTGCCGACTGTACTTCTCACCAGAGCTGGGACTTCACCCGGTGTGCCAGGCCCTTCCGACCACGGCCAAAGGGGGCCTGGACGGACCGTGGCCGAGACCCATCCTTAACCGCGGCCCCGAGACGGTGGTCGAGGAGCAACGGCGAACGGCCACGTCCTGGGTGTTCATGTAAGCGAATCGGCGTTGGCGTGCACGCCCACCCAAAGACCGATCTGCTCTCGAGCACCGGCATGCGAACTTGACGATCACCCCCTGCAATGAAGGGCCACACACCGCAGGATCGTGTAGTCAAGATCTGACTCGATCAACAACTGCTCGGTGCAGTATTTGCATTTCTCCATCAGCGGCACGCTGCGTGCTTTCGGCATCCAGCAACGACCACCAGATGAGCGCTTCACCGCCGCCGCCCGGGCACAGGCGTTGAATCAAATTGAGCTGCCGACTTCCAATCCGATCGTTGTAGGATGCTGTGGTTTGTCGGTGGCGCGGGCCGTGGCGGCGTCGATGACCGCGTCTTTGACCCGTCCAGGGCGTAGTCGAGCTGCAGGCTCGAGGCAGGTCGCCGCGGCGTGAGCTCGCAGCCCCATTTCCTGCAGAAAAACGAAGCCTTTGCGCGCGTTTGAGCGCACCATGCCAGCGCACCTGACTGCCCCTGATCGAGTGCGCGCGGGCGACTGCGACCAGCGTTGCCCCGTGCCACCGACGACCCGAAACCTGGCTGAACAGGGCGAGCTCGAAGTGCTGAGCCTAAAGCTGCCCGAAAGGACCTGACGCGGGCCGAACAAGGGCGGTGCCCAGCATTGGTCTCAGGTCTTTCTGCAACTTTGTCAGCAGCACGGCGCCGCGACAACGCCGACGGAAATCAGCACCCAGAGATCAGTCTGCGATGCCGAGATTTCTGAGGCCATGGGAGTGGGTCGAGATCGACTACCCCTATTTAGCCGCCTCCGCCACCGCCGACGCACCACGGGCCAGGGGCGCGTCGGTGCGCGACCTTGCGCTGGCTCAGGGGCGCTGGCCGACAAGCCGTCGCCGCGGCAGGGCGTCCTCCTCCAGCAGCGCGGCAGTGCCGAGTGGGCCCACCGCCCAGTCGCTTGCCAGATCTCAGGCGGTGGCGCGGCAGCGGCTGGCAGGCCTCTCTCGTCGGCAAGCGGGCGAAGCAACCGGTTGCGGCTTCGTGCCCAGGCTGGGGATCGCTGGGGCCATGGCTCGTGATGGGTGGGCCATTGATTGCAAGGGCCCCGCGAATCCAGAGGTGGTCCGGCCTCACCGCCAACGGCCGATCCGGCACCGCAGCATGGCGCCCAGGCGCGCAGGCTGATCAGCGGCTCTGCACTCTGCCATGGTCCCCGCAGCGGTGGCACAACAGGCCTCCGTCACTTCATAACCCATGCCTGCCTCTCCTTCCGCCTCGGCAGGCCGGCGCCGGCCAGGCGCACCGCCGTGGCGGAAGCGTGCGCCCCTCACTGAACAGCAGGGCTCCAGCCCCCGAACCATTCAGCCCAGCCGTGCGCGCGATCACCCCCAGCTTGCAGGCGCCAGGGCCAACTCCCAGCTGCTTGATGGCCCTGCGGCGGCAGCCCCCAGCAAGCCGGATCGCGGCGGGCCGGTCTGTTGGCCGGGTGGGGACGCGGCCTCGCTGGCTTGGCCACTAGAGCACCTCCGCCGAAGCTGACCGCATCGCGAGGGCCAGGGGCAGCAGGGCATCTCGGGCGCGAAGGCATCGACGATCGACCAGCTCGAAGCGTCCTCCGCATCGCAATCGGACCCAGCCAGTTTCTGCCGGGCCTGGGTGAGTGTGCTGACCGCAACGGAGTGGGCAGCCGCAGCCGCCAGTGGCGGCCAGTTGGCCTGAAAGCAGGCCAAGCGGTCGGGGTCTCTCTCGGCAGCGTCATGTGAGCCCACAGCCCGCTTCCGCTGTGCTCTGTCGGGGTACCCCTGGCTCTTCAGATAGTGCGGACTCCTGTGAGACATGCATCTGCTATCGCTCGCTGTACTCCATACCTGCCACGTGCCTGGCAGCTTCTCGTATCCGCAGGCTGAGACGGGCTAGACTACCTGATCTGCCGACCCGGCCCGTGCAGATCCTCTCCCGCGACAAATCACTCACGCCCCGCGCGTCGTCTCGGGATGCAAATCAGGACCGACATATACTCGTAGCTAGCACATAGTGCTTAGCACTCTCTCGTGCTCGTCCCCAGTCCCGCGATGCGGCTCCGGTTGTTATCCCCACAGACTGCACTCGCCTCTTGTCCTCTTATCACGGAATGTGGGCGACAATCGCGACATGTCGCCCAGGTGACCTATTCCGCTAGACATCGACTCCTCACATCACAAGGTGAAGGGATGAGCCTGCAACTGGCGGCAGCTCTTGGGAATCCAGGCCATCCGCCCCTGCTGTTTGCAATTTCACGTTTGCTGTGGCAGGCGCCACTGGCGCCGCACGGCGGGTCAGCTGGCGGCGGCGGGCTGGTGCGTCTATGCCCCCCCCCCCACCTCTCCTTTGCTTACCTGTCGCTAACGTGCACAGACTGATCCGGCTTCGGTGCGCATTCCGCCCAGCCGCCCGCCGCCTCGACAATCGCCTTCTGGGCGCGCCAGGTGCAGCGCCTTTCTCGAAGAGGCGTTGTGCATAGGACGGCTGTCTGGTGGGCCATTCGCCCGGCAAGCCTGGTGGCGACTCAGCTGCGCCGTGTTCTTCTCCCGGCTGGGTGCGGGCAGCACGTTGCGGCGGGCCACCTTGCCTGACCCCACCTTGCTGGTCGCCGTTGCCGCGGCGGGCGGCCCCCCCTGGCGGCGACGGCTGCTCAGACGGCTTGGTGGTGATCCTGCTCTGCCCGCTGCTTGCCGCTGGAGCTTGCTCGGGTCCCGGCTTGATCAGCCCGCACTCCCTGTGCTCGATCTCGGACATCCAATCCGCTTTACGCCACTCCGTGATCGCGACAGCGAAACTGCGTTCAGCTGATTGCGCCCCGGCCCGCCGGCCAGCCTCCTGGGCGCTGTGGCGGGCATGCATCCGGCATGGCGTTTGCCGGCCAACGGCAGGGCCACCGCCGCCGCCCTGCTGGCCCGCAATGCACGCAGCCACTGCTCGCAGTGCTCTGGCGCGAGGTCGCGACCGGGCTTGGTGACGATTGAGTCTGCGCCAACTTGGTGCGTTTACAAAAGCGATCTCGAACTACCTTGGCTTGAAGGGGTGGGGCATTGCCCCACGACGAAGCCACAGCCGAGTTCAGCAGCAGCTGCATCCCTGGCTGGACCGCCCTGAAGGACCGCAAACGTAATTTTGGCCTCAGGATTCCGGGCCCCAGCGAGCGCATTGCAATGAAGCACACCCTTTTCCGTGCCTGGTTGAAGACGAATGCAGTCCGATCCAGCCCGAATCCTCTCTCTATATTCCTCATACCCTCAATGTTCGCTCTCGCGTGATTGTGAGAAAGACTATACGTATTAGAGAGAGATATATATAGCTCTCGGAAAATCTGAGAGCTGGATGCTGTGGCTATTCGCTGTGAGCGCTGCGATTCCTCTCGGAGAGATTCACTGCCGGCTGTTACTGACTTTACTGGCGGCTCAGTCACAGCGCGCTCAAATAGTATAGTAGTCTCGCTCGCGCGCAGAACTCTGCGAGACCCACTCTTACTATAAGTGCTCCACACGCGTGCCACTCGGATCGGGCTTTTGTAACAGCACCAGTTGGCGCGAGACCTCAATCGGGGCCACCAGCCGTCGGCCTTACGCCCCAGGGCACCAGCAGGGAGGCTGCCTTTGCAGTTCAGAACGAGCGCTACCCGGCGGGCGTTGCTGAGAGCCTGCCGTGGCCGCAACGCCATGCCGATGCTCATGTCCCGCCAGCGCCCAGGAGGCATAGGGGCCGGGCGCGGAGCCGGAGGCGGCAATCAGCTGACCCGCAGTTTCCGCTGTCGCCGCAATCACGGCAGTGGCGTAAGCGGCATTGGTAGCCGAGATCGAGCAAGGGGGAGCTGCGGCGCGATCAGCTTGAGAGGACCTGTCCTCATCGCGCTGAGGCGCTAATCAGTGCACGCTTCTGATCAAGAGATATCTCGACTCGATGCTTCAGCCGTCCGCCGCGCCAGAAGAGCTCACTGTGCCGGACTGCGCTGCGCAGATAGATAGGTGAAGTTTCAGGCAAAGAGTGGCCGCCGCACGGCCCGCACCCAGCCGCACTAGCAGACCTTACCTCACACGGCGACAGAACCGTGGACGCTCAACGCACGCGCTCAGAGGCCGAGCAGATACTCTCTGACCACCCCAGATCTGATATAGAAAGGCCTGCACCTATGAGTCCATCAAGTGTCGTGTGAATAGATAGAGAGACGGTCGTCAATCTGGGCGGAATCGCCGAAGCCGATCACGGTCGAGCCATAGACGCACCAGCCCGCCGCCGCCAGCGGACCGCGTGCGGCGCCAGTGGCCGCTGCAACAGCCAAAACGTGAATCAACAGCAGGGCGTGGATGCTGGATTCCAAGCTGCCGCCAGTGGCAGGCCATTCCCCTGCCACCGCCAACCCGCATGTCGCCCCAATCGCATGCCGCTCGTGCGACAGGCTGGCAGAGGGTTGTCACAACCGGAGGGCCGATCCGACGCAGGAGGCTCTCACTTATGGGCGAGCTTCGCCGAGTGCGTCTCGGCAGCGGCCTTTTTCAGCCAGCTCACGGCCGTCGCGGGATCTTGCGATGCTTCCTGGCGCGCCAGCTGGCGGGCTGCGGCCCGCTGCGGGTGCTCGGACCTGAATGGCCGGCTGCGTGCATTTCGCGCCCTGCGCTACGGCCAGGAAAGCCAGGCGAAGCGGTGTGGGCCAATGGCGCCGGACCCCGACCGCTTGCTTGCTTCAGGGCAACCTGCCCCACTGCGGCTGCGGCTGCCCACTCCGTTGGGGTCAGCACACTACGGCCCAGACAACTGCTGGCCGATTGCCTGGATCCGCGGAGGAACGCTTCGAGTTCTGGTCGATCTCGATGCCTTCGGCTGCCGAGTGCCCTGCTTGCCCCTGGCCCTCGATGCGGTCAGCTTCGCGGAGTGCATCTATGTTGGCGCAGCGAATGGCCGCTCCCCACGGCCCACGACGCCCGCGCGATCCGCTGCTGGGGGCTGCCGCCCGGGCCCATCCAGCGCAGCCTAGGAGTTGGCCCTGTTGCGCCTGCAGCTGGGGTGATCGCCCGCACGGGGCCTGGGCGAGGGTTCGGGGCTGGCAGCCCCTGCTGAGTTTCAGTGAGGGCGCACCTTCCGCCACGGCGGTGCGCCTGCGGCGCCGGCCTGCCGAGGCGGAGGAGAGGCAGCTGGGCTTATGACGGCCTATTGCCACCGCTGCGGGGACCAGCAGTGCAGCCAGCTGATCAGCCTTGGCGCGCCTGGGCGCCATGCTGCGGTGCGATCGGCGTCAGGCGGTGAGCGGAACCCTCTGGATCGCCCTTGCACACATGGCCCCACCCCTCCAGGGCCATGGGCCCAGCTGATCCCAGCCTTCGGGCCGCGAAGCCAACCGGTTAGCTCGCCCGCTTGGCCGACGACGAAGGCCTGCCAGCCCGCTGTGGCCCCCCGAGATCGGCAAGCGACTGGCGGTGGCCACCGGCACTTGCGCGCTGCTGAGCGCCCTTGCGCGGGCGTACGGCTGGTCGGCGTCCGCAGCGCCCTTGCATGCCAGCGCAGGTGCGCAGCCGACGCGCCCTGCCCGTGGTGTGGGCGTGGCGGAGCGCTAATAGGTGTCGTCCGACCACCTCCCATGGCCTCAGAAATCTCGCATCGCAGCGATCTTCTGGGCTGCTGATTCCGGTCGTGTCTGGTCGCGGCGCCCCCCGTGCTGCTCAGTTGCAGAAAGACTGAACCAGCTGGCACCTGTCGGCCCGCGTCAAGGTCTTGTCGCAGCTTTTAGGCTCGGCCTTTCGCGCCCGTGGTTCATGCAGGTTCTGGTCGTCGGTGCACGGGAAACGCTGGGTCGCCAGATCGCCCGCGCGACACTCGATCAGGGGCATCAGGGTGCGCTGCAATGGTTGCGGCTCACCGCGCAGGCTTTCGTTGTTCTGCAGGGAGGGGAAACTGCGAGCTCACCGCGGCGACATGCTGAGCCTGCCAGCCTCGGATACGCCCTGGAGGGTCAAGACGCGGTCATCGACGCCGCCACGGCCCGCGTTCCACCGACAACCACAGCATTACCGATCGATTGGGAGCGGCAAGCTCAATTTGATCAACGCTCGCCGGCGCGGCGGCGGTGAAGCGCGCTTCATCTTTTGTGTCGTTTGCTGGATGCCGAAAAGCACCCAGTCGTGCCGCTGATGGAGAAATCAAATACTTTGCACCGAGCAGTTGTTGATCGAGATCAGATCTTGATACACGATCCTGCGGTGTGTGGCCTTCATGCAGGGGTGATCGGTCAGCTTCGCCATGCCGGTGCTCGGAGCCAGGCCGGTCTGGCGTTGGCGGCAGCCAACGCGATCGCTTACATGAACACCCAGGACGTGGCCCGCTTTCGCCGTTGCCTCCTCGACCACCCCGCCACGGGCCGTCAGCCTTTGCCGTGGTCGGGCCGAGGCCTGGAACACGGTGAAGTCACCAGCTCTGTGAGAAGTACGCGGCAAGGCGGCGCGGGTGTTTCGGGTCAAGGGCCCGTACTGATCCGGCTGGATCAGGGCATTGCGGCTTCTTTCCGACCGGGCGTGGAATGTGGCCGAAGCGACTGGCATTCACGAGGTGACCGGTGGGGGATCAGCCTGAGGGCGCCGGGAGAGAGGCTACGCGGCCTTCGGGCTCGATCCAGCCGAGACGACCCACCTCGATGCCTACCTCAAGAGTATTTCGGCACGATCCTGAAAGCGGCTGCTGGGAGCTGGATGTGGACCTGGCAAGATGCCAAGAAAAAACTTCCCTTCTGAGCAGTTCAGGCGTACTATTTCCGTTGATTTTGCCCGTCACCTCTGTGTATCGCCCTCACCCCTTCCACGCTCTTGCCGGCATGTCCATTGCCCAGATCAAAAACCTGCAGCGCCGTCTCGCCAACCTTGGCAGGAGGCGGTGGAGGAACTGAATCGCTGCTGCGGCCATTGAACTTCTGGGATGACTGTTGGCTTCGATGCTTTGATCCTTAGGATCCGATCGCCGCTCGGCGCGCCAACTAATTACTACGGGCCAGTTGCAAACCGGCGCGGGAACTGCAACATGGTGATCGCTGAACGCTTGATCTGCTTCAGCGTGATAGCTGAACGCAGGGGACAGCCTCGCGAAACCGCCTTACCCACCGGCGCCACCCTGGCCACCCTTTCCGCCGCCGCCCTGCCGCCGCGTCCTGGAGAAGTGAACGGCTGGCGCCGCCAGACCCCCTCAAGACGGCGGCATTTTCGCCTGAATCAGGCCTGGCCGCCACTGGCCAGCGGCCAGGCCTTCAAGGTTGAGCGGCCGCTTGGCCGTCCATCAGATCAATGCGGTTGCGAATCGGCGCGGGTGCGGCAGTCCGACGGCGGCCGTTCATGCGCCGGACCTGGCGGTTGCGCCTTCGCGCAACTCCAGGCTCAAGCCAGCGTGGGCACGGAATAGGCCGGCTGCCGGAATCGGGGGCTTGCCGCTCAGCACACGGTCAGGGATCGACGAGCAGCGGCGGCCTTCGCACGACAGGGTGCGCTTCCCCTGCACGATCATCCCACTGCGCAGCTGCTGGCAGATGAGTCTGGGCGTGACCGTGCCCCTCACCTGAACCGCATAGCGGCGCCAGTGGCTCCCAGCGGGGATCGGTGAGCCGTTGCCTGCACAGGGGGCCGGAGCTGGTGAGGCAGCAACAGGCCCTCACTGTCCGGCATTCGAGCGGCCGGCGGCATAGACGGCCGGGGGGACATCAATTGAACGCAGCGAGGACTCGGCCCAGAACTGCCGGGTTCCAGGGCGTTACTGGCTCAACAACCCATAGGGCTTGTGAAAACAGCAGAACGGGCCAACGGCGACTGCTCAGCTGGAGGTTGCTTCTTGGACGCCGCTTTCCAGAGGTTCACCACCGATCGAGATCAACACATAAGCGATAACCGAGCAGTCACAGCCTTCGATAGGGGGCGAGGTGATCGAAGGCTAGAGAGAGAGACCCTAGACCATCGCCTACGTAGTCTCCGTGCCGATGCGGCTCAATTTAAGCTGAATCATTCTCCGCGCTTTTGAGCACCAGTTCCCTATCGGCGGGATCTCGAGTCTGCTGTTTGATCTCGGATTCGGCATGGTGGTGAACCTCTTGGAAAGCGCGCCAGAACAGCAAACCCCGCTGAAGCAGCGCCGTTTGGCCGTTTGCTGTTTCACAAGCCCTATGGAAGCACCAGGTGGTTAGCCAGTTTCACGCTGAACCCGCTAGTTCCTGGGCGAGCTCGCTTTGCGTTCATGATGTCCCGGGCTCTTTGCGCCGGCCGGCCTACGCGGGATTGCGAGAGGTACCACCGTGTGGGGCCTTAGTTGCTGCTCCACCACGCTCCGCGTCTCTCCCTCCTGCCAGCAACGCGCTCACCGTATTCCCCGGCTGTGGTGGCCACTTGGCGCCGCTCATGCGGTTTCAGGTGGAAGGGCGACCGGTTCGCACGTGCCGCAGACCATTGCAGCAGCTGCGCAGTGGGATGATCGCTGCAGGGGCAAAGCGCACACCTGCCGGCGAAGGCCGCCCTGCATCGCCGATCCGCCGTTGCTTGAGCGGCAGCCCCGATCCGGCACCGTGTGTGCGCCCACCGGCTGGCTTGAGCCTGGAGTTGCCGCGAAGGCCGCAACCGCCAGGTTCCGGCGCATGACGGCCTCGTCGGACTGCCCACCTGCGCCTTGATTCGCAATCCGCCATTGATCTGATGGGACGGCAAGCGCCCTCAACTTTGAAGGCCTGGCCCTGCCAGTGGCCGGCAGGCTGATTCAGGCGGAAATGCGCGTCTTGAGGGGGTGCTGCGGCGCCAGCCGTTCACTTCTCCAGAGCGGCGCAGGGCCGGCGCGGAAGGGTGGCCAGGGTGGCGCCGGTGTGCGTAAGGCGGTTTCGCGAGGGGCTGCCCCTGCGTTCAGCTGATCACGCTTGAGCAGATCAGCGTTCAGCCGATTCAGCCTGTTGTCAGTTCCCGCGCGTTTGCAATGGCCGTAGTAATAGTTGCGCGCGAGTGGCGATCGGGATCCTCAGAGGAATCAAAAAGCATCGAGCCAACAGTCAGCAGAGTTCATGGCCGCAGCAGCGATTCAGTTCCTCACCGCCTCCTGCTCAAGAGTTGGCCGAGGACGGACGGCTTCAGGTTTTGATCATGCAATGGACATGCGTGCAAGAAGCTGGGGGGTGAGGGCGATTACCCGAGGTGGACGGGGCAAAATCAACGGACAATAGTACGCCTGAAACTGCTTCAGAAGGGGAAAGTTTTCTTGGCAATCCCCTTGGCCAGGTCCACCATCCAGCTCCCGCAGCGCTTCGATGTTGCCGAAATACTCCTTGAGGTAGGCATCGAGCGTGGGTCGTCTCGGCTGGGACGAGCCCGAGCGCGTAGCTCTTCCTCCATCGGCGCCTCAGGCTGATCCCCCCACCGGATACCAACCTCGATCGATAAGGCCAGTCGCTCAGGCCACATTTTTCACCGCCCGGTTTCGAGAAGGCGCAATATGCCCTGCTATTCAGACCGGGATCAGTACGGTCCTGACCCGGAAGCCCGCGCCGCTCTTGACCGGGCTGTCTCTCTCACAGAGCTGGGTGACTTTCCGGTGTCCAGGCCTCGGCCGACCGGGCAAAGGGCCTGACGGAACCGTAGGCGGGGTGGAGTCCGAGGGACCTCGCAACGCGTCGAAAACGGGCCACGTCCTGGGTGTCTTCAACTGTAAGCGCTCGGCGTGTCGGCGCTCAGCGACTCTCTGCTCCTAGCACCCTGGCATGCGTAACCTGGACCTATCACCCCCTGCTGAAGGCCACAACACCGCCAGGACGTGTAGTCAAGATCCTTGACTCGATCAACAAACTGCTCGGTTGCAGTATGATCTCATCGATCTCACGCCTCGCCTGTCTCGCGGTGTGTTTCGGATCCCAGCAACGAACCCAAAGATGAAGCGCTTCACCGCGCCGCCCGCAGGGCGTTGATCAAATTGAGCTTGCCGCTCCAATCGATCGTGTAGGATGCTTGTGAGTTGTACGGTGGGCGGGCCGTGGCGGCGTCGATGACCGCGTCTTGGACCCTTTTCAGGGCGTTAGTCGAGGCTGGCAGGCTCGAGTTCCAGGTGTCGACACGACGGTGGCTCGCCAGCCACCATTCCTGCAGAAACGGAAGCTTTGCGCGGTGAGCGCACCATGCAGCGCACTGATGCCCCCCTGAATACGAGTGCGCGGCGGGCGATCTTGGCGACCCAGCGTTCCCGTGCCACCGACGACCAGAACTGCATGAAACCACGGGACGGCGAAGGGCTGGCTAAAGCTGCGACAAGACCTGACGCGGGGCGACAGGGGTGCCAGCTGGTTCAGTCTTTTCTGCAACTTGAGCAGCACGGCGCCGCACGACCAGCCGAACCGGAATCAGCACCCAGAAGATCGCTTGCGAATTGCCGAAGATTTCTGGGCCATGGGGGAGTGGTCGGGAAACGACTACCTATTTCAGCGCCTCGCCTACGCCCAGCACACGGCAGGGCGTCGTCCGGTGCGCCACCTGCGCTCAGGCATTCAGGGCGCTGGCGGACGCGACCGCCGCTCGCCGCGCAGGGCGCTCAGCAGCGGGCAGTGCCGGTGGGCGCCACCCGCCCAGTCGCTTGCCGATCTCGCTGGTCGGGCCAGCAGCGGGCTGGAGGCCTTTCGTCGTCGGCCAAGCGGTCGCGAGCAACCGGTTGGCTTTCGCGGCCCAGGCTGGGATCAGCTGGGGCCAGGCGTGAGGGTGGGCTTGTTGCAAGAGGGCGCGATCCAGGTGGTTCCGCTCACGGCAACGGCCGAATCGCACGCCAGCATGGCGCAGGCGCAGCAGGCTGGATCAGCGGCTGCACCTGCTGGGTTCCCCTCGCAGCCGCCGACTGGTATCACTCTGCCGAGGTGGCAATAGGCGTCATTACCAGCTGCGCTCTCCTCCGCCTCGGCAGGCCGGCGCCGCAGGCGCACGCCGTGCGGAAGGGCGCCCCTCACTGAAACTCAGCAGGGGCTCAGCCCCGACCCATCGCCCAGGCCGTGCGGGCGATCACCCCCCAGCTGCGGCGCAGCGGCCAACTCCCAGCTGGCATGGCGGATGGGCCTAGTCCGGCAGCCCCGCAGCGGATCCGCTCGGCAGAGAGGCGGGTCGTGGCCGAGTGGGGGAGCATCGGCCACTCGCCTTGCGGCCACATAGAGGCCCACGTTCCCCGGCGACAGCTGACCGCATCGTGAAGTGGCGCCAGGGGCAGCAGGGGCACTCGGGCAGCGAATCGTGGACCGTCATCGAGATGTCGAGCCAGCTTCGCGCGCGGTCTCCTCCCGATCAGCATCGGGCCAGCAGTTTTCTGGGCGGTTGAGTGCTGCTGACCCGCAACGGAAGTTGGGCCGCCGCCAGCCGCGTCGTCGGGCCAGGTTGCGCCTGAACTAAAAGTGCTCAAGTCAAGCGGGTACGGCTGACCCCAGACTGGTCGGCGTCATTGGCCCACACCGCTTTCGGCTGGCTTCGGCCGTAGCGCAGGTGGGCGCACAGAACTGAAGCCCTGCCCATCAGTCGAAGCACTCCCGCCAGCGAGCTCGGCGCAGCGCCAAGCTTGGCGCGCCAGGAGCCACGCATATCCCGCGACGGCCAGTAAGACTGGCCTGACAAAAGCCGCTGCCGGGACGAACTCGGGCGGAGGCTTCGCTCTAACTAGTGAGAGTCCTCTGCGTCGTATCGGCTGCCGGTTGTGACAACCCTCTGCCAGCCTGGTCGGCAGAGCGGCATCATCGATTTTGGGCGAACATGCGTTTTGGCGGGTTGGGCAGGGGATGGCCTCGCCACTGGCGGCCCAGTGCTTGGGAATCCAGGCCATCGCCTCCTGCTGTTGATTCCACTTGGCGTTTTGGCCCTGGTGGGCAAGGCGGCCACTGGCGCCCGCACGGCGGGTCCGCTGGCGGGCGGCGGGCTTGGTGCGTCTATGGCCTCGATCTCTGTCCGATCGGTACTTCTCGGCCGATCTCCGCCCAGCCGGCCCGCCGCCTCGGGACAATCGGTCCCTCTGGGCCGGCGCCAGGTTGCAGGGCCTCTTCTCGAAGAGGTGGTGCAAGGCACCGGGCTTGATGCTTGGTGGGCCATTTCGCTCGGCAGCCTGTGGCGGCTCAGCTGCGCCGTGTTCTTTCCCGGCTTAGGGTGCGGGGCCGGTTGCGGCGGCCACCTTGCCTGACCCCACCTTGCTTGGCTCGCCGTGCCGCGGCGCCGGCCCCCCCTGGCGGAGCCGACGGCGACTGCAGTGGTGTCCTGCTCATTGCGGACTGTTAGCCCGCTGGAGTCTTGGGCTTTGGTCGCCGCTTGATCGCCCAGCACTTCCCACCTCGCTGCTTCGAATCTGGCATTTCCAATCCGTTACGCCACTGCCCGTGATCGGCGACAGCGAAACTAGCGTAGCTGATTGCCAGCCCCGGCCCGCCGGCCCCACGCCTCCTGGGCGCTGCGGGGCATGAGCATCAGGCATGGGGGTCGTTGCGGCCACGGCAGGGCCACCGCCGCCGCCCTGCGGCCCGCACATTGCAAGCAATTGCCCCTGCTGGTTGCTTTCTGGGCGAGGGCGACCGGCTTGAGTGCCGATGAGGTCTCGCCCAACTGGCTGCGTTACAAAAAGCGATCTCCGAACTGACCTTGCTTTGGACAAGGGGTGGGACAGTGGCCCCCACGGGACGACAAGCCCCAGCCGAGTTTTCAGCAGGCAGCTGCAATTCCCTTGGGCTTGGAAAGCCGCCGCATGAAGGGGCCGCAACGTAAATTGGGCCCTTTCAGGATTTTCCGGGGGGCCCCAGGCGGAGCCCGGCTTTGGGGCATTTTTGGAAAAGGGGCACCCCCAAACCCTTTGGCGTTTTTTTTCCCGTTTTTGGGGGGCCTTGGTTGAAGGGGACGAAATCAGGGCGCCCTCAGCGATTTCTCTCTCT
>Ga0163217_1095648_pt1 | contig 16653 bp, 12 predicted proteins | sample SynspAceP_FD_185933 | JGI IMG/M metagenome (GOLD analysis project Ga0163217, IMG submission 185933) | Saline lake microbial communities from Ace Lake in Antarctica - Synechococcus sp. Ace-P (PacBio error correction) | ecosystem: Environmental > Aquatic > Non-marine Saline and Alkaline > Saline ... | reverse complement strand
CTTAGATTCTTGTTTTGGCTGAAATGCTGATGGGTTTATCAAGTTGCCGAGTACCGGACATGAACATTTGGAAAAGTGGGCGATTGCAAAGGCGTTGGATTACAGCGTGAAGGACGACAGTTGTTCGCGGTCTATCCGCAAGGCTTTTCGGTTCTGGCATTGCGTTTTGAAACACTGCTGATCTTTAGCGATTCTATTTTTCTGATAGGCGAAAACGGTTGGGCGTCACAAGAAGAAATCACCAGAGAGGTTGGAAACAGAGCTGGTGATGGATGTGTCTTCAATACTGGTTGGCCCATTTAGGCTGCCATCGGTAAGCAGCTTGAAACATCGAATTTCAGTCACAGTCATCCTATGTTATGGGGGCAGCAGTCAAAAATCGCCGACTAGATTAACGTTAAGAAAGCGACATGAAACCGCACGCTAGCTGTTGAGATTGTGTGATGAAGTGGAAAACTACCAAATCAGCTGCGATTTAATGCTGCTCTTTACGGAAGAATTCTGTGCCCAACGCTAGAAATCTATGTCCTTTTGGTTTGAGGGAAGGGAGAGATGAGTAATAATGCGGACGTTTAGCAGATCTTCATTGGATGTTTGATAGCTTCACCATATCGATGTTGGCTGGTAGTGTTGGATTCATTCTTACAAGGGCAGCTGGAAAGCTCAGGAAAACCACAGTGGCGCAGCTCGTCGATTGCAAAAGAGCAATTCGAGGGCGCTTATTTCCCTGAGTTGGATAACAGAGATGGTTACGTCAAAAACTAGAATAATTTGGCTTAAAAACCCCTATTTTGTTCTCTGGGAACATCGCCCGTTTTTTTTTTTGGTTTTTTTTTTTCTTTAAGAGCTAATCGAACCTTATCACGGGCATTGCTGATAAAATGTACCAAAACGTTTAGCAATACGTCCGCTGTCCAGTCGATGGATCGATTTAAACCAGGGTGTTTGGTGGTTTATGATGTGACGGACGTTTCGACAATGAAAAGGCACTTTCGGCGGCAATCATAAATTACAGGGTGAGTCAGGCCGCTGTCTAGTATAACCCGTATCGCCTTCCTTTTTTCATTAAGAAGGAAGGACGATTCACCGGTCATTATTTTTTAGGCGGCTCTTACTTGCCGTCTTGTAGAAAACTCAGTTAATGCTTTGGTGTTTTAATCACATGAAGGCACAGCCCTTCTGGATCAATCACACGCGGGCCATTCATCGTTCTCGACCCAACAACATACGGTATTCCCATTGTGTCTCTGTTGGTAGTGTAACTTCTACTTCCCATAATTGTCGCCAAGCAGAAAGTGACGTTTCGAATGACCGGCGTTGTTCCTTTGTCTCCACTGCTTTTTTATGACTCTGCTGGATCAATCAATGGTGCTGACAGTGAATTCGTAGCTTTGCGGTTGTCTTGTATGTGGATTGCACTTCAAAGCTGAACCCATTTCTCTTTGCAGCGCAAAGCGTTTAATATTGAATCGCGTCATGACGATGTTTTTGCGCCAGAATCACCGCGGGCTTTGAGGCGAATATTAAGTGAAGAAATGCGCCACCACTCGTCGCTGCCAATGGAACCATTTTTGGTTCGTTAGTTGATTCATAACAATGATGGCCACCTTATAAAAAAGATAATATAAGAAGTTTTAAACCTGATCTTGTAGTTGCTGTGTTTATTAGCGTAAAAGCGTGATTAGGTGGTTAAGTCTTATTGATATCTAGCCAGAGTTTAATCTCTCTATTGAATTGTCAGTATAAGCACAAGCTATTGTAATCGTGTTATCTGAAGTGACTATGTGCATACAAAAAATACTTTATTGGAGGTGTGATGAATGGCCGACTGATGCAAGAGTTGGAAAGAAGCTGGTGGTGAAAATTACGCCGCAAGCTTAAAAAAATGCGATGAAAATCATCACGATCAAGCAGGCTTTAGCGCTATTATTGCGTTATGGGTGTGGTCATTGGAAAGCTTTTCCGCTGGGTCAAGAGGATCTGATTGTTCATCGTACAAATTCAAGGGTGGAGAAAGACGTTTGCACATCGTCATTTGTGTTTCCTGTTTGCTGGCCTTGGTTCGGTGCTCATGACAGCAGAGTGATTACCCCGCCCATGGTCTTGCGCGTATTTTCGTGCGGATTTATTGAGGCGGCATTTTAAGAATGGCATGTGGAAAATTGTGAATCGTTTGCATCGGAAGACCATCAGTGATTGAAGAAATGTGCCATTCGCTTGTGAGCTCCGTTTCAAGTTTTTCGTTTTTCGAGGAAAGTTTTAGAGTGAAATTTTTTCTGCGGCAACTTGTCTGATAAGCCTATGGCCTATTAGGGAAGCGTCCATACTTATTTTTAATGTCTCAGACAACCAACAGCCGAAGTTTGCATGGTTTAGGATCAAGTTCGTTATGTTGATAAGTTTGATAACGGTAGTCGCCAACTTACACAAGGTGTAGTGACGCCTTGCCGGCCCTATAGATAGAGTGTATTTGTCTGCACCAGAGTAGTGAAAATACAAGATCCCGGTGGTTCACGAAAAAGCTGATTATTCAAACAGAGGTAGTAAACAGTTACCTATTGTGCGAATCCAGGCGCCGATATGAAAACAGCGAAAGGATATGGAGGATGGAGATTATCGCGCTTCGTAGTGTGGAAGCGGCCAATGCATTAGCAAGCGTATGAAGATCGCCCCAGCGAGATTCTCAGCTCAAATTAAAGTGAAGTACAAGCCAACTTTTTGATGAGTAATCTAAAGGTTGGGTTAAAAAAAAACCGCAGGTCATGCCTAGCGGTTTTTATACTTTTTGGTATTCTGGCCGCTATCGTGCGACGGTAAAGGCTTAATCTATATGTATTCCATAATCAAAGGAGCATGGTGATATGAAAAAACGCTGGCCTTTTGTATATAGAAAACCGGCCTTGAATCAGGTTTTAATGCCCTGGTGTGGCGATTTGATTAGTCTAACGACACCTTTCATTCCAATTTCCAAGCGCGCGGTAATCAGGCCACCAAGGTAATTGCTTGTCTTGTTATTTAACTTGGCGAAAAGCTCAATGTATTCCATTCATGATATTTCGTTAATCCCATTACGCTCTTCTGGTAAAAAAAACCAGTTGCGTTGGTTAACGAACCAACTACTAACATCAATAGGGAGCGTGCACATTGCTGTACCGCCAAAAAATAAATTCCGCGGCGCTCTTTCGTCGAGTCTTCACTAGATGGCTTTTAAAAGCCTTCCATAAGCGGTATTGTTGCGTCTGTAAAAGCATCCCTCATGGTTTAGAGGCCATGGGGGGTTAAGAAAGCTCCTATGCTGACTTTCTCGAAGTTCCCTTGAATAAAACGCCCTTCAAAAGTCGCATCAAGGAATCCATGCCTGTCATAACGCTGTTAGGCATTGTTTACAATTAGATGGCAACACCTGCTTCTCTGGATTTTCCAGTAGAGTCAAAAGAAGTATGTATTGTACCCAGGCGAAAAAACACACTGTTCGTTCAGAGTGGCGTTCATCGGCTGTATGTCTTCGTTAGGACACACAAAATCGGGTCCTGGCGAACCATCATGGCAAAAAAAGCCGCGATCGGGCGCTTGTTCTTATACCGTTAACATTAGGCCTGATGACCTTCATTTCTGTCCCTACCAATTCTACCGTGTGGTATATTAGCGCCTATCCAATTTTGCATGGCTTTCGACTCGTTCTTGCGGGCTTTGTTGGATATTTATCTTCGGAGTTTGGCATGAAAACCTTACCAAAGAGACTTTATTGAAATTCGCTTATCGAGCAAAAACGTGTTGCGTTTGGCGAATTTACTGCTAAATCTGGCCGTGTGGTCCTTACTTTTTTAATGCAGGTCGTGTTATTCAGGACAAGCATTAAGCTAAGTTAGGGCGCTTTTACGCAGCCTCATAATGGAATCAAATGTTTCCATTTGATGTTCTTATTTGTCCTGCCTACAAGGGCATTCCATTAGCACAAACAACGCTGTGCTTTGTATGATCATATAACGTAAGGACACCACCATACGTTTTACCGCAAAGAAAGCAAAAACTCACGGTGAAATGGGTCTCTTGTCGGAGCCCCTTTAGCTGTAAGCAATGATTTCGATGACGTGATTACCGCAGGAACCGCCATTCGAGAGTCATGGCCATAATTCAGCAATTGTTTGCGCTGCCTGCTGTGTGTGCTTATCTGCCTTAGATCGTTTCAAGAACGATGCCCCAGGTTGAATTGTCTGCCATTCAAGAAGTCGAACGCGCTTTCAGTTATGCAGTCATTAGTAAGTGTCTTTAAATGGACATCATGCGTACTTAGCAAACAGATTCTCCTGAGTTTGAGCAAAGAACATCTATGGTTGCCGTGAAAGGCGTATCGCGACCAATACGGCATTTAAGCTTGATGCTGAAGTTTGGGGTTTTCTCAAGCCTTAGCGATTTAGCATCAAAGTTTGTGCGCAATACGTCCATTGTTCTTGCCAAATAGCCATTGCTTCACTTTAAACTCACTTCGCACGTAATGACTATTTTCCCTTCAATATGGCAAGAAGAAAAATTCGCACAGGCGATGCAACGCCCTTCGCTTGGCCTCAAACCTTGTTTTAGTCTGCTTCGCGGGAATGATCTGCTTTAACTGCGTTCTCTATGCGATCAAATACTTGAGTTAATGACGCACCGTAAACGTTCGGTTCACCTGCTAACGCGTCTGCTTGTAGCAAACGACACATGCCTGGGTTTTGTTTGGCCAAAACCCAAGTACCAGCGAACGATCATCTCCACGACGAGGGATGACATGCTTCCTCTTGGAATAATACCGGTTAATTCGGGTGAATAATGTTTCTTCAATGAAATCGATTAAGCCTTCGAACACTTGCTTTACTAGGAAAGTGGCGGTTATTACAAGCGCCGCTTCCGATACAACAAATGCTTAGCCAGAAGCGGCCCGTCGTTATGCGCGCTCCGGGCTACTTCGAGCATTGATGCCAGCGCTTGCAATATTGTTGTCGGCGATCTTTTTCTTGTTACTCATTGTCGGTCCAGTTGTAACCCGTATTATTAATCATTATATCAATTAACAGCGTAGCCTTATTCGCCAACTTTGTATTTGATATAATGTTTGGCCGACACCCGATCGGTAAAAAATTCCGCAAAGTCGCATTGGGGACACGGCCGTCGATAATTGAGCGCTGGTCACGCCTGCATCACCGCAGAGAGCGCGCAGCTGATCTTTGGAAGCATGCCGCCATAAATGGCCGTCAGCAATTAATGCATCGAACGTTGCGCGCGTTACTAAACCCCGTTAAAACACATTGGCCTTGTTTGTTCTTGTACGCCCGAAATATGGTTAGCAGCATGAGCTTTTCAGCGCAACGCCTCAGCTACTTTTTTTTCCTGCGACAAGGTCGCCATTGATATTGTAAGCAGTTGCCCAGATCATCCACACCAATAGGAGCCAATTACACTGGATCAAATCACTGTCTTGTCAAAGAATTTAAGAAAGAACTGGGTGTCGATACTATACTCGCCAACGTGCCAATATCTACCTGTTCTGCGTTGTCATGGCCCTTCTGCTTGTGTTTTACAAAAAGCTTTTTCGCTTAATAAAGCGGCTGTCTTTCCCTTGATAAACCCGAATGGCCGTTTGGCCGCCGCTTCACAAATTAAGTTACGATTCTGTTGTTACTTGCCCGCAACACCATTCTCAAAACCACAATCCATGGTGGCTGAATCGGTTTACACGCATGCCGATTAAGAATTTTGACTCTATGTTTAGCTTGTCAGCATGTCGCCAATTGTGGGCCGCCACGTGAAACAACAATCGGTTATTTACCAGATCGCTTTCATAAAAACGATGTCTCGTGCGAACCCAGCTTGGGCAGGGTTTCATCTTCATGGCATTGCCGCCGTATTTGATGACCAGCGTCTTACCAGCGAAGCTTTTGAATGTTAAGGGAGCGCATCGCTCAACCTTAGGCAACATCTAAAGCAGATTCACGAGAAAAGCCACGGATTACGTACTCCTGTAAACAAAAAGAATAGCGTTATAAAAAAATAAAATTATCTATCTGTCCTGAAAACGATCAGCAAGAGTTTATCTGGCTGCTGTGGCAAAACGATGGACAGTCAAGGCAGACATCGAGAAGTAAGCAACCAACTTTAGGGTTGAAATAATAGGTGATCTTGGTGGATTAACTATAAAAATTGTATGAAAACTTACTAATTTAGGCTTCATGAAAGTAAATTTTCTTGTGGCAACGGAAGATGGGTGAAGTGATCGGAGTAATAAAGCTAAAAGGTGAGATATTCTCACCTTTTTTGAGCGTTTTTACTTATTTAGTGCCAGGGTACCAAAAGCCCCTTCGCCACGTTTCGGTACTTTTTTAAATTCTGTTCAACAATATTAAATCTGCCTGTACAAAACTGGCAGTAAAACAAGGGTGAGCAACACGTCACCTGGCTCAATAGTAAATGTCGTATTTCCACGATTCCAGCAAGAAATCATCAGTTCACTTGGGTAATCAGAATCGATAAGACCGACCAAATTGCCCAAAAAAACAATACCCGTGTTGTGGGGCCTAATCCTGGAGCGTGGCAATAGTCGTCGCGGCGAATTAGAATCTGGGATGTAATAGAAAGCCAGGTCCGGCAAGCAATTGTTGTTCACCTGCGCAGATCTATCGCGGTGCTAAGCAAAGCGCGAAGGTCTATCCCGCCGAGCCTTCTGGCATAAGTGCAAATGGAATCTCTTGCGATTTTTGTCGCTTAGGATTTTCAATTGATCGCTTGTTTCATTACTTCTCTTCTATTTTCTTAATTGATGTCGGCGTAGGTGGTCGTAAGATTACGAGGGCGTTGGATGCTCGTGAATAAAGTGTGTACGAGTTGACTGGCTAATCGCTCTTAGTGGCTTTAGCTGGCTCCCAGACTTTATTGGGGCGCAGTAATCACGGTGACTTGTTCTCGTCTTGATTAAAGCAATGTCGGAGCGAGACACATCCATTGGCGATAATTAATATCTAAACCTTTACGTTTCAAGCTTGCTCTTCGCGTATTCGATACGTTTTGTGTTTCTGCTGCAAAGCCGACCATGATTTGGCGCTTTTTGTGGCAGTGTGCAATAATGTCTGATTTTTTACGAGAGGAGTTGGAAGTTATCCGTATTGGATTGTTTTTTCATTTTTTGGTTGCTGGCATTTGCAGTTTAGTCGGCAACCGCCGCGGCACCAAGAAAACATCCGCTTGGGCTTGCATGGCGTGCTCGCACGGCGGCTAGCATGTCATTGGCGCTTTTGACGGCCACTATTAACGCAACGGTGTTTATCTTGAACAGGGCCCTTGATCAGCTAACACTCGCGCGCGTGCTATGCTGACAGCAGCAAGGGGCTAGCCCCATTTTTCCTGAAGGCTGTGATTGCTGATGAGCGCACAGGATCAATCGCTTCCATCGTCGGTCCGGCGGGGTAATAACCCAATGTTGTCGACAGGTCTTGTTCAATTATTGTGTTTTGGAAGTGGTTGTTATCGCAGTAAAAATATCGGCGGGTTCACTCATGCGACCAGGGCCTATGTCGCCACACGCTTGATCGCCATCGGCAGACAATAACTTAGCCACGCCACGTTGGGTTAGCAGAGCCGAATTTCGCTTGGTGCAGGGTGGCGCCACATAGCTTGATTCATTCGGGGGCAATCAGACGGGAGGGGACTCGGTAGCGATGCATAAATTGCTTAGGTAAGTCGTTTGCCACTTGCTTGAGTGTAACGTGCACTGAAGTCAGGCTGAGGAGCGGGCGCGATTGACAATTAATCAGCCCATTTGCTATTCAATGTGTCCAATGCCCGCTTCGGCTGTTCGGTCCAATAAGGTACTGCGTACAGGGATTTCAGAGATCGTGTATGTCATTTCCGTCACGAAGCTTGGCGCCTTCCAGTCAAAACACTTGCCACTCTGCACCGCTTTGGTCAAGTAGCGAATAGCTCGATGCTCTTATAAAGCAGCAATACCACCAGTATGCCTAATAGAATGCGTTTTGAGTGAGGTTTGACATTAAAAAACTTTCAATACGTTCAGTGGAAGATTAAAAGTTAGCTAGAGGCAGGACGCTTTTAAAGCAAGTATTACATGGATCAAGGAGCAGATGCATGAGTATTAAACATTGGTCTGACAAGAAAAGCCCCGCGAAAAGTCATCACCAAGGTGCTGGTGCATTAAGTGCACTCTGAATTACTGGCGATTTTTCTTCGCACAGGTACGCGAGCGTTACGCTGTGGAACTGCTCGGCAATTTTATCTCAAATTTGGTGGCCTGCGGTCTTTAATGTCGCGAAGTCGGGAAGAATTTTGCAATGTTTTGGATGGCGATTGCCAATATACTCAGCTGCAAGGCCGGGGTTAGAAATGTCCAGCGGCATTTAACAAGAGCAATTAATTGCGTGAAACGGTATTCACCATGCCGAACACGTTCGAACTTACTTTTCCTCGCAATTACGTCATTCTCATCGGAGTATTTGCCGTGTTGTTTCTCGAATACTCAAACATCGATTATCGTTATGAAGAGCTTTTTATGGGCACATAGACGCTGCCGCGTGTATCCACAGAAGTGGTCAAAGCGCGTTCACTATAATGCCTCCGCAGTGATTTGGGCTCACAACACCCAAGCGGGCCGTAGCCGAGCCAAGTCAGGCTGATATTAGCACCACGGAATAAAATTAAAACGCGGCTTTTGGCATCTGTTGATGTTCGCGTTGGATCACTTTGTCGTTGGAGATGTTGCGGCCGGTTTCCTTGGCAGAAAAGAGGTTGCTATAGCTTAAAAAATTCAATCATGGGTTGGTGTTGCCGTTTAGATTTGAGGTGTGTGACGGGTTATTACGCGTGATTGTTCTTTACGCTTTACTAAATGATTAGTTTCTTACAAAAAGGTTTGCTCAATGGGATTGGCTTATCGGAAAATGCGCGCCGCATATCCTCGGTATGGATTTTTTGTGGTTCACAAAGAATTCATTCTCCAGCCTGAGGAAGTGACTCTTCAATAATCTTCTGGATAGCAAAAGTTATTTAATTATGTCTCGCGTAGTCAAGTTACTGGGAGCGTTGTTCAGGAAATAACTTTCTCACTCAAAGCGTGTACTAAGCGTCGTTTTCTTCCAAACTCATTGGGCACCGTTTTTGGTCGAAGGTGAAAACCGCTAATCCGTATACGTGTATCTTCTAAAGGTTATCCGTATTATCGATAAAAAAGGCATCGAAACAGTTCTATGAATGCTGCCAACGGCGAAAAGTATAAGGACTGAGATCTTGCTTCTGAAAGGCGCGGCTCGCGATTTTAATTCGCATGTATCTTCTGATGGTACTGTCACTTTTACCCGACTGACAAGAAAAGCGGAAATACTCCGACAAACTGGAAATGAGAAAGTTGATCCAGTGTACGTAACACGGTTATGTAACAAAGGAAGCGAAAATTAAAAATTTTCGATTGGTCTTTAGAAAGAACCGACTCCTAGAGTCGGTTTTTTGTATTCTAGTAGAAGCAATTTTGTTCCTCTTTGGTCCAGTATTGTTTGGGCTTGCTTAATTATCGCCGAGTCACTGATTGCCTGAATTACCGGGAAGTAGAAACCACACTACGTGGTATAGAGTTCTCATTCTTGTTTGGGCGTCGCCCGGCGAACGTCGATTTGTCAGCCAAACTTTGCGTTGGCTGATTACGCCTGAGCTAAGTTCAGGTCATGTAGGTCAGGAATTACACACTTTTAACTCGACGTTGGAAGTACATTGGTATTCATACCACCAAATGGACGTTAATTGTTCATCTGTGGCTGTCTGGTAGTTTGTATTTTGTACCCGCCGATACGCCGCCGCTTTCATGATCAGTGTGGATTTTGTTTTTACCGGACGATGATGTGTGGCTGAGATATACGGATTCCACGTCGTTGGCGCTATTTATGGACGACGGATGATTGGAATGAACACGAGGCTTATTAGGCATTTAGGCCCTGAAGCCGTTATTCAGATTTTTTAATGCCGAGTATGTGATGCGCGGGCCAAAGTCCGAAAAGTGCCTATTAAGACCTTTTAATTATGGACAGCCAAGTCGTGTGGGTGGGTAATTATCTACGCAATGAAGCTTTGTTTTAAAGCGGGTATTCGGACTGATCGTTTAGCTGGTAAGATAAGTGAGGGATGGCGTTAATAGCGCGTTTGGTTGAGTGCATTAAAGTTCTTGCCGCGCGGCAAGTTCAAGCGAAGGTGGAACCGACGTGAGAAGACTTTGTTTTGGTGGCGATGTAAACGGTTACTTCAAGCAAGAATTAGCCGTTTCGGTCGAGCGGAATAAACCTTTGCTGTTTGTCATCTCCGTTGAAAAGATTCGGCAGCTCAGCGCAAGCACGTTTTTTGTGTGAACTGTCAAACTTGATCGTGATTGGCATATAATTGCTGGCATATGCTATTGATCAAATGGCATAGAAAAAGTGACATAAAAAATGATTATAGACATGAGGTTTTGCAACTATGGTAAAGATATTGCTTTAAAAGTGCAGGATTTTATTGCGGTTTTTGTTTTAATGGGTTTATTTTGACCAGTTAGGCAAGATTTAAACGTGCCTAGATTCAATACATATATAAGAGGAATTTGAATGAAAGTGTCTTTTTTGCCGTTCCGTCACGGCTTTGGCCATTTCAGCAAGTATGCTCAAGCAGAGACCCTGCGGTTGTTTACGATCAAGCGGGTAATTCGACAATCTTTTAACCGAAGGTGTTTAACAAACGCGTAGAAAAAATACACGACAGACAGCGGCATCAGGTTCGAGAGTTTGAACCTAAAAATGAAAGCCAAGTAGAGCAAGGTTTACGCCGGTCTTGCCAACGAGGTTACTCGCCATCTTACTGTGTTTCATATGACATCTGCGGTTGAGAAAGTGGCGAAAGATATTCCCTAACATCAAACTTTACGATTATCGATGGATTGATCGATCTTCCGAACGTTCAGTCTGTAATCTTTAAAAGAGCATGAAGATCATTCCTGTAGGTGCGTTGGCTGCCATGGCGTCTAAAACCGACATTGGTTGGTGTTATTGGTGGTATGGATATTCTCTTATCGTAAATTTGGCTTGGTTATGAGCAAGCGTAAATACGCGTCAGTCTAGCGCAACGTTTTTCAAAATATGACAGGGCTCTACTGGTGCACGTTTAACGAATCAACGAAAGGGTCTGAACGTGCTAAGAGTCAGATTCTCTAAAGGGCGCAGATGTTGTATTCTGCCGCTGGTGGTACCGGCATCGGTGTGTATCAGGCTGCGAAAGATGAAGTAAATTGGCCATTGGTGTTGATTCAAACCAAAAACATATTTCAACCAGGCAACCAATTGCTAACGTCTATGTTAAGCGTGTAGATCAAGCCGTATAAAAAAATACCAAAGGACGCAGGCAGCAGGTACTTGGGAAGCCAGGTATGGGTGGTTCTAGGTTTTGGCTTTGAGGGCGGTGTTGATTGGGGCGCTTGATGATAACAATGCAAGCCTCGTCTAGCAGGACATGAAGCGAAGCTAAAAAGGACATTCGCGCCAAGATTCGTAGCGGTGACATAAAAGTCCATGACTTTACATGTCAGACAAATACTTGTAACTATTAAGTTACATAGAAAAAACAGTTGGCCCGTTATTAGCCGGGGGCAGCTGTTTTTTTGCTTAGTATTCTACTTTAATGATGCAGCGATGAATTTGGATTGCAGACATGATTACTATGTAAAAGAAGTAGTAACAAAAAACATTACTGAGTGTTTTTGCCCATGAGTACATTTGAAGTGTGTTCCATTTTAAGCAGATGAATTACTTTTAGATATGACAAATAAAACAAGCCTTACCGCAATTGAATTGCGCGATATCAGCAAAACGCTTTGGGTGCCGTTCAGCAACAAAATATTTGCTTTACAAGTTCCTGCAGGGTACATTCACGGCTATTGGGAAAACGGCGCGGAAAGTTCCACCTGATGAGGTATGCTCTATGGCTTATGAACCGATACTGGGCATAAAGTGGATGGTAAGCGTGTCGATATACGCAGTTCCCAAGATGCATCAATGCGGGTATAGGTATGGTGCATCAGCATTTCATGTGTTGAGAATTTTAGTTGGCTTGAGAATGTGATCTGGGGTGCAGAAGGCGGTGCCTTGTTGGAAAACGGCATAGACACGGGTCGTGTGGATTGCAGCGCCTCGCAAAAAGAATACAGTGTTGGACATTACATGTAGAACGCAATCGTTGAAGAACTTCCGGTTGTTTGCAACAGCGAGTTGAAAATATAAAAAGCGCTTACGTGGTGCTCGTATCCTTCATTATGGATGAGCAACGGGTGTGTTAACCCCGCAGAAAGCGGATCATTCTTTCCGTATTCTTTAAAAGCGCTAAAAGAGCAGGTTACCGTATTGTTAATTACGCATAAATTGCGTGAAAAATTATGGCCGTCTTACTGACAATATTTCCTTTGATTGCCGTGCCAAGGTCAGATGTCGCACATCGTGAAACCTCGCAGGGACTAATAAAAGAAGAATTGGCTGGAGTTAATGGTAGGTAGAAAGTGCGCCTAACGTTAGACAAAGGCGACGCCAAGCCAAGTGATGTTTTCCTTTCTGCTCGAAACTGTCTTGTTTGATAGCCAAGGCGTGAAGCCTTGAAGAATGTAGTTAGAGGCTTCGTGCTGGTGAAAATTCTTGGGTATTGGCGGGGGTTTCTGGTAAAAATGGTCAAAGTGAGTATTGAAAATGTACTTTCTGGCATTGAGCCGATGAGCGAAGGTGAAATTTCACGTTGCTGGTCAGGTTTCACGGCGAAAGCCGCCAAAAGTGCTGCTGAAATGCGTGAAGCTCTTAAAAATGGCACCATGTTCCAGAAGATCGGACATAAGATGGCCTAGTAACCGGGTTTTGAGGCTTATGAAAGCCGCTGTACTCGGTTTATCACAAGTTCTGAAACTAAACGGTAAAATTCTAGCACCGCAAGGTCATGATTGATGAATGCAGCGAGCGAATGGCTGCTTTGGGATGTACTGGCCACCGAATCCGCATTTGAAAACCGCGAATTTTCTGGCGGTAATCAGGCAAAGATCGTTATTGCTCGTGAGTCGAGCAGAACCCAGTATTCTTTTGATCGGCCAACCGACACGCGGTGTCGATATTGGGGCGATTGAAAAAATACCGAAAACAGATGTGAAACTAAGGGACTCAGGCAAAGCTATTTTGTTTGGTTGTCTGTTGAATGATGAAATTATGGCACTGAGTGATCGCATTTTAGTTGATGTTTGATGGTTTGCGATTGTGGCGAAACTTGATGCAAAAACGCTGGACGAACGAAACTTGGGTTCTAATGATGGCGAATGCTCAAAACGAAGAAGAGGTGTCCGCATGAGTGCAGGCGAAAGTTCCTGCTTGGTCAACATGCGCTGCTATTCTCCATCCTTAATATTACACTGCCTTTTTGGTTCTGTTTGGTGAATCTTAGCCCATCGGTTGAAAACCCCGTCGAAAGGCGCAGGGATATTTGATATATACGGCGCTTTGGTTACGATGAAGGGGTGGTTATACCTCGTATTATGCGACAAACCTTATCCTTTACCGTTTGGCTGTTATCGGGTAGCTTTAAAGCGGCTTATTCATTATCGTGTGAAGCCAAGCGTATATGGGGGTTTGGGTGTTGGTTTAGGTGTTTTACCCAGACAAAAACCCATGCCTTTTTGTTATTGCACCTTTGCGATTTAATTGTGGCGGTGTCTTTGGTGCGGCTTGGGCGTATATCCCTGCGTATTTACAAGCGCGTCGTGGCAGCCCACATCGTTATCACTACATCATGTTTAACTTCATAGCCTCCTCTTGATGTTTACCTCATGCGTAAACTGTTTTTAAAAGAGACGCCGTAGGCTCCGAAGAGCCGCACGTTTGATGAAATGCGTGCTACCTACCTGCATGAATTTTATCGCCATTGGGTATTTGAAATAGGTGATTCCCACCGCTTAACTTGCTTTTGTGATTGCTTTGATCTGTTGTGTGCTTGTTGGGCATACTCTGGCATACGCGCTGGGGTATCAGTTGCGCTACTTGGGGAAACCAACCCGACAAGCGGCACGCTAACGCATGGCATCGATACCGCTAAGTGTACCATTGGGAACGATGCTCATTTCTGGTGGTTTAGCGGGTTTTGTTGCAATCAACGGAAAATTTATGGGTGTAAAACCACAGTTGTTGGCTTAACTTCATGCGGGTTATGGCTTGCCGGCATTGCCGTTTCTTTGATGGACGTAATCATCCGGTGGTATCATTCTGGCCGCCGCATACTGTTTGGTGCCTGTTGTATCAAGGCGGGGCTGAGTTGGCGTTTTGAAATGCCGGACGATCACACCTGAAATCGTAGTCGTTATTCAAGTTTGGGTTATTTTTATTCTCTGGTGCGCTTGAACACATGTTTTAAAGATCGTATCGACGGCTTTTTTATTCGCAGAGCGGTAGCGTAGGGAAAAAAATATGTTTGAAACATTGATACTTAATGTTAGACGCAACGATGCGGAGTGTCTACTCCTTCTGATTGTTTGCCTGCGTTAGCGGTGTTTGTATTCCGAGCGAGTGGCATGGTTATAGTGCTTAGAAGTTAAAATTCTAGGCAGTGCTTTGCTGCAGGGCGGAGCGGCGGTTTTTTGGATCGGCTTGGGTCGGTTTGGTTTGGTATTATGGCGTCTGTTTCATTGGCGATGGTTCACGGCTTTGCATGTATTACACACGAGGGCGATCATATCGTCTCAGTGTTAGCGATTAATACATAGTGCAGGGCTAACAGTAACCTTATCGATGGATTGGTTCGGTTGGGTGTCAACACCGACGGTTGTCTGGAGGACTCGCGCTTTCTTATCCATTACCTTTACCTTTTGCGATGCTTGGTCTGATTTGTGCTGTGATTGGTCTGATCGTATTCCGAAACTACTCAGCGGTCATAATATTTTGTTTATCTGGCTTTTGCGATGGTTGTTGGTGCCTGCTGACCTATTGGGCAATTTACAAAACACGTTTTGTTTACGTCTTCGCGCTGTGGGTGAAAACCCACATGCGTGATACTGCGGGTATTTCGGTGCCGTTCATTCGTTATCGTGCCTGATTATTGGGGCATCATTGGTTGGTATCGCTGGAGCTATTTATCGACGGCTCATAATGCCGGTTTCTTGAAAACATAGCGCAGGTAAGGTTAATATGGCGCTGGCGGCGCTGGATTTCGGTAAATGGCGTCCTTTCCGTGTTGCTTTGCCTGTTTGCGTTGGCTTCTTAGACGCCGTTGCTATTCGTATGCAAGGGGTTGTAGTTCCTGGCTTGGCGAGAGTAACCCGTTCAGGCAACGAAGTATTACCGTATGTATAACGGTATTGTTAGCGGGTTTCATCGGCAAAAGCCGTTGGGCCAAAAAGCCTCGGCCGGCCCCTATGTGAAAGAGAACGAGCTAATATGTTCTAATGTAAAGCAAAGTGAAAATCTGATCGAGCCCTTGCCAAAATGCGATGAGGTAAGGCGTATGTTCCTTACTCTCATTTTCAGGTTGGGCGCCATTTAACCAATAGTGGTAAGTTTTTACTCTGTTGTAAATGTTGAAAATGCGGCGTATCAGAAGGACTTGTGCTGAAGCCGGTGCGATTGCGTCTATGGTTCTTGATGGCGAAACGCAAAATCAAAAGATATTTATGTTGATGGTCATGGCGATGCTTTGGTCACACCCTGTGGTGCTTGCCGTCAGAAGACCGTGGAATTTTTCTTTCTGCCTGATACCATATTTTCATATTTGTGGTGCGCAAGCGTACGCAACCCTCTCCAATGGAAGCATTGTTACCGTTTTCTTTTTGGCCTGAAAAACCTTTAAACAGATAAAAAAGAGGACAACAAAACAGGGAGAACAGCAAGCCGCAAGGTTTGAGGTGAGTATCAAAAACCACGTTTTAACGTGGTTTTTTGTTTTGTGTTTACTTTTTATCGACAGAAAACAAAGGACAGATGGGGTCGATAAGAAATATGTAACGGAGTAATATTGGGAACCCTTTGTAATTAAGACGACCTAAAGGGAAAAGAAAATACGATGCGAAAATATCAGTTATCTTGGTGTTGGTTATGTTTGTCGCTTGTTTTGACGGCCTGTGCGAGTGGTTCCTATTAGTCGATCGACTCAAAGGGCTTTTGAAGAAAGTGGCGGAGCCAGTTAATTACCAATGAAAATATCAGAGGCCGAAAAAACCGCCAGTGGTGGAATGTTCGATCAAAAAAAAGCCATTGACGGGCCGCCCCATTAAACGGTTTGCCATTGGTTCTAAAAGTCAAAAAGTGGGGGACTGAACAGCGGCGAATGCAAGAGCGGTCGTGGTGCGGGTTTAATGACCGTGGGCCGTCGTAAAGAGGTCGTTATTACACTTGAGTTAAAATCGGCATTTTCAGCGTATTCGGGCAATTTACGCGTTTTTCTCGTGTTTATTTAAAGGTTGAAATCGAAGTTTTACGTTTGAGGGACCCTTTTTGTACAAAAACCGATTCCGCTCGTGACATTTGTTGGAAAAAAAGGTCCTCGGGTTCCTTATTTATTTTAGGGGAAAAAAAGTGGGTCTCCCGGGGCAAATTTTTTTTTCAAGGGCATTTTTCCTTCTCCCCCTTTTTTTCCCGGTGTGTG
>Ga0163217_1087471_pt1 | contig 16655 bp, 24 predicted proteins | sample SynspAceP_FD_185933 | JGI IMG/M metagenome (GOLD analysis project Ga0163217, IMG submission 185933) | Saline lake microbial communities from Ace Lake in Antarctica - Synechococcus sp. Ace-P (PacBio error correction) | ecosystem: Environmental > Aquatic > Non-marine Saline and Alkaline > Saline ... | reverse complement strand
GTGCTGAGCAGCCCGGAATCGACCGCTGAGATCTGGAAAAAATGCAAAGGGATTTCGTACCACAGACCGAGTGTGCCATGCTTATAGCGCGCACGATTCCGACCTAGCGACTAACTGGCGCGGGTGATCTGGTGTGGCGGCCAAGGAGTGCTGATGGAGTACGGGCGCGCCTGTATGAGCCGAGGATCTGAAATTGCCCAAACTGCGCTTGATGACGCTGGCCTGTGAAACCGGACCGTGGCGCTGACGTGTTGCGACCAAGTCGTCAACGTTGCCGGCGCTATTACGCGAGCGGGCCGCCAGTTGAAGTGATCAAGCTGTTACGGGCTCATGGAGCTGGCGCCCTGTGGGCCTGGCCGAGATAGCGAGTGGTCGACACGGCCAATTTACTGCGGGACGCTGAGCACAGGATTGATTGCGACATCAGTCACGGTGATCTAACAAGCGCATGAAGATGAAGCCATGCGAGATCAAGGCGTGATTATCTGTGGCGCGCGGTGAAACCAGCGCGCCGCTTGATCAGGCGGTGCGCGCCTCAATATGCTTTCAGACCCTCAGAAAGTGTAATGCATTTGAGTACGCCGCTTAAATCGCCGTTTTTTTTTTTTTTTTTTCTTTGATGCATCAGGCAATTTTCAGCTAGCTCTCGACGCATTGTGCCTGGAAGGGCTATGGCGGACAAGCGTAAACGGCCGTCGAAGACATATTGCCGTTTGTGGCGCGCGTGATGGCCGCTTGTGTCAATTTACGCGCGTAGAGGCCGCAGGTAAACAGATTGGCCGACTGATCCTCCGAGCGCCCGCCTTGAAACTGCCCTGGAGCATGACGCCGGCAAAGCCCGCTCTGAGTAGCGGTGAACGCGTTGGCGTGTTCACGGATCAGTCCAGCATCTGGCGTTACCACCGAATCGGAGGACCGTGCTGGTTCAGAAGTTACCCGTTGGTCGGGGGTTTGTATGTGGCCGCCGCAAGGCATCCTATCGTCCTCCGGTGATATGATGCGGTGCGGCCAAGTGATGGGGCTCGTGCGCGAAGTGGATGGTGGTGCCCACCCCGGGCGAATCACGAACTGGTATTTGCTGCGGCCTGTCTGGCCGGGGTGAGGGTGTTTACCATTGGTGGGGCGCAGGCCGTTTGCGGCGCTTGCCTATGGACGAAAGGTACCGCGGGTCGCAAGAGTGTCGTCGGCCTGGAGTATCTTACGTCGCACCCAAACGCGCAGATCTTTGGCAGGTAGCATCGACAATGATCGCGCCCTTCGGAGATCTGGTATCTGCGACTTCCAGACGACCCTGATGGATGCCTGGATTTTCTCCAGGCGAGCACGATGGGATGCCCAATTCCCGTCCTGTTGTCGCGGATGCGCCTTTCTGATGGCGGTCGAGGGCCAGCTGAACAATTGCGCATCCTTAGCGTATGCGATTGGTGGTGCATTCGCTAGGAACTCGGGGCGCGCTGTAAGGTTCGAGTTGGCACGCTGCAAGAATATCCAAACCGTTCGCCCAGAGCACCTGGAACTGTCGGTCGAGGTCCTGATGCTTGTTGCCGAGTATCGGCACGCCGGCCGCGATCTTCATGGGGCGCTTACCCCCCGAATCCTGGCGAACCATACGCGCGGCCCCATCAGTGCTGCCACCTCGGCAGCGCGCTTTCGTCCGCTGGGGCGGTGTACGACTTCAGAAGGTTCCTCGGTATCTTTGCTCGCTGAAAGGGCGCAATCAGAATGGGCAAAACTGCATCGGTATTGTCGCGGTGAGCCTCACGGCCGGGCGTAGCGTGAAGTTATCGTATAAACATTGATGGCTGGAGGCGAAAGCTGGAGCTGGAGTAAACCCATATGCTTTGCATTGGTTTGCTTCGCTTTAGCTTCGGCCTCAGCTTTCTTTGTTATAGTTTGATTGTGAGCCGTTTTTGAGTCCTTCGTTAAGGATTTGGATTGCCCATGGCGGCGGGCAGCGCCTGATAAATCTGGTCAGTGAATCAATTAAATCCATTCGGGGCCTTCACCCAAGTGCTTGAGGCTATTGTGCGGTACCGGAGCCTCCTTGCGCTGTACCGGCCGAAATTGCGACAGCCTGAATGCACATGCGAAGTACTACGCGATGCAGTCGACAGGTTATTGTCGGCAATGGTTCAGAGAGTTGCTGGCGCAGTGTACATGCTGTTGCAGCACGGCAAACGCTGCTGGTCCGGATATCAGCTTAAGCTTCTTATCGGTGTACGCGGCTCTTGGATGAGTAGCGCTGCCTGGCCTCCGAATTCAGCATCGTATCGAGATATGCGCAATGGGCCACGCGCATTATTTTCCACCGATGCCCGACGGCCTGCTGGGGCATGGGGGCAGATCGACAGTACTGCGCGGAGCCCGTTCGGTGGTGGTGGTGGATGAGCCGATGTTATTTGTGCAGAGCGGCCTTCAGTCTGGTGGACGCTTACGATCTTGCTTGGTGCCCGAGTCGTCTCCAAAGCCCGTTCGCTGTGGTTGCGAGATGGGCTTGGCGCAGGGCATGCGATCTGATCGAGGCCCTGGAAGCGAATCAAGACAGTTCACTCCTACGCGCCGTCTTGCGTGGCAGGTGCACTGTAGCGGGTTCCGATCAGTTATTATTTCGAGGATGGACGCGGCAGGCGTCATTACAAACCGCGAGAGATGGCGCAAGTGAGAGATGGGTTTGAGTATTGCCTTCGGCGCCAATCGTCTTTTGCGTACGCAAATACGATGCTTTCGCAATGGCCCAGGGCTGCGCTGAGCGCGTGTGATCGTGCGCCTTGCCAAGCCACGCATTGACCAGTTTTGGCATTACATAGGCACGCCGAGCGAATGCGAATGGATCGAGCGCTGCCAAGCCTGGTCTGACCTTCGCTATAGCCGCGGAAGGTGGTTTGACGCCTACTTCCGCTCAAAATGCTGCTTCGCCATTACGCAGGTGCTCAGCCTGGCCTTTGCCCGGGTATGGCTCTGGCACTGGTTTCATCGCTGGCGGCAGTTATCACCGGCGGCGTGATTCAATCCGCGAAGATATCGCGGGCTGCAGCCCGCTGCAGCCGGGCTTCACGGGTACAGGCCAACCAGATATCTGTCGGCGCACTATCCAAGCCAAAGGTCGGCAGTCTGGTCACGGCTGTACCTCTCATCCCGAGCCAGCCAGAATTACCCGCTGGCTTGGATGATCGCCTGCATGACTTCACCGCCAGATTCACCGGAAATGGCAAAGCAATCCCTGTGAGCGCTCGATGGAAAAAGATCGCGGTATTGGATGCCTATCAAGTGCCGGCGGATCAATCAGGCGCCACGGGAATTGCTGGTTGATCGCGCGTCGTCTGAATGAAATTTAATAGGTTTTAGGCAGAGCGGTTACGGCAGTGCACTTGACGATACCCATGGTGACCGTGGCCCCAGCGAAGGGGTTGCGAGTGGCATGACACTCCCAATCGTTTTGAGTGGGGTGATCTTCACGGCAGAGGACAGCGGCAGATCAATCTGAGCACCGCCAGGTCGTTTCAGGGTCAGGTACCGTTCAGCTCGCAGCGACTTACGGCCATCACGCAGGCGCGACAAGAATTTCATCCGCGCGGGCTACAGTGTTGTTGGTCAGCAGAGCTTCCCGAATTGAGGATAACGCCGAGCCCAGCTGGTCTGTTTGCGGTTGGGCACTGCGGGTTTCGGTAATCGCGTTACTGGCGATTCAGGAGAGGTTGGTGAGTCGTTGGGCATTGACGGAATGCTGGCGTTTAGTGGCATTACTGTTTAAATGTTGGCGACGGCGGGGCGGCGCTTGTTACCGCATCGGCTTAGAGTAGGCCGTTGGCATTCGGTCTGTTCTCGCAGGCGGGGCTGCGCGATACGGGCCCACGTCCCAGGCGTCTGCATCCCCAGCCTGCGGGTTAGTACTGGAAGAATCAGCAGCGGCCAGCATACCCCGACAGGAGGCAAGGCCAATTCAGTGGTGCAGTGGGCGTTCATTATCCCTTCCGATTCCCAGCTTCGGCGACAAGCCATTGCGCACAGTATAAGCCTGGCGACCCATCCTCGATTGTAGTGGCAAGAATGATTGGGCAGACTGGCCAAAATGATGCAGCGCGGACAATGACGGTATGATTAAAAGAAGGTCCTATGATTGATTCGCGCACGTTAGTTGGAATACTGCACCGCTGTGGATAAGCGCGCCTTTCCAGTTATTGCCAATGGCTGCAGGTCGATGCCGTGAGCAGTTCCGTGTTGTCACGGCCGTTACTGCAGCCGCATGGTGGATCGGCAATAGCGCTGGCGCGGACATTTGGTGCTTGTGCATCACGCTTTCTGGAAAGGCGAATCATCGCCATACCGGCATAAAGCAGCGCGGCATCAAGCGGATTGCTGGCAATGGATTAATTCTGGGCCTATCACCTGCCGCGGATGTGCACGCGAGTGGGCAATAACGTTGCAACTCGCGCGCTTGATGGGTTGGTCGTATAAACGGCTGCCTGGAGGCCAGGAACGCGTCGGTTGCCTGCACGCGAGTGGCCTACATGAGCGGCGCAGAACGTTGCGCATCTGGCCGGGTTTTTACATCGCCAGCCGCAGACCAGCCGCAATGACCGGCGATAACGCATTGCTGGCATTACGGCGCGGACGCATGGTTATTCGGACAAGGCCATCGCTTGGCTGACGCTTTGTTTACCGGAGAGATTTCCCGAGCGCTGTGCATGCGGCACGGAAACGCATTCACTCTTGCGCGGCCTGCGACCGAACGTTGTGGTGTGCAGGCGCTGGGCGAGATCTGCCAGCACTATTGCATCGCCCATCGATTTATAGATTCGATAACCCGGTTTTGAAGCCAGATATATCTATAACTTTAAAGTATTATGCGCGCGTATTAGATTGCTTGGCCTTGTTACACTGCGCCACTGACCTCGGGATGCAATGCTTCCCTCATTTTGTGAGTACGCCCATTTGCTGAAACTGACCCACTCAAGCAATGGATCGGAGAGCTTCAATATTCTGTGGTGATAGTCGCGGCGAATTTCAGAATCCGGTAAGCTCTATTCGATTGGCAGATTCCGCACGTGATGCTGCACTGCGCGAAAGGGCCTTCTATCTGGCCGCCTGCATTCCGTAGTGCACGTGGATCGCCTGGAAAATTCGCGAATGTTACCTTCCGGAAAGATCTTGAAGAGATGGATCTGGATGCTTGTAAATATTGACCAGAGGCGTGGCCAGGGCGTTGGCCCATACCCGGCAGCGGCGGTGCATACGAACGTTGATGAAGACCAGGTGAAGAGCGGAACAGTACGCTTCGATGCGCTTTGTGGCGGGCGCCGGGATTGAAGGAGTCCGCCGCAAGGCGGTGATTTATCTTCTACAGCATCCCGTGGACCCGGAAAACCAGCGCCGAGCTGTGGAACGTCTACAACGCATGTACAGGGCGAAGCTCCGTGGTTTCCGCTGTCGAACTGACGGCTGGATACCTGCAAAACATCTATTGGAAGATCCGATGTGCCGCTGTACCTCGCTGTTGAGCGCCGGTGGTCGAGCGTAATGGTCGCTTGTGCATGGTCGATGACTCCGCATGCGATGGAAGAGGGCGAAACCCGGAATGAAGATGTGCGCTTCCGTCCTGGGATGCTACGTTGACGCGCGGTTGGATCACTGCCTATACCCTCCGGATATCAGGAATGTGCTGACCCGTATTCCGAACTTCAGGCGCGTGATCGATCAATCAAGCTGGCTCCATGGAGAGAAAACTTCAGGCTTATTTCTATTAGCTTAAGCGGGCGCTTTGCCGGGAGAGATCATGAGTCACCTCAATTTTGATTCAGCGAGATTTCGCCTACTGGCCGACCGAGCGCAGGAATGCTGCGCTTTTGACCTGCAGGTAAACAGTAGACGATGGCAGAGCACGCTGATCGACGTGTGCTTGATCAAGTGATCTTAGAAGTATATGGGAAGCAATCACCTCGATCGAAAAATCGGCACCACGGCGAAGAATTGGATCTGGCCCGTTGCTTGTCGACGGCCTGCAGGCAGATGCGGAGCCAGGATACCATTGATTGGCTACCGTATTTTTTCTCCGCAGGCGCAAGTTCATCGCGACACCCCCGCCACGGCAGTACACCGCGAACTGGCACCGGCGCTCCACTGTGATCTCGTCATCCCAATGACGAGCCCCTTATGGACGTGCAGACTCAGACCAAGCGCACAGGCTTTATCGCCTCCTTGCTGAGGCTCAAGATATCGTCGTGGCCTTCACAAGATGCTCAGACTTCGGACGAGAGGTTGTTCACCAATCTGCGAACGGATATCGCCAGTCGCCCGGTCTTGAACTTGCTGGATGGCAACAGTTGCACTTGGTGGATGTCTTGCGCTCAAGGGCGACAACGTCGTGCAACCGCACGAGCCAGCTGGTACCCAGCGGGCAGCGCTGATGGAAATTCTGTGAAACTGGAAAGTCGCGGAGACCGCAGCTTCAAGGACCTAGCGCTTCCGGTCCACTGTTTACGCGCCCGACTAACTTCGCGCTTTGCGGAATTGGCTTCTGGCGCGTGACGGTGATGAATGGTGGTGATGGCTCGGGCAAGACAGCGGGTAATCATTGTTACCTCCCCCGATGGCGAATGGAAGCGCTGGCCCAGGCCAGGCAGTGCCTGACAGCTGGAAGACGAGATCAATTTCCCGCGGTGACGTTCTGAGGCCCACGGGACAACGCCTGATCGGCGACGTTTCGAGGCCAACCTGTGTGAGGCGACCGCCATGCACCTGGCGCAAATTCGACTCCAACGCGCCACCAGCAACAGCCGGCTCTTGACCGGCATCGTTGCACCGCATTTGATGTGAATACCTGGAGAGCAGCCCGCACCGCATTGGGTCGAACCACCGAAGATTGTGGTCGAGCGTCGCTTGCGCCCTCGCTATCGATTTACGCGCCAACCGCACCAGCGTTTCCTTTTATCGTTATCGGACCGTTTATGCCAACCGGCACGGTCGGCGCGGCATGATCTTCGCCAGGCTGCTCGTCAGAACACCACAGGAGCCGCCCATGGAGGCTCTTGCTCGTGACGCCAGCGAAGCGTGCCAAGGCGCTTCGCCAGGGCCGTTAACGCTGTGCTGACCGCCTGTCCGTTTCGGCAAGAGCCCATCGCTATGCCGTCGCAGCGCAAACTGTTCGACAGCGGCCCCGGCTGCTAGCGTGATGGACGCAAGGCGCTGCGCAGGATCTTGGCAAGGGCTGCGAGGTCAACGCGCAAGGCCGTGGCGGACCTGCACAAGGAGCGCAGCATTGCCCGGAGCAAAATGAACCGAAGGCAGCTGATTTCGCGATTGGGCTTTATGCACCACCGAAAGAAGCGGCAGCGCGTTACAATATCTGGGCCGAGCGCTGCTGTGTGATTGGATGCGCCGCAGTGGCTGCCAGGACGTGATCCTAGGCCGTGTATTGCAGCACGAGGAAAATACGATCGTGCGGAGTTCGTATCCTTGAGCGACGAACCCCGATGCGGGGATCTGGTACTTAAAAACGCCGAGTTGAATCTGGAATCCTGCGTTGATCCGGTGATTAGAACTGACCTCGAACCGCAGTGATCTGACTCAAGGCCATTGAACCAGCCGATATCATTCATGGTCTGGCTTGGGCCGAAGCGCGAGCTGCGGCCCTGGTGAGGGTGCCGTGGGTTGCGGAACTGGGCGCGCGGTCAGATCATCTGCCGCGGCTTTCAACAGACGACATCAGCAGCAAACGTCCGGCCCCAGCGGATAATGGTCGCCTGGCAGGCCGCAATTGCAAGAGGCAATTACGCCGCCCGGACACCACGCTCTACGTGACCTTGACCCTGCACTGTGTGCCAGTTTTGCTGTCACAGCCGCATAGCTGGTCTCGCGCCACGAACCCCGTCCCCGGCGCGGTTATCGGAGCGCACGGTGCGGCACCAGCTGGCTGAATCATATGTGCGTTGGAGGGGGAGTATTGGCAGAGGAGGCGGGCCTGCTGAAGGTTTTTTCTGGCTACCGCGAGCAAGTTGTCTTAACTTTCCGCCCATCGTCATTACCGCGAAAGCGGAATCATTTACTTTCGAGCCCCAAGCCACAGCCCCGCCTAAAACCCTGCGGGTATCTGCCTCCAATTTCCGGAGCTGGTATTTCTCGCTTGGCCTGGCCATTTCCGTTGCGGCTGGGTACCACTTGGGTATTGTGTAACGGCGGTGTATTCTGCAGTAGTGCACAGGTCAGCGCACCGGGCCATAGCCGTAGGTTTGCCTGTACATTCCTTCTCGAAGCACGGAAGTGGTCTTAAATCCCCCGGTTCGGATCGCGGCAGATGGCGTAAGCTTGCGCGAATCCAGATGGCCGAGTGCCGGACGTTGAACGCATCGCAACAGGTGGGCAGTTCGGGATATCGGTTCGATGTGATGCGACCCCAGATCCAGATAGCGCGCGCACCAAAAATGCTTTGTGGGTCACCTTGTTGGTCACGCAAAAATTGAGCGGTCCGCCCAATTGTCAGTATAGCGCGTACCGCCCCGTAAATGGCGTGCTTCGGGTTCACAGGGATTCTGTAGCCCATCGAGCGGAGGCGCAGTCAGCCCTATGGTCGCAGCTGCCCGGACAGTCTCCAAAAACGCGGGCAGGCGGATTTTGGAGTGCCGGGCAAGCTGGGCGCCGACGTAAGTCGAGACATCCGGGGCGTTAAACCCCGTCCGTATCAACTGGTCCAGAGTGCATCGCGCGGATGTCGGCGAAAAAACTTTTTAACTGCTCGATCAGGTATCTTCGGGTGTTGGAGGCGATTGGGCGAGATCAGAAGGTCAGACGACCGTAGCCGGGTAGAAGCCTGGTTGACGAAGCTCGTTGGAGTACACACAGCTGGTCGATCTCGTTTTCGTTGACAAGCGCAGGATCCACCTTCCCCGTTATCGATTCCTCGACACCAGTCCGGGTGCTAGATCTGCAATTCGGTAGTGGTCCCAGGCTGCTGCCCTGGCCCATGAGCGGTTGTGTAGAGGGCTTAACCTCGGTGGCTTGCCCCGTGGCTCCCCGGCCCCCGGTAAACACCGCGGTACGCAGATAGGGTCGCGAGCTACTTGGCCTCGCGTCGGGGTTGACCTATACCCCCCGGCACCCAATTCGGGCGTTTCAGTGCAAGTGCTGAGAGTCATCCCAGAGTGTGATTGGTCTCGACTTCCAGCTCAGTCCGCGCGCAAACGGCGGGTACAGCTCCGTATCAGCCCCGGTGCGCCCATGCTTTGGTATGTGGTCGGCCGAGTGGCGTCACTTGCAGCGTTGCCATTTCCTTGTCTGATCAGGGCGCGCTGGCCTGCTGCGGTGTTCACAGGCCCGCTCAGCCAGGTGCGCAGGGGGTTGGCCCAGGGCGGGAGCGGGACAACCGGGTTGAGGGAGTTTTTTGCTATCCGCGAGTTATTAAAGCGGGGGAAGGCATGCCGCTGTGTTAAAGATGTCTTCCGCCGGACGTGTCGGCTCCCGAGGCCCCCGCATGGGTTCTAAGCTATTTTTTCCTATTTACGCGTATTTCCCCAAATTCAGCTTCCCGCGGTTTGACGCATGATTCCTGCGGGGCCCGCCTTTTCCGATTTCGCCCCCGTCAAACTGCTCGCCCGGCGAGGCCGCCCGTGCCGGCTGTCCACGGGTTATGCGGTTTGTGCTTTGCCGAGCTGCACACGGTGGATGAAGCAGACCCCGAGTTCTGGAGCGCCTGCTCAGTACGGCCGGCTTGCCGGTGGAAGAGCCCAGGACGCGTCTGTTTCTGATCTGCCCCCGGTTCGGCCCATCTGCTGGTCGAGCAAGGCAACGGATATTCGCCAATGCGGTTTGCAGTCGGTGCCGTTTGGGGCCAGCATTGTTTACCAGTTACGGCGAACTGTGCGGCAGGCGCAACGGCTTGCACTGCCTGCATGACCGCATGCCGCGTGCTGGGACAGTTGGACGCCGCCCTGTTGTTCTCGCACCGGCCAAACCCTTCAACGGGTGATTTCCTCAAGGGTGGCCGTGAAGGCTGGACGGCGAAACAATAATTGGGTTGGCCTGGCCGATGACGAGATCGATTATTGGTCGCAGCCTTCCCAAGGAGCTCCAGCGGCAACCAGCGACGTTCGAGCTGTGATGTTCGCCAGGCCATCGAGTTGCGCACAAGATCTTCACGCACTGGGGTTCGCGGCAGCGGAAGGAGAGCCTGTCGGCTGATAAGAACACCTACAAAGCAGCGAAGGCTGCTTTCGCGATTAAGACAAAACCCGGCCGTGATCGAAGGCTTGTGCCGGGCGCTTTCCCGGTGCGGGTACTGCGAATAACAACCATGAAGAGCGTGTGCACTTCCTGTGAAGGTGGAGCCACAAACCCGACCGCGATCGGCTATTCCCCCCGTGCTTCTTACCGCTCGAGGCGAGATCGTGCGAAGGCGCCACTGGTCGGTTGGCGGCAACCGAAAGTGTGGTGGCGTTACGTGTCCAACTGGTTCTGCTTTGTTCAGTTGAGCAAGAACGGCCAAAGCTCCGGCATCGTACGCCTTTGCAGATCAGGATCGAGCGCTGGGGGGCGCTGCGTTCAACAACGAATTTGGTGCCGAAACCTGCGGTTATTTCCGCACCCTTCGAGCAGGATGTAGCTCGGGCGGCGGAATTCGCGGTTTAACAAGCCGATATGATGCCGGCGGTATGGAACATCCGTGAGGAGTAGAGAAGCCGCGATCGGTTGTGGCCCAAAGCTCTGTATTGGGCGGGCGCCATTGATGATCGTCTGGGCGGCGGGGCGGCCTCGTCCATGGCAGGCAGCGGCCGAAGACTGGATTTTGCTCGTACAGCGGTGAACCCGAGATGACGCGTGCGGAAGTTGACCGTGCTGCAGATGGGCCCGACAAGACCCCGCGCTTTATTCATGACGTGGGTGCGGCGGCCTTGTCAATGCTTCCCCGAGTGGTTAAACGCCGGGTGGCCTGTGGACCGTTTGACTGGGCAACGTACGAATGACCGAGGCGGGCATGAGCCGCTGGGATCTGGCCCAACGGATCAGGAACGCATGTGATGCCCGGTGTGATACGCGATACGACCGCGTCCAGGCATTTGCCCCGAAGCCCGAGCGCTGCCCCTTGCGTGTCGGCCGAACACCGAAAGAGAATGTGGTACTCACGACATGATTCGAAATCGCAGTCATATTGCCATTCTGACTGTCGGCAAAGCCGCCAGCGATGCATCGCAGGCGTTTAGAGCGCGAGCCGAGCCTTGGCGATGACTTGTTGCCAGCCTCTGCCACTGACGAAGCGTGCGGGTTATTGCGCCCTGCCCCTCTGTCTGCCAGCCAAGAACTCCTGTCACCATTGGTGATGCAGGCATTACGGTTGGTGCCCGCCGACGAGGTTGGCCCCTGGCAAGGCGTGCGAGCGCCGTAACCAACAGGCCCCTTCGACGTACACACCGGTTGGGCATGTTGGGTGAGCGTACGCGTGGCTGTACTGGTGCCCGCTCGCCGTATGCCGTGGCTGAAGCCGTGACAATCTGGCCGCCCGCGCGTATGACGCATTCCGACATTCGCCTTTGTCCGCCACTTGGATGGCCGCCGCGGTACCCAGTGAGATGCACGCCTGTTCGACACGTGGCGGTAGCATGGGCCTGTGCCCCCCGAGCTGGGGCATCAATTCCTCGGAAAGGCTCCATGTCGATTGAAGCCGTTGGTCCGATGCTGTGAGCAAGGTCCTTAATCGGCCATGTCGTGATTCGTTACGGCTTTGCCGTGCAGGACGTGCGCCATTACCCTGAACGCCACAGCTGCAACTGGAGCGGCGTCTTGAACTGATCCGATCACTGGCCGTGCCCGAACGCTTGGGTGGCTCTGGTTTGGCGCAGGTGTTAAACCAATTGGCCAACACGCGCGATTCTCGACGATGCCGAAAGACCTCCCCAAAGCTTTTCCGCCCACCGGTGATTTAGGGCCTGATCAGGAAGGTCTGTGCTTGGCTTACCACGACCGTTCGCGGCGGGCTTACTGACCCCCTGGCGAGATGGCCTTGGCCGCCACTGCGGCCGCCCAGTGCAGTTGATGTGTCGCGGGGGAGCAGACCGATCGAGCTGCCGTAAGTTTCACGACGAATGTGTGCCTTATCGTGCGCCCGCCCCGATGCATGAGCGTCCTGAGTCAGCTGTCCGCCGCGGTTTGGCGATTGCAGCGCTTGTCCGTGAGCCTGACGCGGAAAGCAGATCAAGTCAGCTTTTGCGGCGAAACGTGCAGCGCCCGCGCCGACTGCCCCAGCCAAGCATGGGAGCCCCGAAAGCCAGCTGGCAGATCCAGCGCCTGGTAACGTCGAGTGCGCCGATTAGTCGAGACATCGCGACGACGCGAACCCGGCCTGAAGCCTTGTTTAAGTCGAGTCCGAATGCGATTGTCGGCAGCCCGTGATCCACCCCCCCGTAGCGCCGTGGTTCGCGATTTGCGCAGAGGCGTCAACGGTTCAGGGTCCGAGATGGCCGCGTGTTCAACCGCCGCGTTTCAAACCCGATTTGACGTACATGGCACTTTAGCCCCCGGCGCGTGCGAGCTGGAAGACTTCCGCGGCTTAGTGCTGTGCGGTTTTCTACGGCGACTACACTCCGGCGCCGGCGAAGGTGGGCTAAATCTCCTTGTTCCCCCCGCCGAAGCCCGCAAGCTTGCGTGCGTTCTGCCGGTCGGAACTTCACCTGGGTTGCACGTGCCGATGCTTCCAACTGCGCACTGATCCCGGCCCAGTAACTGGCGCCGCTTCGTCGCAAAGTCGAGCCGTTTTGAGCGGGTAGCATGGGGAAGTAAGGCCACTTCCCGATCTTCATTCCGCGGTATGGTCGCTCACGCCTTGCCCTCGCCCTTCGCACGCAAGCACCCCGGCCGATGTCCCGTTGACGCACCCGTGGTGGCCGAGCCGTACCAGGTCGTATGCCGTACGTCACAACGTGGCGATGACGACGTACCCGCACCCAATGGCTCGCCAGGGCATCACCACTGCCTGACCACGCAGAGCCCCGTCGCGTTACTCTGATGCCGACCCGAGGTGTTTCCGCGCTCACTGAATCCCTGGACAGTTGATGGAATCGAGACCGGCGCCTGGATGCGCATTGTTCGCAATGCACGGTTGGTGTTGGCTAAACCCCGGCCTCGACCTAACATACGGCTTTGCGGGTTGATGCTTTCTGGCCTTCCATTCCTTCACAAATCTTGACCAAGTCATGCCCTGGCTGGATATCTGAAGCAGCAAAGGAATGCCCCCAAGTTATCCCGGGCCTCAGGCAGTAGCTGCTTCCCTCAATTTATGTTAAGCTTCCGACTGTCCGGTTGAAGGATTGGTGCGGTTGGTGCTGGAAGCTTTTGTCTTTGAGTGGGCAGATAATGCCCGGTTTACGGAAAATTGATCGCCGTGCGATTCTGGGCGCTATGCAGATGTTGGGTTTTTTGGATTGAATCGTTGGATATAGAAGTGGAAATGGTGTTGAGGCTTGTGATCGTTTTTGTGGTTATGTGGTTATGATCGATAGCGGAGGGGGCCCGGTTGTGGGCGTGATTAGAGGGTTTGCGGAAGTTTGAAGCCAATGATGCCGAATATTGGTCGTTTTATCATATTAAATGTTACGTTGTAGAGTCATGAATTACCATTACAATGTTCTGTACGGCATATGTTGATGTATTCCTATTGTGTCTTTGGGTGGGTAGCGAGGAGGGGCGGATTCATTGGGCACTCTTTTTGGTGTTGTTGATGTTTGCACTTTCTACAGTTTTAAAAATATTAGAGAGTTTAAGGCCGACCAACAGAATTGTGTCGAATTCCGTAGTGTTAGAATAAAAGGTAGTCCAAAAAAATTGAAGAAAGTTACTTTGGTGAGATAGGAAAAATTCTATAGTTCACTGTAAAGCCCTTCTTCCGATGATCTCATTGTTTTCAGGCATTGCGGGTAAGGGGTATATTTTAATGATGAGAAGTCTCATAACTTTTAGGGTTTCAGAGCTCCTTTATGTGTGGAAAGTTGTTGAGCAATGGGGTTGCGAACGCCCCCCTTCTTTTTCTTTCCCCGTTTTTTCTAGGGGGGCACAACCGGGAAATGTAATATCAGCGCAGGCGACAGCAAGCTACGGCACCCTTATTGTGTTTGCTGGCGCTCAAACATTAACACAAAGCGCTCGCGTTGGCTGGCGCCTTGCGCTGGGCGTTATGGTTTCGTAGCCGGAAATTGTTCATTGACGGGGTGGATTGGGGTTATTTGCGACTTTAAAGCCCGGACGCGTGGATGACAAATGGTCCACTGATTGGAAGGTCCGACGACAGAAGAGCTGACGGGGATTGGATAATTTGTTGAAGCCTGCGAAGGTCAGATAGAGCAAGACTAAGCAATACTTGAGTACTTGCGGCCCCGTTTTCCCGTCATATTGTTAGGTGAAAATTGATCAGAAATGTACGAATAGCTCAGATTTGGTGATAAAAGAGATGGGGCTTAAATCGTGCGAGAATCCTCGTTGAGAGGGGGGCCTGTGACCTTGCACTTTGAGAGTCTTCCTTCCGATGATTTTGCTATTACCTAGAAGGATAACCGTATTTCAGTACTCTGGGCTAAGGCCTCATCGCGCGCATTTTCTCCGCTTCGCTGCAAAGGTCGCCGCTGAAAAAGCGTATGCATGAGGTAACTTGAAACGCAATACATTGAGAAGATTTCCATAGAAGCCCTTGGACACGCGAGATAAATGGAGTCGTGCCTTTATCTTTGATGGTCAGATGTGCAACTGTACCAACGATGCAATGGACGCCAGTGGCAATGTGTTTAGCGATGTTAAATGGGCCGGTAAGTTGCAATGCGGGGGTTGGGGGTACCTCCAAAACTATGATTAGGAGATAGTATGACCCGTAAGTTGATGCAAATGGAGTCGACAGCTTGATCATACCAGCATTTAGGTGCGAATAGTTGAGTGCTGTATTTATCGATTTTGGATTTACTGATCCATTACAGATAAGCATCGCGGTATCCCAGCAACTTTAGGTCATTACTATCGACATGAGTATATTGTATGTATCTGCATAACCAGGCCCGCTGTTGTTCCGCTATCGCCGTTGGACGTATACCACTGCGTTCCCGGCCGCCCCAAGCTTGTCGTTATGCAGGGTTGATGCGATTCAAGGACTGCAAGCTCTTAGAGACCATATTTTACACGCAGATCAAAGCCTTTGACTTGTGCTTCCGGATATCGGCTTTATTTTATGTATATTTCGTACTGAGGGATTCGTGAGATTTTTTTGGTTAAGTGAGGTGCTAAACCAGACAGGTCAAGAGGGTAGGAGCGTCGGTGACCATTGGTAAAACTGCGAAGATCCTGAACCGAAGCGGTACATTTGTATCTATTACGTGATGCTTTTATGTTGGCTGCAAATTATCGGGTTACTCTGACGGCCCCGCTCTCATCGGGAGCTTGCATATTCATCGTGTCGGCGCACTTCCCGGACCTAAGAGCCTATTGGAGTCTGATTAGCGAGGGTTCTCAGTACATCATGCGTTTGCGTAGTATAGCATCGCGCTTGTTTTAAGTTTCGGGTATGGGTGGAGTTTGTGAAGATAATCGGTGAAATTCCCAGAGCGTGTTGATACCGAGGCAACTTTTTCAGAGTCTGTCTGATGAGGTTCCCGATAAAAATTTTGAGACGAAAAATGAAATCATACGGCCGGAATCCCTTATAGGAGCTTTTGGCCGGGCAGCGACACCAGGTGGTAACGGAATGCCAGCTACGCTTGCGCTTCCGTTGGCACCATTACCACTGGCGTTATATTCCAATTAATAGAAAATATAAGAATCATAAAATGAAGACTTATTCAAACGTTATGTTTGCCTTTTTCTCTTTCGCTTGCGCCAGCGAACAGATAATTCTGGGACTGGGGGTTGAGCTGTTTAAAGAACTTCTGACAGAAAGGTGTTGAATTATCTGTGAATTGTTGGGGTTCTCAGGAAATGGATTTCCGTTGCGTCCATCAAATAAAAAGTTGGGTTAAATTAGCGCAAGAAACGAACTAAGAAATGAGCTATAATTTAGGCCAATTGTGTTTTTGTACAAGATTTAAAATACAAATGATATTGCTCTATGGGTATCCAACAAAATACAAAGTGTGCAAAAAGCATATAAATGCAAACCTTTAAATATAACCCCCCAATTCTTTAGGCCGGCTCCCTTCCGGTCGCTTGGACCAGCTTTTTAGCCGACGCTGTTTTAGCCATCCCGCTGCGCTCATTGTTTGGCAAAAGAACACCGTTTAAGAAGCTGCCTAATTTGCGTTATCAACCTATGAATGAAACAGTTTACTTCCGAGATCAATAATTTGGTGGTTTACGGGCGTATAGTATAAAGCAGCTGGCATATTTTATTATTTCGAGTTGTTGATTAGTTGCGGTCGTTGTGTAAGTATGGGCTTTTTCGTTGTTGTAAAATCTACATTATCGTCTGTTATCGTTTATTTCGGGAGCCGCTTTAGGTTCTTGGGACAAAACACTTCAAAACCAATCCCGATTTGTTCGATGGAAATTTCTATGTTGTAGGGGCTGGGGGTTACAACCGTACCCATGAAGATCGATTGTGCTTCATTTTTGTTTTTTGTTTTTCTTCATTGGGGGGGGTCAATTTTGGGGCTATTTTTTTTTATTTTCCTTATTTTTTTTTTTTTTTTCTTTTTTTTGGA